>Ga0209641_10001062_pt1 | contig 24775 bp, 26 predicted proteins | sample RifCSP16_1_FD_184022 | JGI IMG/M metagenome (GOLD analysis project Ga0209641, IMG submission 184022) | Soil microbial communities from Rifle, Colorado - Rifle CSP2_sed 16_1 (SPAdes) (version 2) | ecosystem: Environmental > Terrestrial > Deep subsurface > Rock core/Sediment | place: Rifle... | reverse complement strand
AGGGGCGCGCCCGCGCTCGTCGGCGCGGGCATGATGTTGGTCGTGATGGGCGGGCTTATCGGGGCCCTCGGAGCATACCTCATGACGGCGTCGCGCCGGTTCCGCCCCCTACGGATCTACGAGAACGGTCTCGAAGGCACGACCTACGGAGGGGAGATCTTCCTGCTCCCCTACGGTGATGTCCGCCATGTCGATGAGCCGCCCAGCCTTCTCCTGAACCTCGATCACTATGCCTTCACCCCGGAGAACAGCTCCTTCCTCGTGGCCGTTCCGAAGGCCCTGCGCGGGCTTGACGGGCTCCTCCCTCGGATCCGCGAACGGGTCGGACGAGGTGATTATTCCGGCGGTTCCGCTCCGCCGATCCCGTTCCCCCGCCGCCGCGAGGTCCTGCTCCATGCTCTCATGGTTGTTGGCACCCTGGCCTTCGTTGCGTTCTTCGCGTGGTTCCTCACCCGGGAGGACCTCGCGGCCTTTCCCGTGACCTTTGCGTGGATGATTCCTCCCCTAGGAATCGATGCCGTTGCGCTCGTCCCGCTGGTCATCACAGGGACTTACCGCGACCTGCGGGGCAATCTGAGGTATACTCCCCGCTTCGGACTAACCACCGTCCTCATCGCTTCCTTCTGGGCGTTCCAGTTGCTGTTGATCCTTGTCGACTGGCCGCGCGACCCGTCCTCCCCCGACTACCGGGAGCTGCTTCTCGGAGGTTCCCTCTGCTTGGGCTTGACCGCCATTGCGACCTTGACCGCCATCCCCCTCCTCATGAGGGCTCGGGCGGCCTCACACTGAGCTACCGCCAATCTCCGAGCAGCCTCCGCGCGGCCGCCCTGGGATCGCTCCGTCTCTCCTGCACCGCCGCCACGGCGGCGTCCCACGCGCGGTCCCCGCGCCCGCGCACTTCGCTCCGCACGAGGGCGGAGAGGGCGTCCGAGAGCTCGGCCTCTGCGCGCCGCCTCTCCTTCACCTCGAGGTGCCCGCTGGCCTGCAGGTACTTCCGGTGGCGGTCCACCGCCTCGGCGATCTCCAGAATCCCCTTGCCGGTGGCCGCGCTCGCGAGGAGGACGCTGGGCTTCCACCCGTCGCGTCCCTCGATCATGGCGGTGATGTTCGCCGCCACCGCCGCGGCCCCCTCGAGGTCCGCCTTGTTCACGACGTAGACGTCGCCGATCTCCAGGATCCCCGCCTTGAGCGTCTGCACGGAGTCCCCCGCCGCCGGCATCTCCACGACGACGACGGTGTGCGCGAGGTTCGCGATCTCCACCTCGGACTGCCCGGCTCCCACCGTCTCGACGATGACGATGTCCATCCCGAGCGCCTCGAGGACCTTCGCCGCGTCGTACGTCGCGAGCGCGATGCCGCCGAGGTGCCCGCGGGTCGCCATGGACCGGATGTACACGCCCTTGTCCCTGGAGATCTCGTTCATCCGCACGCGGTCCCCGAGCACGGCGCCGCCGGTGAACGGGGAGGACGGGTCCACCGCGAGTACGCCGACCTTGCGTCCCCGTTTCCGCAGGTGGACGACGAGGCGGTTCACGAGCGTCGACTTCCCCGCGCCCGGAGGGCCCGTGATCCCGACGAGGTGCGCCTTTCCCGTGCGACGGTAGAGCTTCGCGACGAGCTTGTCCGCGGACGGGTCGCGGTCCTCGATAAGGGAGATGAGCTTCGCCGCCGCCTGCTTGTCGCCCTTGACGACGCGCGCGGCGAGGTCCACGTCACTTCCCCGCGGCGGCCGTGAAGAACGCGACGATGTCCTTGAGCGTCGTGCCCGGGCCGAAGACCTGCTTGATCCCCGCCTTCTTCAGCTTCGGGATGTCCTCTGGCGGGATGATGCCGCCGCCGGCCACGACGATGTCGCCGGCCTTCCGCTTCTTGAGGAGCTGGACGACCTTCGGAAGGAGGACCATGTGCGCCCCGCTGAGGATGCTCAGCCCGATCGCGTCGACGTCCTCCTGGATGGCGGCCTCGACGATGTCCTCCGGCGTCTGCCGCAGCCCGGTGTAGATGACCTCCATGCCCGCGTCGCGGAGGGCGCGAGCGATGACCTTGGCGCCGCGATCGTGCCCGTCGAGCCCGGGCTTCGCGATGAGGACGCGGATCTTCCGGGGCATCGCCAGGGCAAGAGGTTCACGGTTTAAGCGTTTGTTCGCCGATGCTCCGGCTCTCTCGCGCCTCGGGACAGGTGCTAATGTGGCGGACGAGGTTCTTGGGCGTCTTGCGCATCGCCTTCTCATCCGCCGAGTACGTGAACGTGCCCAGGAAGCCGGCTGCTCCGGCGTCGGAGGCGTCGTAGACGGTCATTCCGCGCTGAAACGCCAGGGTGATGCCGTCCGCCAGCAAAGCGGGGTCTGGTTCCAGGAGCGTGAGGGCAAGGTCCCTCAGGTCCTCTGCTACCTGCCGGACCGCCTCTACACCGAAGTCAGGATTGTACATCAGGCCGTTGCACACTTCCCAGATGATCAGGGACGGAGCCGCGATCCGGACATCCCCTGCGATGTGGTCGATGCGAACTTGACGGGCTGACCTGGAGTGCTGCTCTTCGTTGAAACACTTGACCGCCACGGAGGCGTCGACCACTACCGTCTCAGGTCCCGCCACTTCCGGATCTCCGCCACCCCGCCCCAACGCCCGGAGGTCCTCCCGCGCAGCGCATCCATGCTGGCGGAGGCCCGCAGCGCCTTTCGCCTATCGAGAGGCTTGCGAAGGCTGTCCTCCAACGCGATCCGCTCCCGGATGCTGCGGCGGATGACTTCGGACCAGTTGATGTCGTCGAGCTCCTCCATGCGGGCCTTAGTCCCCTCGTCGACTTTGACGCTCACGACCTTCATGGCGCAAGAATATTACTTGTAATAGTTGAACCCTACCCGTCCGTCCACGCGTTAGTACAGGGTGGGCTCCTCCCATGTCCCGAACACTCCACGAAGGACGCCGCAGATCTCCCCGAGCGTCGCCTCCGCCTTCACGGACGCGAGGATGTGGGGCATCGTGTTCGCCTCGCCCTTCGCGGCCTGCTCCAACCCCGCCAGCGCCTTCTTCCACTTCGCCTTGTCCCGCGACGACCGGATCTTCCTCAGCCGGGCGATCTGGCGGTTGTAGGCCTCCTTCGTCACCCGGAGCGGCTCTACCTCGTGCTCCTCGTCCTCAACGACGAAGTCGTTCACCCCGACGATGACGCGCTCCCCGTCCTCGACCTCCCTCTGGTAGCGGTACGCGGAGTTCGCGATTTCCTGCTGGAACCAGCCCTTCTTGATGGCGGGAATGGTCCCGCCCTGGGCTTTGATCCGGGAGAAGTATTGGTACGCCTCGTCCTCCATCGCGTCCGTCAGCGCCTCCAGGTAGTACGAGCCGCCGAAGGGGTCGATCGTGTTGGCGACCCCCGTCTCGTGGGCGAGGACCTGCTGCGTGCGCAGCGCGATGCGCACCGCCTTCTCGTTCGGCACCTGGTAGGCCTCGTCGTAGGAGTTCGTGTGGAGGGACTGCGTCCCGCCGAGGACCCCGGCGAGCGCCTGGAGGGCGGTGCGGACGATGTTCACCTCGGGCTGCTGCTTCGTGAGGGACACGCCGGCGGTCTGCGTGTGGAACCGGCACCACCACGACCGCGGGCTCTTGGCGCCGAACGTCTCCCGCATCTCCCGCGCCCAGATGCGCCGCGCCGCGCGGAACTTCGCGATCTCCTCGAAGAGGTCGTTGTGGGAGTTGAAAAAGAAGGAGAGCCGCGGCGCGAACTCGTCGATCTTCAGACCGCGGTCCAGCGCCCAGCGCACGTACTCGAAGCCGTTGTTGAGCGTGAAGGCGAGCTCCTGCGCCGCCGTCGCGCCAGCCTCCCGGATGTGGTAGCCGCTGATGGACACGGTGTTCCACTGCGGCACCTTCCTCGTGCCGTACTCGAAGGTGTCCACGACGAGCCGCATCGAGGGCTCCGGCGGGAAGATCCACTCCTTCTGCGCCTGGTACTCCTTCAGGATGTCGTTCTGGATCGTCCCGCGCAGGTCCTTGGCGGGGACGCCCTTCTTCTCCGCCATCGCGAGGTACATCGCCCAGAGGACAGAGGCGGGCGAGTTGATCGTCATCGACGTGGAGACGGTGCCCGGGTCGATGCCGTTGAACAGGATCTCCATGTCCTTGAGCGAGGAGACCGCCACGCCGCAGGTGCCGAACTCCCCCGCCGCCTCCGCGTCGTCCGTGTCGTAGCCGTAGAGCGTGGCCATGTCGAAGGCGACGGACAGCCCCGTCTCGCCGTGGCCGATGAGGTACTTGAACCGGGCGTTCGTGTCCTCGGCGCTCCCGAAGCCGGCGAACATCCGCATCGTCCACAGCCGCCCGCGGTACATCGTCGGGTGGATGCCGCGGGTGAACGGGTACTCGCCGGGTTCTCCGACGCGCGTGGCGTCGGGGTCCCGGTCCAGGGCCGTGTAGAGGCGGTTCACCGGGCGCGATGATGTCGTGATGAAGGACCTGCGCCGCTCCGGCTGCTTCTTCAGGGAGTCCTTGAGGGTGGTCTCTTCCCACCGCCGAAGTTGTCTTGCGAACCCCTTCGAGCCTGTCCCCGTGGAGGTCACCATCGAGGGCGCAAGCCGCAGGCGGCTCAAGTGCCTTTCGCCGCCGTGCCTCTCCATTGGGTCACAGGAGCCAGAGGAGGATGAAGTAGCCCACCCACAGGAGCCCCAAGGCGGCGGAGATGTGGAGCATCGCGAGGAGCGCAAGCCCCAAGCGCTCCGTATCGGAGATCCCTCGCTGTATCCAGCGCGAGGCGGGCCACCTCACCCTGCTGGGGGACCTGGGCCAGCGCCCCGCTGTCAGGCAGAGCAACAGGGCCGCCGAACCGTACCCGAAGAACCATGTGCCGAGCCCCTCGGTGGCCAGCAGATCCAGGACGGTCAAGGACCGGAGCGGAGCGGACAACATCAGCATGGGGCCGATCCCCAGGAAGACGTTGAGAACGGAGAGGTGCGCGATGCGATTCAGGACCGGCTCCCACGGTGGTTTCGGTGGGCTCAGACCGAGACGGGAGGCCCAAACGCGGCCCGCGAGCTCTACCGGGATGGCCAGGAGCCAATACATGTTCCCGGAAACCAGCAGGAAACCCCCGAGCGCTCCGTTGCCACTCAGAGCTCCAACGGGGACCGCTGCGAAGATCAGGAGGAGACCTGGCAGAAAACGGGCCGAGGTCGAGCGCAGGGGACGGTCGCGCAGGGCCTTGCTCGCGATGTCTCGTCTCACCCAATGGACGAGGGTAACGAGGGTCGCGAGGCAACACCCGACCGGACCGGAGAGGAACTCCGCACCGCGAAGGGGCCACCCGGTGGACGGTCCGAGCCAGAACAGGGCCGGAATGGTCGCGTAGAACGCGATGGCCGCCAAGGCCCACCGCCAGCAGTGCTGCGCCGATCGAAGCGGGCTAGCCGGCATCCGGAACCCCAGCGACTCCGAGATGGCGTGAAGGCGCGACCCAGTCACCATCGCGGATTGTCGGGGGGAGGTAGGAACCCTCGTCCGACATGTCGGTAACACGTGCCCTGTCAGACGACGGTGGCCACGGGGGCTGGTACGCTCTCAGGCGTTTCGCAATGGGACGGGCCACGGGGGCGTCAGCAGCAGGTCATGTAGCCGCCTCGTCCCGCCGAGGAGGCCAGACCACCCGAGCATCCCGCCATCCGCCAAGTACAACCGCCGCGGGACCCCCATGGGGTCGGCGAAGGCGATCTCGACCCAGAGGAAGTTGCGGTACATCAATAGGAACATCAGCCCCATTGGGATCTGAAAGAGGAATGCGGGGCTCCTCAGCGCAAACATCACCGGGGCGAGGGCCAGGAGGACGATGCCAGAGAAGAGGTACCACCCGGACCACCGTGCCCGGGCGAGCTGGATCCCCAGGACGCGGTCGCGGGGGACGACGACCTGCCCCTGCACGCCCTGGAGGACGATCTGCAGCGGGAGGAGCCGCATGCGGACCCGCTCGTCATAAGCCCAGTTCGTGAACCCGCGGTGAAACCGCGCCTCGCTCGAAAGCAGCACCATGTCGGGCGCTTGTGTGGCTGCGACCGGGGCCGGGTTCGGAATCATCCCTCCGTGCCTGGTCCAGCCCGCCCTTAAGCCTTCCCAGGTGGTTCGACCCCGTGATACTGCAACGGTAGCCTTATGCTCGTGGGGGTTCTCCCAGGGGCATGCAACCCATGCCGGCCCCTCCGGGAGTCGTCGTCGTCAGTTCCGACTACGTCCCCTCGCACCGCATCGTGCGGACAATCGGGTTCGTGTGGGGACTGACCGTGCGCTCCCGCGGGCTCGGCGGCAACATGGCGGCGAGCCTGCGCACGCTTTCCGGCGGAGAGATCACCGAGTACACGGAAATGCTGGAACAGGCGCGGCGGGAGGCGATGGGCCGGCTGATCATGCACGCCCAGAGCTTGGGGGCCAACGGGATCATCAGCGCCCGCTTCGACTCCTCGGAGATCGGGGGCGTGATGTCCGAGATCCTGGCGTACGGGACCGCGGTCATCATCGAGCCCGATGGGGTCACCGCACAGCCCGTCTCTCTTCGCTGACGGGTGCAGGGTCACGGAGTCCTAGTCACCTTGTCGGAACGAAGCCGAGGATGTCCGTGATCTCCCCGGTGCGTTTCTTCGCGTCCTTGAACTGTGGGCGCACCGTCATCCCCGGCACGGCCTGTTTCGGCGGTACGAGCAGCCGATGGACCAGCCCGCCGTCGATGCCCTCGAAGCGCAGGAGGCCCCAGACCTGGGGCTCCGGCAATTCCCTGCCGTCCTCGTCGATGCGCGCGAGGCTCACCGCCGCCACCGTCGCCTTCCCCGGGGCCTTGCCCCACCTCCGGATCTGGCTCAGGCAGTGCTCGCAGTACATCCGGGGCGGGAAGAACGTCCTCTCGCAGGAGGTGCACACGGCGGTGACGAGGGTGCGGTCCTTCTTCACGGCCTTGAGGAGCTTCTCCCCGCCGATCCCGGCGGTGTAGATGTAGTCCGCCTCGACCGCGCCCTCCCAGGCGCGCAGCTTCTTCGGGTCCGCGGTCTTCTCCAGGAAGGTCATCGCCGCGCCTCCCGAATCGGTTTCCAGTAGCGGATGTCCAGGACGGAGCCGGTGCGCTCCTCGGCGGGCTTCCACACCGCCTTCACCTTCATCCCGATGCGGATCTCCTCCTTCGTCGTCTCGCCGAAGTAGTGCATCATCCCCATGAGGGGCGAGGCGCCGTCGACGCTCACGACGCCGACGAAGATCGGCTCCGTGATGCGCTTCGCGTCCTTGTCGATGTAGGAGATGGAGAACGTCTCGATGGTCCCGGTGTCCTTGATGTACACCCATTCGTCCGTGGGCCGGTAGCACTCCTCGCAGAACATCCGTGGCGGGAACAGCGTGCGCTCGCAGCGGTAGCACTTCCTGGCGATGAGCCGGCCCGCCTTGAGCTCGTCGAGGAAACGCGACATCGCTTGGCCTGCCGCCCAGGAGTACTTCGCCTGGGGGCGGAACCGGGTCTGGAGCGCGGTGCCCCGGTCGATCTGGCCCTGGCTGAGCGCTTCCCCGGCGAAGGCAACGCCCTTCGGTCTGGGGCTCTTGTGGGCCTTCATGCGCGCATCACCACCACGCTGCTGAACTGCATGAGGTCGCCCCACGCGTTCGTCACCCCGGTGTGGATCTCCTTGGGGATCTGCCGCTTCCCCGCCTGGCCGGAAAGCTGCCAGTAGAGCTCGCCGACCTTCGTGCCCATCGTGGCGGCGATGGGGTTGCCGACCCCGAGGAGCCCGCCGCTCGGGCAGGTGGGGAGGTCGCCGTCGCGCTCGGTCACGCCTTCCCGCGTCAGCTTCGCGGCCTCCCCCTTGCCGCAGAGGAGGAGACCCTCCATGTGGTGGAGCTCCTTGTAGTCGAAGGGGTCGTACGGCTCCGCGAAGTCGATCTGCTTGCGCGGGTTGTCGATCTTCGCCTGCTTGTAGGCCATCTGCGAGGCCTGCGCGAGGTACCGCGGGAAGTAGAGGTCCCGGTCGGTCCACATCGTGGAGTCGATGCACCATCCGACGCCGCTGAACCAGACCGGCGTCTCCACCTTGAGGCGCTTCACCGCGTCCTCGCTCGCGAGGATGAGCGCGCTCGCGCCGTCGCTCGGGGGGGAGATGTCGAGGCGCTGCACCGGCCATGCCAGGACCTCGCTGTTCAGGACGTCCTCGACGGTGATCTTCGCGTCCGCGAGCTGGGCCGCGGGGTGCGCGACGGCATTGCGCTTGTTCTTCACCGCCACGCGCGCGATGTCCTCCTTCTTGATCTTGTGGACCGTCATGTAGCGGTTCATCTCCATCGCGAAGATCCAGACCAGGTTCGGGTTGAGCGGGCGGTCGAGGATCGGGTCCCAGATGTGCGCGAAGACGGACTGCGCGTGCGGGTAGCAGGAGGACATCTTCTCCTCGTTCACGACGAGCGCGATGTCCGCGAGCCCGGAGGCGACGTGCCACCACGCCGCGATCGGGGAGAACACGCCGGTCCCGCCGCCGGTGAAGACGCGCGTGATCGGCTTCCGGAACCCGCCGCAGCCGTCCGCGTAGTACTCGCCCTTCATGTGGACGCCGTCGAACGCGTCGGGGGCGCTCCCGGTGACCACCGCGTCGATGTCCTTCATCTCGAGCTTGGCGGCATCGAGCGCCATCCGCGTCGCCTCCCAGCAGAGTTCCTTCGGCGTCTCCTTCAGGCGGCGACGGAACAGCGTCATGCCCGCCCCGATGCACGCGACCTTCCTCACTTCCCCACCCCCAGGACGGCGACGCCGCCCGTGGCCGTCGGCAGCCCCCGCCACGACACCGCCACGCCGTTCCGCGCGCGGTGCACCTGGCGCGACCCGGCCTCGCCGCGAAGCTGGAGCGCGACCTCGGCCACGCGGTGGAGCCCGGACGCGTCGAGGATGTAGCCGCACCCGAGCGACCCGCCGGACGGGTTCACCGCCAGGCCGCCGCCGACGGCGAAATCGCCCTTCTTGAGCCGCTTGGCGGTCTCGCCCTTCTTGGAAAGCCCCGCGGCCTCGAGGTGCTGCAGCTCCTTGTACGAGAAGCGGTCCTCGACCTCGGCCACCTGGAACGCCTTCTCGGGTTTCGTGATCCCGGCCATCCTGTACGCCGCCGCGGCGGCGATCTCGGTGTACTTGGCGGTCGTCCAGTCGCGCGCCTCCAGGTTCGGGGAGTCCGTCCCCCAGCCGAACCCTCGCAGCCACACAGGGTTCGCGGAGAACTGCCGGGCCTTCCGCTCCGAGGCGAGCACGAGCACCACCCCGGCGTCCGCGAGCGCGGCTTGGTCGAGGGTCCTCAGCGGGTCGAACTGCGGCGGGGAGCGCTCGGCCTCCTCGGCGGTGAGCTTCGCCCCGTAGGCCGCGATCGGGTTCTTCAGGGCGCCCGTCCGGTTCTTGGCGACGACGGCGGCGCAGTCCCTCGCGGTGTTCCCGCTGGCCCGGAGGTACGCGTCCATCTCCAGGCCCCCGAGGTAGTTCGGGTGGCCCCGCAGCGGTTTGTTCAGGATCGGGTCCAGGGCGTGCTGGACGATGTGCGGGTACGTGAGGAGGTCCGAGGCCTTCGAGTGCGACTCCACCGCCACGACGTCGAAGAGCCCGGACTGGATCTGCATCGCCCCCTGGGCGAGTCCCTGGATGCCGTCGCCGCACACGGTGCAGGTGGGGCGCATCGCGGCGCCGAGCTGGTCCGGAACGAACTCATCGAAGATCCCGAAGCCCTCCCAGTAGTCCTCCGCGCACGTCACGAAGGACTGGACGTCACGGCGGGGATCGAGATCCGCGTCGGCGTACGCGCGCGTGGCGGCGTCGTACATGAGCTCCTTCCAGCTGAACTCCGGTGTGCTCGGGCGGAAGGGCGTGAGTCCGATGCCCACGATCGCGACACGCATGAGTGACTACCCCGGGCGCGGGAACGACGGCGCCGGTAAAAGGCTAGCGCTCGGTCGATACGCATTCTGGCGCGGAGGAGCTCAACCCGGCGTGATCTTGATCGCGAGCACCGGGCAGGCGGTCTCGCACGCCATGCAGTCGATGCAGTCGGACTCGCGGATGGGGTCGCACTTGTCCGTGCGGTACTTGCCCCACTCCTCGCCGTCCTTCCCCACGACCTTGTCCTTGCCGGTGCCCCAGGTGCCCGGGGCGAGCAGCCACTCGAAGACCTCGACCGGGCAGACGTCCATGCAGGCGCCGTCCGCGACGCAGGAGTCCCAGTCCACCGCCACGTGGGCGCCGTGCACGCCGAGCGTCGTCGGGTACGGCTTCCCGTCCGCGTCCGGGCGCGCCTTGCCCTCGGCGAACACCTTGTGCGAGACGTGCTCGCTTGTCGGCGGGTACTCGTCCGGCTTGCTCAGGAAGTCGGGGTCGATCGCCTTGGACTTGTAGTCGACTTCGCGGACCATGGCTCTCCCGTCCGGGCGTAACCCCCCTGCTTATTTAACCCTGCCATTTTGTGGGAGAGGCTTTTCCGTCCGGGCCGGTACCGGGGGCGTGGCGATGTTCTACCTCGGCGCCGCGGTGGACCTCAAGGGCCGGGTCATCGCGGTGGTCCTGCAGGAGCTCGGGGAGGCGGGACCCGTGTCTCGTGCCCAGGTCCTGACGGAGTGGGACTGGGGGGAGAAAGAGGTCCTTCGGATGCTCCGCGATCGGGGGTTCTTCACGGCGGAAGGGCCTCGACTGGCCGGGCCGCGGATTGTCGAGACGGTGCGGGTTCTCGCCCGGCGGCTCGAGGCGGTGGGCTTCCGGACCTGGGCCGCCGGGGAGCTGGACGCCTTCCTCACCGCCAAGGCGTTGCGGGACATGCCCGCGGGGCCTTCCCTCGAGGGTGTCCCGGAGGCACACGCCCGGGGGGAGTTCGGGCGCGTGCTCGCGCTCCTCGACGAGGAGCGCCTGGGGTGCCTCGCACCCAGCCGTTAAGGTCTTATAGGGTCCTCACAGTACCCATCTTGCCGGCCGCTGAAAGGCGGCCGGTTGAGGATAAACGGGGGCGGCAGGAGAACGCGGCCACGCGTGCAAGACCCGCAGCAGGAAGTAGAGAGGCCTAACGGCCTATGACCAAGAACCCGGGGAGGGGGAGGGGGATACGTGCCGCGTGCCGCCCCTTACCCTGCCGCCTCCCCGACTTCCGGAAGCGCGTGATGGAGTTGCCTTGCTGCGCGGTCCACTTCCCTTGAGAACGCGGGAGCGTCCCAGGTCCCCAGGATGACGGCGAGCAGGTGGTGGGGCCCGGCGGCCGCAATGATCACGTCGCCCTCGGGCATGCGAATCTCGATGCGTCTTGGAGGGGCCTTGCGGAACTCCTCGCCGATGTTCTGCGCCGCCTCGAAGATCGACGAGACCATCACCGAGAACGCGGGGATGTTGACGGACTTCGGGACCTCCGCGCGGAGGACACGACCGTGGCGGTCCATGACGCAGACGCCCTGGACATCGTACGCGGAGCGCAGCCGGTCGAGGACGGCCTGGACACCTCTCATGCTCCGAGCCTCGGGCCTCGCGGGTATTGAAGGCTGCGCCGCCGTTATCGCCGATGAGACCCCTAAGGCTTGAGTAGGCGCGCGCCATCGTGGCGGTGATGGATTTCGAGCTCGAGGAGGATCTCCGCCTCCTGCGCACACAGGTGGGGGAGTTCGCCGAGGGGGAGATCCGTCCGGTCGCGAAGGAGTGCGACCGGGAGTCCCGCTTCCCGATCGACAACGTGCGGAAGATGGGCCAGCTCGGGCTCCTCGGGATGGCCATCCCCGCCGAGTACGGGGGGGTCGGCGCCGGCGCGCTGCACTTCGCCGTCGCGATGGAGGAGATCGCCCGCGTCGATGGCTCCCACGCCCTCATCCTCGCGGCGCACCACTCGCTGTGCCAGGGGAACATCCTCATCGGCGCGACGGAGCCGCAGAAGCAGCAGTACCTCCCGGACCTCGCCACAGGGCGGAAGATCGGAGCCTGGGCGCTGACGGAGCCCGCCTCCGGGTCCGACGCCGCCGCCATGCGCACGATGGCGGTGCGGTCGGGGGACGGCTTCGTCCTGAACGGGACGAAGAACTTCTGCACGAACGCCCCGTTCGCCGACACGTTCGTCCTCCTCGCCATCACGGACGCATCCAAAGGGAACCGCGGCATCTCCGCCTTCATCGCCGAAAAGGGGTGGAAGGGCCTGTCGATCGGCCGGGTCGAGGAGAAGCTGGGGATGCGCGCCTCGGCGACCTCCCAGGTCCTCCTCGAGGACTGCTACATCCCCGGGGAGAACCTCCTTGGCGGGTGGAACGAGGGCTTCGTGAACGTGATGAAGACGCTCGATGGCGGTCGGATCGGCATCGCCGCGCTCGGCGTCGGCCTGGCGCAGGGGGCCCTGGAAGCCTCGGTGCAGTACGCGAAGGACCGCCAGCAGTTCGGGAAGGCCATCGCGGAGTTCCAGGCGATCCAATGGTACCTCGCCGACATGGCGGTGGGCGTCGAGGCCGCCCGCCTCCTGACCTATCGCTCCGGCTGGCTCAAGGATCATGGCCTCCCATTCAAGAAGGAGGCCTCCATGGCGAAGCTGTTCGCTTCGGAGGTCGCCATGGCGGTGGCGCTGAAGGCGGTGCAGATCTTCGGCGGCTACGGGTACGTCACGGACTATCCGGTCGAGCGCATCCTCCGCGACGCGAAGCTGTGCGAGATCGGCGAGGGCACGAGCGAGATCCACCGCATGGTCATCGCCCGAGAGATGCTCGGCCCCGCGTGAACCCGCGGTGCCGGACCCACGGGGATGGCTGGCCACTACCGAGGGCTGAAGGCCGCGAACTCCTGCAGCACCGCGCGGGGCACAGGGTTCTCGCAGTCGAGGCCTACCCTCCCGCAGAGCTTTCGGAAATCCGTGTCGCACGTGAGGATCGCCCCCACGCCGTGCTCGAGGGCCATGGCCAGGTACAGGGTGTCGTAGACATCGTGCCGGAGCTCTCGGGAAAGTGAGTAGGCACGGAGGTAGGTCTCCCGACGAAGAGGCGCGTAGTGGATGTTCCGATGCTCGAGAAAGCTTTCCACCGCGCGGTCGGTCTCGTTAGAGGGGATCCGCCAGGAGTGGGCCAGGATCCAGCGAGCCCGGAGCGGGATGAAATCCGGAATGACCAGCCGGTAGGCGCCCTCCAGTCCGGCTTGGATCGCCGGGTTGACGAATGGCCACCCCGGGTGATTGTCCACCATGAAGATGGCGACGGCGTTGAGGTCAACGAGCTTACTCGTCGCCGCCAAAACTGGCCTCCCCGGACTTGAAGAAGGCTTCACGCCCCCACCGGCGCCTCGCCTTCACGGTGTGCTGCTTGCGCACGACGGGGCGCAGCCGGACCTCGCTCCCGACGACCTCGAGGACCAGGTCGTCGTCGGCCCTGAGGCCAAGCCGCTCACGCCACCCCTTCGGGATCGTCACTCGGCCCCTGCGGTCCAACGTTACCGTGTTCATGCCCACTCTATAGGCCCATCAGACCTATAAATAGGTTATGGGTTAAACTAGTGGGTCTAAAGTCAGCCCACTTCCACGTCTCCCTCGTTCACGGCGACGCTTTAGGCCGTCCAGATCCACGGCGGGTATGGATACGTGACGGACTACCCCGTGGAGCGCATCCTCCGCGACGCGAAGCTCTGCGAGATCCGCGAGGGACGAGCGAGATCCAGCGGATGGTCATCGCCCGCGAAGTGCTCGCGGCCCAAGGTCCACGACGAGGTGCCACGACGCACAATTCTGTACTCCTCCGAGACTTCATATCACCCGCCGCCTACTCCGGCGACGCAGGGGAGTACGATGAGGGGGATTCCAGTCACGGCTGGGAACAAGAAATGGGGAACGATCTTGGTTGTGGGCGTCGTGCTGGCCGGCATGCTCGGCCTCTCCCTCATCCCCGTGGCCCCAAGCGCATCCCCGCGGTGGAGCGAGACCGCGGGTCCTAGCGTACCAGGACAGACCGCCGATCCTGGCGTACCAGGACAGACCGCCGATCCTGGCGTGCCAGGGCCCCTGACTCCCGATGATGTCGTCCCGACGACCGCGCCAGGGACCCCCCCGCTCTCCGCCCCATCGCCCAGGGTGGCAGCGGACACGCGCCATCCCGCGTTCGGCACCTGCCCGGGAGCCCCCGGCGAGAAGGGCGGCATGCAGCGCCGCCCGGACACCGCCAAGGACGCGGCGGGGAGCCTCCACATGGTCTGGGCGGAACGCTTCGGCGGTCAGTTCGACGTCTGCTACGCGCGCCAGCCCGGCGAGATGGGCCTCGGCAACGACAAGAACCCGGCCTTGCGCATCACACAGACCGCGTTCGACTCCGTCGCACCGCAGATCGCGATTGACGCGGCCTCGGGGATTGCCTACGTGATCTGGACTGAGATCCTACCGGGAGAAGGCGTTCTCGAGAGCCCCGGACCGGGCAGCTTCGTCGCCACCCTCCGAGTCACCGCCGCGGCGTTGACCAAACCGAGCGTGATCATCCTGTGGTCCAAACCTCACCTGCTGGGTGAGGGATCCTGCGCGGTGCGCTCCTTCCTCGTCGAGGCCAGCGCCTGGACCCTCGAACTCCGGTCCGGCGCCCAGGATGTCCCGGGACCCAAGGACCTCCGACCGGTGTGCGTCCCGCCGTCCGGACCTGTGCGCGGGGTGTTCGACACGGACGGGGACGGGATCCCCGACTCCGACGAGGTTCTCGCGACGCGGGGCTTCATCACTGCATGGTGGGATCCGGACACCGACGGCGACACTCTCTGGGACCTCATCGAGATCGACGCGACCTTGAACCCCTTGATCCCCGTGGAGATCGAGCACCGGGCCTGTTTCCCGAAGGGCACCTCGCCGATCTGTGTCACGATCTTCAAGCTCTTCTGCCTCCTCGACGGCGACAGGGACGGGATCTCCACCTGTGCGGAGGGCTCCGGGCATCCCGTGACCACCGAGGTCGTCGAGTACATGCAGCCCTCCTTCGGGATCTACCGCTTCTGGCCGAAGGCGGACGGGGAGTACGACCTCCGCATCCGCAGCCAGATGCGCACCTTCGTCGCACCCGGCATCTCGCCGTGCGCCAATGTCACGGTCGCCGCCGAGGCGGACGGCGTCGCCGTGGGCGCTCTGACGTTGGCATGGGTCGACTCCGGCCCCTGGCGGGAGGATGTGGTCGCGAGCTTTGATGTCACCGGGACGGACTTCACCGCCGTCACCGCCGCCATGGCCCTCGATGTCCGCTTGGACATCACCTTCGACCCGCCATCGTGCGCGGCCCCGATCCTCTCCGTCCTCCGCGCGCTCGCGATCGACTGGCTCAAGGTCGAGCTCGCCTCGGACCGCTCCGAGGTCAACTACAAGGACGCCGACGACACCACGAGCCGGTCCGGCGCCTCCCTCGCCGCCGTCCTCACCGAGGACATGGACATCACGCTCGACCCGGCGCAGAAGGAGATGCTCCTCGAGCTGGACTCGATGGTGGACCACCCGTGGGTCGGGGTCGTGCTCAACCAGGTGATCAACGCGTACAGCGACGCGAACATCATCCTCCACTACAAGGTCGACGAGACAGGCTTACCCCACACCGGGACCGAGACCATGCTCAACCCGGGCGATCTCGTCGGGGACGACGAGGTGAGCGAATACCTCGCGGATCACCGCAACCCGCTACTGGGCGCCTATCTCCACGTGATGAACGTCCACTACCTGGGCGCTTCCTCGTGTTCCACCGGGTCCTTCCATTACGGGAGCGCGGAGAACGCGGGGATCGGGGACGACCCGGAGTTCGCGGGTGTCGTGCTCGCGGACCAGTGCCTGATGGACACCTACTCGGGCGTGGTGTCCACCCTGGGGCAGGCGTACCCGGACCTGACCTACCGGCGCGTCGGGAACATGCTCCACGAGATCGGGCACGCGATGGACGCGGCGCACGACCAGACGGGGGGGTTGATCGACCCGGTGATCGACGGGGTCACCGACACGGCGAACTGCTACAACATGATGAGCCGGACCGCGACCTGCGGGGCCTTCGGGACGCGGATGCTCGGCACCGGGAAGTTCGACCGCCGTTGGGGATCCACGGAGCCCATCGGCTTCCCGCGCTGGTCCCGTGAGTCCATCGCGCAGTTCGACCTGACGAACCTGCTCTCCATCCACACCGGCTACAACTATGACCTGCTCGGGCTGTTCACATAGCGAAACGGTTACTTCGACGAGGGCCTCTTGGCCGGCGCCGGCTGGCTGAGCCAGTAGATGTTGTCATCGGCGTCGTAGAACTCGGCCTCCCAGCCGCCCCACTTCGACGCCTCCGCCTTCCGCTTGAACCGCACGCCCCGGCTCATGAGAAAGGCTTGCGCCCTCTGGATGTCCGGGGAGGTGAACACGATGTTCGTGTCCTCCCCGAGGTGGGCGAGGTCCCCCGCGGCCTCCGAGGCGTCGTCGTACATCGCCGGATCCGGCGTGAACGGCATGACCGCCGTGGCCTCCTCGGCCAGGCGGTACTCCGTGAACCGACCGCTCGCGGTGGGCGCCCCCGTCATCCCCAGGGCGTTCGTGAAGAACCCCGCCGAGCGCTTCGTGTCCTTCGCGACGATGGTGACGAAGGCGAGGCCCGTGACCCCGGGCTTGTGGTCCCTCGGCTTCCTGGGCCCCGTCGCGAAGAACGTGTTCCCGTCCGGGTCCTCGAAATGCGCGAACGGGCCTTCCTCCGCCTCCTCCTCCATCTCGGCCTTCACGCCCTTCCGGCGCCAGGCCTCCAGCGTCTTCTCCAGGTCGTTCGTGGAGAAGCCGATGCCCGTGACCTCCCCGATGCGCTTCTTGGCGGCCTCGTAGCCCGCGCCCATCCCCGGCACCGGCTGCCAGGGGACCAGGCTCGCGTCAGGCCCGTTCGCGTTCGCGCCCAGCTCCAGGTATCCCTGCGAGGGGTCCTCGGCCCGTACGCTGAGCCCGATCTTCTCGGTGAAGAAGGCCTTCGCCCGCTTCTGGTCGGCCGTGAAGGTCCCTACGAAGAGCAGTCGGTCGAATTGCCCCATGAGCCACCCCGATGAGGCAGGGCGCCAGCGGCCTTAAACCCCCGCCAAAATCCCGTAAGTTGTAAGTCCTCGCCGTCGATTCACCGGAAACCATGGTGCGGTCCTCGAAGCCTGCGCGACGGTCCGACGGCCGGCCGGAACCCCCGCCGCGCTACCCGAAGGACCCCGCGAAGTACGCGGACCCGCTGAACTGGAAGTACCCCGTGCACACGCCGTTCCACGCGCGGGCCGCGCGCCGGTACTTCAACGAGGTCCGCAACCGGTCACGATACCGGGAGAGCGAGCGGCTCTACATCGATCGGAGGATCGACGCGGCCTTGCGGCGGTTCGGGGTGGCTTCGCGCCCCTCCGTGGACGCCGATGGGAGCGCCCTGCGCCAGGACCTTCCTACCGCCACGCCGATCGAGGCGATGGGCCGCGACGAGCTCCTTCGCATGCTCTTGGGCACATCGAGGTTCCGGAGCGCCTCGACGATGGCGGCGAGCATGGTGACCGTGACCCTGAACCGGGACGGGCTCCTCCTTGCGAAGGTCAAGCAGTACGGAGTCCGCATCGACCCCGCGCGCCGCCTCATCGCCCATGAATGCGAGGACTTCGAGCGGAGCCGGGCGGCCGCGCGGCTCCTCTGCAAGCACCTGGGCCGGCTCGTCCTGAACCTGCCGGAGGCCCAGGCCACGTCCTTGCTGCGACGACTCCTCCGCGAGAGGGAGACATGGGAGTTCCGGGGCCTCGGGTAACGCCCCAAGGATTGCGGCGACCCCGGGAGACCGGGTCGAGGATCCGCACCGCCTTCGTCAGGGTGCTGCGGATGGCGGTCGCTGCGGGCTCCCAGGCCCGGTGCCCTCGCAGGCCTAGAGCCGCGTGAGGTCGTCCGGGCGCTCGCGCTTCGGCGTCTCGAACACGGGCGGCCCGCCGACCTCGAAGGGGACGTGGCAGGTGGGGCACGCCTGCTCCTGGAGGCACGCCTCGCACACGAGGTGCCCGCAGCGCTTCGCCCGCATCACCGCCTGCGCTCCATGCGTCCGGCAACGCTTCCCCGACATCGCGGCGTCCTCCTCGGCGGGAGGGGCCGGGGCGTGACGGGCTGGCTTCGACGGGGCCGCCCCGGGTTCCCAGCCTTGTGGAGGCGGCGGCACGGGCGCGGCCTGCGCCTGGGCGCGAGCGGGCACAGCGGGGCGGTCGTGGCTGAAGCTCTTCTTCATCGCCGCCTCCAGGTTCCGCGCGGTGCGCGCCCCGATGCGGAGGTGCCGGGCAAGGCTCTGGAAGTCCCGTTCGACCCGATGGAGGAGCGCCTGGTTCATGAGCGGGCCCAGCCGCGGATCCGACGGGTTGTCTGCGGGCGTCGAGACCACGGTCCGAAGGTATCCCAGGAGCTCCCGGGCCTCCTCCACATCGAGGAACGGCAGCGTGGTGACGACGTTGGAGAGGCGGACCTCCTCCAGGTCGTCGTAGGCCTGCAAGAGCTGGGCGGACTGCTCCTCGAGCGCATTGGCGCGATCGGCGGGGAGCTTCGCGATCGTCACCTCCGGCGGGAGGTTGACGTGCGTCATCACCTCGTCGAGGAGCTCGACGGGGATCCCGGCCTCCTGGAACGCCTCCTCGCGGTTGAGGGGGCGGTTCAGCGTGCGCTCCGCCTGGATCACCGCCTTCGAGAAGTCGGCCACGAGCTTCTGGCGGCGCTGCTCCTCCGCCGCGCGCATCCCTTCGAGGGCCGCCGGATGCTCCGGGTCGATCGTCAGCGCGGTCCCGTAAGCGTGGATCGCCTCGTCGAAACGACCCAGCTTGGACAGCACGCCGCCCCGCGCGTTCCACAGCATCGGCTCGCGAGGGTCGAGGCTGAGCGCCCGCTCGTAGGCCTCATCGGCGCCGGGGAGGTCCCCGAGCTTCTCGAGGGCGAACGCGCGGTTCATCCACACGTCCTTGTCGTCCGGGTTGATCTGCGCCGCGCGGTCGAAGGACGTCACCGCCCCGGCGAAGTCCCCGAGGCGCGTCTGCACGAGCCCCTTCCACCGCCACGTCTCCAGGCTCCCCGGATCGCCGGCGACGGCGCGGTCGTACGCGGTGAGGGCCTCGCGGTCCCGCCCGAGGAGGTCGAAGGCCCGGCCCTTGCCGCTCCAGCACTCGGCGTTGCCGGGATCGAGTGCCAGGGCACGGTCGAACGCGGCGACGGCCTCCATCGGACGCTCCATGGCGATCAGCACCTGGCCCTTCGTCCCCAGGGCGCCCACGTCGTTCGCGTTCCGCTGGAGGACGGCCTCCGCGCTCGCGAGCGCCTCCTGGTGGCGGCCCACGCGCGTGAACGCGAGCGCCTTCCCGTTGAGGACCTCGGCGTTCGCCGGGTCGAGGGCGAGGGCCTCGTCGTAGGCGGCCAGCGCCTTCTCATACTGCCCGAGGTCGTGGAAGGCGGCCCCGCGCCGCGAGAGCGCGAACTTGTCCCCGGGGTTGATCTCGAGCGTGTGCTCGAAGGCGTCGAGCGCCTCCTTGGGCCGACCGAGGGCGAGGAGGACGGCCCCGCGGGCGTTCCAGACGCGCTTGTCGTTCGGAGCGAGCGCGACGGCCCTGTCCAAGGTCTCCAGGGCGTCGCTGCCGCGCCCCAGCCTCTCCATCGCGAACGCCAGGTCGCGCAGCGCCTCGATGTCCTTCGGGTCCGCGTCCAGGATCTGCTCGCACACGTGGACGAGCGGCTGGTAGTGGTTCAGGGAGAGGAGGAGGGCCTTCTTCAGGTGCAGGTGCGGCAGGTCGTGCGGATGGAGGCGGAGCGCCGTGTCGATGGCGGCGAGCGCCTCGGGCAGGTGCCCGGCCGCGCGCGCGGCCTCGGACTGCTCGCGCCACGCGCCGTCGTCGCGGGGGAGCGCCTTGGTGAGCTGGAGGGAGGCCTGGTACCCGGCCTCGAACTGCCGGAGGTCGGCGTGCGAGCGCATCGTCCCGCGCAGCGCGGACGGCTCCCCCGGGCGGACCTGGAGGGCCTTGGCGTAGGCGGCGAGCGCCTCTTCGTGACGGCCCAGCGCCGCCAGCGACTGGCCCTTCCGGATCGGCGCGAAGGGCGAGTCGGGCTGGAGCAGGGCGACGCGGTCGTAGGAACTGATGGCGTCGGCGTGGCGGTTCATCCCCTGGAGGGAGACGCCGCGGGAGTACCAGACGCGCGCGTCCCCCGCATCGATCTGGAGCGCGCGGTCATAGCACGTCACCGCGTCTGCGAAGCGCGTCATCGCCTCGAACGCCAGCCCCTTCCCATACCACGCGAGGCGGTGCTTCGCGTCGATCTCGAGCGCCCGGTCGAAGGAGAGGAGCGCGGGCTCGTGCTTCTGCATGCGGTACTGCACGAGGCCGAGGGCGTGCCAGGTGTCCGCCTGCTGGGCGTTCCCCTTCAGGGAGTGCTCGTACGCCTTGAGGGCCTCCTCCCAGTTCGAGAGGCGCTCCTGCATCGCCCCGACGCGCTGCCACGCGAACCAGTCCTCGTGCCGGGCCCGCAGCACGGCCTGGTACCGCGCCAGGGCGTCGGCGGGCTTGTCGAGCGCCTCGTACGCCCAGCCTTCCATGAGCAGGGACTCGAGGTCGGACGGATCGAGGGAGAGGATCGCCTCGCACGTCTTCAGGAGCGGATGGAGCTGGTTGAGCTGCTTCTGCGCATCGCGCTTCCCCCGCAGCGCGGCGAGGTCCCTCTTGTCAAGGTGCAGCGCCTCGTCCCAGGCCTTGAGGGCGGCGTGCATGTCCCCGAGCTTGGCCAGGGCGCCGGCCTTCTCTCGCCAGGTCGCCAGGGCCTTCTTGTCCAGGTGGAGGAGGCGGTCCGCCGTCGCGACGACCCCGGCCCAGTCCCCCGTCTGCTTCCCGATCTCGAGTCGCAGGGCCAGCGCGTGGGCGTCGTCCGGCCTGGCGGCCAGGAAGGCGTCGGTGGACTCGAGCGCCTCCTTCCAATGCCCGAGATTCCGGTGGGCGAAGGCCAGGTCGAGGACGTTCGCCTGGTCGGCGGGATCGAGGCGGAGGATCGCGGCGCAGGCCGGGATGACGTCCGCCCACCGCGCCAGGGCGGCGAGCGACTGCTTCTTGGCCCGCCACGCGGCGATCTCACCCGGGGCGTTCTGGAGGGCCAGGTCGAGCGTCGCCACCGCGTCGGCGTGCCGCCCGAGCTGCTGGAGCAGCGTCCCTCGACGCAGCAGCGTGGGCACGTCGGACTCCGCGTACGAAAGGGCGGTGTCGTAGCTGGCGAGCGCGGCGTCGAGGGCGTTCTGCGCGCGCTGGACGTCCCCGCGGAGCCGCCAGAGCGAGGGGTCGTGCCCGTCGATCTCGATGGCCTTGTCCAGGGAATGCAGGGCGGCCACATGGTTGCCTAGGTGGAGGTACGAGGCGGCCCGGCCCGCCCAGGCGTCGCGGAGCCGGGGGTCCACCGCGAGGAGCCGGTCGTAGGTGCGGATGGCGTCCTCCCGTTTCCCGAGGCGATCCAGGGTCCGCGCGCGCCCCAGCAGGAGCCCGGTGTCCTCCGGGGTGAGGGTCAGGAGCCGATCGTACGCCGCCACCTCGTCCGGATCCAGCTCAAGGACGCGGCGGAAGCTCACCGCCGCGTCGGGCTCCTGGAGGCCGAGCTGCACCTCGCCGAGGTTCATCCAGACGTCCTTGCGCTTTGGCTGCAGCTGCAGGGCGCGCTCGAACCGGCGCTTCGCCTCGGCGGGCCTTCCCTCCCGGGCCTGGAGTAGGCCCTGGCCGTTGAGGGCGTCCACGTTGGCGGGGTTGAGCTCGATGGCGCGGGCGAGCGCGGTTGTGGCCGTGCCGGGGTCCCCCGCCGCGAGGAGTTGCACGCCGAGCTCCCCGTACAGCCTCGACCACTCCGCATGCTCGCGGCCCTGGGCGAACCCCTCGTTGAGCGCCTCGATTCCACGGAGGAACTCCTGGTGCGCCCGCGGGACCGCGCCGGCGGCGAGGTGCTCGCGCCCCTTGTCAAGGAACTTCCCCGCCTTGCCGAGGGCCCGCTTCTCCTTGTCGAAGAGGCCGTCCAGAAATCCCATCGGGACGGTGGAACGTCCCGGGTCTATTTGACCCTTCGACCCGCGGGGCGGGGTCTCCCCCAGGTCGTTCGCCTGTCAGACGTCTGCCTGACGGCCATGGTAGGTCAACGACCGCTCACCTGTCATGTCCCTCAGATGTCGGACACACGGGCCATCAGGCGTTACTCCTTTTTCATGGGGCGATAGTTAGAAATACCCCCCTCTGTATGGCGGCAGTTGTCTGACGAAACGTCGGACAGAGGAAGAAGCATGCCGCGGACGAAGAAGACGAGCGACCTGAAGGCCTCCCCGGAGAACGCCGAATGGATGAAGAGCCACTCCCGCGAAGACCTCCGCGCGCTCGCCGGGGAGCTCTCCGGCAGGGGCGAGGACGTCTCCGACATCATGCGCGCGATCACCGACCTCGAGGAAGTCGAGGCGGAGGAGGAGGAGTGGGAGCGCACCCGCGTGGACGCGGACGACGAGTGATCTCCGGGTCAGCTCCCGCCCGGCTCCCTCAGAGACTCAGGGACCGAGGGGCCTGCAGGATGGCCTGCGGGTCGTCCCGCCAGACCTCTGGTTGCACGTCGATGTAGAGCTCGATCTCGTTCCCGTCGGGGTCCTCGATGTACAGGCTGTGGGTGACCCCATGGTCCGTGGCGCCCGCGACCGGGACCCCGTTCTGCTTCAGCGTCCGCAGCACGTCGCGCAGCTCCTCGTCCGAGGTGCCTACCTTCAGCCCGAAGTGGTACAGCCCGACGCGTCGCCCCGGAGGGATCGGGGCCGCACCAGGGCCGACCTGAAGCAGCAGGAGCTCGTGGTGCGTGCGTCCGGAGGAGAACACGGCCCCCGGGAACCGGTCGGGCACGGGAATCTCCTTCCATCCGAGCGTCTGCCCGTAGAACCGGCGGGATCGATCGAGGTCGCTCACATAGAGCACGATGTGGCCGAGTTCGAGCACCGCCATGGTTCTCTCCGACCGAAGGTGTAGGGACCAGGTGGCGCGAATTCATCCCCCTTGCGCAATGCGCCTCGCCAGGAGAGTTTCGTCGCTTTCGAGGAGGCTCGTCCGCGGAGTGCAGGCGCCGGGATTCGAACCCGGGCAATAGGCTTGGAAGGCCTAGATCATACCCCTAGATCACGCCTGCGCGGCGGCGCGCATGGGGACGCCGGGTTAAAGGCTTCTGGAAAAAGAGAGGGCAGGCGGGGCCGTGGAGGCGGTTCCCGCCCGCATGGGATGGGTTTGCCAGCGTCAGTCGTAGTCCGGGGAGCATCCGTACAGGCGATACAGGCCCTCCCACTGGGAGTCCTCGTCCTCGGGGAAGGGGTCGATCGCCGGGAGCGCCACCGTTTCCGCGTCCGTCATCGGGTGTCAGAGGGCGCAGGGGTATTTAGGGCGGGAGGGGGGAGTAGGGTGAAAGGCCGAACCGGGCTCAGGGTGGCGACGGGTACCGCTCGAACTTCTGCGGGAACACGTGGTGGGGCTGGAACGCGTCACCAGTGTCCACCCCGGTGAATCCCACCAGCATTCTGCGATAGTTGTCCCGAGTACCAGCCCGTGCGAGATACGTAAGGTCATCCGCACGGTTCCCCATCCTCCCCGCCCCGAACAGTCCGCCCGTGGTCGCGGACAGCAGCCGCCGCCCGTGGGCCACGTTGGACAGGGGCCCGCCGGGGAGGAACAGGAAGGCGAGGTCGGACCCCAGGTTCGCGGCGTCGCACCGCCCCAGGGCGCACTCCGTCACGGACCGCGCGGCAAAGTAGGGGTCGGAAAGGAAGTCCCCGACGAAGGGGATGAACCCAAGGGCGAGCATGACGGGATCGAGGACGGCCCCCACCTCCGGGACGACGGTGGCGGTGACGCCGAGCGTCAGCCCGATGGCCACAAGGATGATCGCCAAGCACACGAACTCGCACATCCCGTTCGGGTCCGCGTTCCCCACGGGGTCGTTCGTCGCGTAGGCGTACCGGTTCAGGGTCTGGGGGGCGGCGAGCACCCCGTGCACGGGGTCCAGGCCCTGGAAGCGGCCCGTCTCCGGGTCGTACTGCCGCGCGCCGAGTCGGTAGAGGCCGTCGTCCGCCGGGGCCTGCTTCCCGAGGTACTTCTCCTCCCCCTGCCCCGAGAGGGGGACCTCGACGCCGAAGGGCTGCCAGGCGGCCTCGTAGGTCACGGGGTGGGGCGGGCTCTGGGCGGGGTCGTGCGTGGCGGCGAGGCGCGTGGAGCCGAGGGGGTCGTGGAATGGCAGGGGGATGTATCCGACGATGGTGCCCGTGTCGCGCTCCGCCCTGTTAACACAGGGTGCTGCCAGAGGCGCGAATTCCAGGAGAAGCGTCCAGAAGGGAACGGGATTCCCACCGCTCGGCTCTGGCGCGGCGGCGGGCCCTTCTTCCCTGGAGAACTTGGAGCGCGGGTGAGCGACCGACAATGGCTCCGCGACCGCAGCGACGCAACCCGCAAAAACCAGGAGACTGGCGGCGAGGAACGCGAGGGCAGGTGGGCCGAAGGTCACCGCCCTACGCCAACCAGGACTACGCATATGAGCCTTCTGGCGCTCGGTCGGCGCCCTGGCCTGAATCCCCGGTCCTGGACCTCGAGCTGGTCCAAGTCGTAGAGCGCGGCGAAATACATGAGGACGCCTCGGTTGTTGTTTGGGCCTTCAACCTCGTGGGGGATGGGTTAAACGATGCCCTCAACCCCAGGAGTTGAAGCAAGGGAGGATCGAGGCGGCTTCGTCGGCTTTCGAGGGGGACGAATGTGACGTCATTCGCGCGTCATCTGGCCGAGTTTGTTGTGGAGACACCGCCTTCCTCGATCCCG
>Ga0209641_10001061_pt1 | contig 24784 bp, 26 predicted proteins | sample RifCSP16_1_FD_184022 | JGI IMG/M metagenome (GOLD analysis project Ga0209641, IMG submission 184022) | Soil microbial communities from Rifle, Colorado - Rifle CSP2_sed 16_1 (SPAdes) (version 2) | ecosystem: Environmental > Terrestrial > Deep subsurface > Rock core/Sediment | place: Rifle... | reverse complement strand
CCCCCAGAGGCGGAGCCGCTGGACCCACTCCCCAGCGGCCCCGATGGGGCAGACCAGGCACCAGGCCCGGCCCAGGAAGACGAAGGAGAGGAGGAGGGCGCCCCACCAGACGACCCAGGTGAAGACCGTGCCGAAGTTGAAGCCCGGATGGTCGATCCCGAGCCAGGTGGACGCCACGACGACGGCCACGACGAGGGCGGCCGGCACGATCGCCAAGAACTGGAACGGGCGAAAGCGGAGGGCCCCGCGGACGGGCGCCAGCGCGAGGAGATCGCGCGTCATGGGGCGGGCTCCCGGCGCCCCGCCGCGAGCGCCGCGAACGACCCCGCCGCGGCGAGGGCGAGCAGCGAGGCGATCCACGGCACCGTGGCGGCGGGGGTCGGGCCTGGATTGCCGACGATGAGGCTCGCCTTCATGGAGGGATGCCCGAGGCCGCAGAAGGTGCTGCACTGGATCGGGTATTTCCCGGGCGGCAGCGCGACCTTCACGTCCGGCGAGCGCACCTCGCGGCCCGAGACGAGCTGGAGGTTGAGCCCCAGCTCGTTGATCGCGAAGCCGTGCTGGATGTCGTCGCTCACCACGCGGAACCGGACCGTCTCGCCCGGCTCCACGCGGATGACCCGCGGGCTGAACCCCCAGGCGTGGACCCGGATCGAGATGTCCTTAACGCCGTCGCTCCCCGCGGTTGGGGATCCTGAGACGAGCGCCTGAGGAGGGGAAACCGTCCAGATGGTGAGGGCCCCCAGCAGCGCGACCGCCGCGGTGGTGAGGAGCACGGAGCGAACGAGGGGTCGCCGCAAATCCAGCACCGTGGCCGCTCCTAGGCCCGGCCGATCTCTTTCCAGATGCTCCGCTTCAACTCCAGGAACGCCGGCGAGAACCGCGTTTCGAGCGAGCGCGGCCTCGGCAGATCGACCACCACCTCCGCCTGGACCCGCCCGGGGCGCGGCGTGAAGACGACGACCCGGTCCGCCAGATAGATCGCCTCCTCGATGTCGTGGGTGACCAAGATTACCGTCTTCCGCTTCTCCTCCCACAGCCGGCTCAACTGGTCCTGCATCTTCGAGCGCGTCTGGGCGTCGAGCAGGCCGAAGGGCTCGTCGAGCAGCAGGATGGCCGGGTCCGTCGCCAGGACCCGGGCCACCTCCACCATCTTGGACATCCCTCCCGACAGCTCCTTCGGGTAGGCGCGCTCGTATCCTTCCAGCCCGATGAGGGTGACCAGCTCGGCGACGATCTTCTCGCGCTCCGACGCTGGGACGCCCTGTGCCAGCAGTCCGAACTGCAGATTGTCCCTGACGGTCATCCAGGGGAAGATCGCCTCTTCCTGGAAGACATACCCCCGCTCGGGACTGGGCCCCGCCACGGGCGCGCCGTCCCAGAGCACGACGCCGCTCGACGGCGTGAGGAAGCCGGCGACGATGCGCACGAGGGTCGTCTTGCCCGAGCCGACGGGCCCCACGATCGCCAGGAACTCGTTCTCGAAGACGTCGAGGCTCACGCCGTCCAGGGCGCGGGTGGCCGTCTTGCCCTCATAGACGTGGGTGACGTCTCGGATTTCGAGGCGGCGCCGGCGCGGGTCAGGCATGGGCCGGGCTCCGCTTCATCCAGCGGGTCGCCACCGCATAGCAGCCGAGGGCGACCGCATCGCAGGCGAGCACCAGGAGGCCGATCGTGACGATGCCCACCGCGATGGTGGGCACCCGCGGGTACGCGCCGGCCAGCGCCAGCAGGTAGCCGAGACTGGGCATGGTCGCCTTGATCAGCTCCGCGACGACGACTGTCACCCACGCGAGCCCGAGCGCGATCCGGAGGCTCGAGAAGATCTGCGGGAGCGCGGCCGGCCACACGATCTTCCTCAGGATCAGCCCCTTGGAGGCCCCGAGCGACTTCGCGGCCTCCAGGTACACGCGAGGAACATCGCGGACCCCTTGGTAGGCGCCGAGCAGGGTGACGACCGCCACGGCGGTCGCAATCAGCAGAATCTTGGAGAGTTCCCCGAGGCCGAACCACAGGGCGTAGAGCGGCAGCAGCGCGAGGGCGGGGGTGAACCGGAAGAACGTGACCCAGGGATCCAGCAGGCACTCCAGCCGCGCAGCCCGCGCCATCGAGAGGCCGAGCGGCACCCCGACGGCCGCGCCGAGCGCCAGCCCCTCGAACACGCGCGCCGTGCTCACGAGGACGCTCCGCGGCAAGATCCCCGACTGGATGAGGAAGACCGTCTCTTCGAGCAGCGACCGATAGGGCGGCAGGAGCTCCACGTCCTCGAGGTAATGGGCGACCATCCAGATCCGGCGCGGGAGCAACGCGCTCCCGATCTCGGAGGCGATGCCGTACAGCACGGCCAGCGCGCCGACGGAGAGCAGGGCCCGCCAGAGCCGCCTGCGCCAAAGGCCGTTCATCGCTTCACCCACTCGGTCAGGCGGGCGCCGGCGACCCTGACCCCCGCGTCCATCGCGTAGCCGACCAGGGCGAGGGCGACGATCCCCACCACGATGACCGCCGGATCCCCCGCCACCTCCAGCCGGGACGACCACATGCCGCCTCCGATCAGGAGATAGCCGATTCCCTCGTCCGCCATCAGCATCTCGACCCCCACCGTGGTCATCCAGGCGATGATGAGGGCGTACCGGAGGCCGGACAGCACGAAGGGGCCTGCCGCCGGCAGCACCACCCGCGAGAGCAGCAGCCGGCCCCCGGCGCCGAGCGCCCGCGCGGCTTTCACGTAGATGTCGGCCACGTCGCGCACGCCGTGGTAGGTCGGGATGACGACGACCGTGAACACGGCATAGATGATGGGGAGGAGCACGTGCGCCGTGCCGTGCCCGAGCCACAGCATCACGTATGTGATGAGCGCCAGGGGGGGAATCGAGCGGAACAGGATGTAGATCGGGTGGGCGTACTCATCGACCGCTCGGCTCCAGCCCATGAGGAGGCCGGCCAGGACCCCCAGCGACCCGCCGACGGCGATACCGATCAGGACCCGGTAGGTGCTGATGAGCAGCGACCCCTGCAGGGTCACGCGCTGCTCGACCAGGCCGCCGATGTGGTCGCCCGTGTGGACGTAGGCGCCGCCCACCGGGGACGCCCCGGCGCCCACCAGCTGGACGAACGCGTCGAAGATCCGCTGGGTCGGCGGGAGGATCTGAGGGCGTAGCACTCCCCGGATCGGGTCGGGAAGGAGCGAAGGATCGACGACCCGGTAGGCGTTGGAGAGGAGCGTATAGGCGGCGACCAGCGCCACCACCGACGCCAGGCCGAGCCAGACGCGCCGCGCCTTCGGGGGTCGCGCGGCCTCAGCCGGCCTCACGGCTCGTAGGCGCAGAGCGCGTCGGAGCCGAGGGGGTTGCCCGTGGCCGCGTAGGCGCGGGCCCGGGAGCCGCCGCAGATCGCCCGGAACTCGCAGCGGCCGCACTTGCCGTCGTAGCGCTCGGGCGCCCGGAGGGCCGTGAAGAGCGGCGCGGCGCGGTAGACCTCCACCGGGCTCTGGGCCTTCACGTTTCCGGCCGCGAGCGGGAGGAAGCCCGAGGGATGGATCTCGCCGGTGTGGGAGATGAACATGACGCCGTTGCCGTCCCGGATCCCGAAGCCGCGCCGCAGCGGGTGGTGCCTCAGCTCCTCGCCCGCGCGCCCCTCGGCCTTCAGGCGCTCCAGCACGACCCGGCGGTAGTGGGGCGCCTCGGTCGTGGTGACGGCGGGCCGCCCGTCGCGGGAGTGGTCGTAGACCCAGTGGAGCAGCGCCTCGCACTCGTCCGGCGTCAGCTGGCCGAGCACGCGGCCGCGCCCCACCGAGATCAGGAAGAAGAGGCTCCAGCGCTGCGCGCCGATGGCCGAGACGAGGCGGTGGATCTCGGACAGGTCTCCGGCGGTCTCGCTGGTGACGAGCGTGTTGATCTGAAGGGGAATCCCGGAGTCCACGACCTCCCGCGCCGCCGCCACCGTCAGCGCGAACGTCCCCGGGATGCCGCGGAGCCCGTCGTGAGGCTCGGCGGTGGAGCCGTCCAGGCTGAGGGACATTGCCTGCACACCGGCCGCCTTCAGTGCCAGGACGCGCTCCCGCGTCAGCAGCCCCGTCGCGCTCGGCGAGACCGAGACCGGCAACCCTGCGCTGACCCCGTGCTCCACCAGCGCCTGCAGATCGGGGCGCTTCAGCGGATCGCCGCCGGTGAGGATCACGTGGGGGGCGGGAGGGCCGAACTCGACCAGCTGGTCGAGAAGCCGGAATCCCTCCTCTGTCGTCAGCTCCTCGGGGTGGCGGCTGGGGATGGCCTCGGCGCGGCAGTGACGGCAGGCGAGGTCGCAGGCCCGCGTCAGCTCCCAGTACACCCGGAGCGGCGCCCGGGCGAAGACGTAGCCTGTCGTCACCGGGCGCGCCTCACGGCTCTTCTTCTGAGTTGCGGCTGGCGATCGGCACGTAGTCCCGGAGCGCGGACCCCAGGTAGAGCTGGCGCGGCCGGGCGATCTTCTGCTCGGCGTCGGCCCGCATCTCCTGCCACTGGGCGAGCCACCCGGAGGTTCGCGGGATCGCGAAGAGGACCGGGAACATCGCGACGGGGAAGCCCATGGCCTGGTAGATGAGGCCGGAGTAGAAGTCCACGTTGGGGTAGAGCTTGCGGGAGACGAAGTAGTCGTCCTGGAGCGCGATCCGCTCCAGCTCCAGCGCCATGGGCAGGAGCGGGTTCGGCCGGGTGACGGCGAAGACCTCGTCGGCCATCCGCTTGATGATCTTGGCGCGTGGGTCGTAGTTCTTGTACACCCGGTGGCCGAACCCCATCAGCTTCGCCTTGCCCTCCTTCACCTGCTTGACGAACTCCGGGATCTTGTCCTTGGAGCCGATGGCCTGGAGCATCTTGAGCACTTCCTCGTTGGCGCCGCCGTGAAGGGGACCGTAGAGCGCCGCCACCCCCGCCGCCACGGCGCAGTACGGGTCCACCTGCGAGGAGCCCACGCTCCGGACGGCGTTGGTGGAGCAGTTCTGCTCGTGGTCGGCGTGGAGGATGAAGAGCACCTCCAGCGCCTTCTCCAGCACGGGATCGGGCTTGTACTGCGCCTCGGTGGTCTTCCAGAGCATGTTGAGGAAGTTTCCCGTGTAGGACAGGTCGTTGTCCGGATAGGCGTAGGGCATGCCGAGGGAGTGGCGGTAGGTGAAGGCGGCCAGCGTCGGCATCTTCGCGATGAGCCTCACGATCTGCAGCTGGCGGGTCTCCGCATCGGTTCCGTTCTTCGCTTCCGGGTAGAACGGCGAGAGCGCCGCCACCCCCGAGACCAGCATCCCCATGGGATGGGCGTCGTGGTGGAAGCCGTCCATGAACTTTTTCAGATTCTCGTGGATCCAGGTATGGTGGGTGATCTTCCAGGCCCAGTCGCTGAGCTGGTCCGCGGTGGGCAGCTCCCCGTGGAGCAGCAGGTACGCCACTTCCAGATAGGTGGACTGCTCGGAGAGTTGCTCGATGGGGTAGCCCCGGTAGTGGAGGATCCCCTTGTCGCCGTCGATGAACGTGATGGTGCTGCGGCAGGAGGCGGTGTTCATGAACGCCGGGTCGTAGCTCATGAGGCCGAAGTCGTCGTCGGAGACCTTGATCTTCCGGAGGTCCATCCCGCGGATGGCCCCGTGCTCGATGGGAACCTCGTAGGCCTTCCCCGTGCGGTTGTCCGTGATGCTCAAGCTCTCTTTGCCCATAGGCATCCTCCTCGATGCAGTTCAGGCCAAGCCGGAGACGACCGTCTCCAAGTATCGCGCCCGCCGGAAGCCAGCGCAATCGCCGTGATGGCCGGTGGTGCAGAACCGGGCCAGCTCGTCGCGGGACGGAATCCGCACCCGCCCGTCGGGCAGCCGGCAGTACACCCCGAGGGGAAACGCCCCCAGGCGGTCAGCCCTCTCGGGTCTGAGGTAGGGGCACTTCAGCGTCTCGGCATCGTTCCCTTGTCCCATTATGATCTCCTTGGCCCCCACGCGCAGGAGCGCTTAGAGCCTACCGGGTGCAAGCCGAATGCCGGGGTCCTGAAAGGAAAAGTGGTTGGAAATCAAGGAGATGGCCTGAGCCTGGGCCCGTCAAGGGGAAGGGGCGCCGCCTCAGGCGGGGCGCCGCCGCCCCACCCCTGGGGTCAGGCATGCGCATTTGCGTTACGTGGGGTCAGGCCCTGCGTATTTGCGCTTGGGGTCAGGCATGCGTATTTGCGTTGGGCTTACCGGGCGGCTTCGGTCATGATGGCCTCCAGCGTCGCCTCCACCTCTTGGGCCACTCCCTTGAGCTCGGGGTTCGGATAGAGGGCGATCATCGCCGTCGGTTTGATCATGGCCAGCTTGGTCTTCCCTCCCTCTTCGTAGGCCGAGATCCGGCAGGGCAGGGCCGTGGAGATCTCGAGGTTGGCCTCCAGCACCTTCTTGGCCTGGTGGGGATTGCAGACCTCGAAGATCCGGCACTCCCGCTGGAACGGGACGCCCTTCTTCGCCATGGTCTCTTTCAGGTTGTGAACGCCCAGAACGCCGAACTTGTGGCGGCTCACCGCCTGCTCGAGGTCGGCGGTCAGCCGGTCCAGGGGTTTCGTAGACTCGACGATGAACAGGATGCTCATGGGCTACTCCACGATTTGACGGATCAGCTCCCCATAGCCGGGGTCCTCCGCCGGGTCATAGCCGGGCTCCACGTAGCGACTCACGAAAAACCGGCCGATCTCCGGAAGCCGCGTCGGCCGATTCGCCGTCAGGTCCTGGTCTGCCTCCTCCAGGAGGAGCGACGCTTGGAAGATCCGGGCCATGCGGTGGACCAGGCGCCGGACGCCGAGGGCCGCCGCCTCCGGGTCCCGGCGCAGCAGGCGGTGGAGCTTCTCGCGCCCGTCCTGGAGCCCCGCCGTGGCGGCCTCCCGCGTCGCCGCCAGGGCCGGGTGCTTGACGCCGAGCAGGGTATCCTCGGCCTGTCCCAGCAGCGCGTCGTGCATCTTGGACTTGAGGGCGTCCCGGAGGATCTGGGCCATCATCGTGTTGTGCGGCCCTTCCCAGCTCTCCTCGACGGGCATCTCGCGGTAGAGGCGGGGCAGCGGGCTGAAGTCCTCGATGGTGCCGTTGCCGCCCAGGATCTCGATCCCGTGGTGGACGACCAGCCCCCCGTCCACCGAGCAGATGTACTTGTTGACGTTGACCCCGATGCGGAAGAGCGGGTCGTCTTCCGGATGCGTTCCCTCGAGCGCCAGCCGGTCCTCGAGCGCCGCGAGGAAGAGGGTGGACGAGAGGCCGGCGACGCCCAGGGCGCGCATCTCCGCGAGCTGCTCCCGCACGGCCGGAAACTCGATGAGCCGGCGGCCGAACGCCTCGCGCGCGCGCGCGTAGTGGAGAGCCTCGACCCAGGCGCGGCGCATGATCCCGCAGGAGCCCAGCGCGACCCCGAGGCGCGAGGTGTTGATGATCACGCCCATCATCACCCTGAACCCCTCCTCCAGGCTCCCCAGCTGGTAGCCGAGCGCATCCTGGAAGTCCACCTCGGCGGTCGGCAGCGTGCGCGTCCCAAGCTTCTGCTTGAGCCGGCGGATGAAGACGCCGTTGGGGCTGCCGTTATCGAGGCGGCGGGGGATCACGAAGAGGCCGATCCCCTTCGTCCCCTCGGGCGCGCCCTCGGGACGCGCGCTGACGGCGTAGAGGTCGGCGTGGACGTTGGAGCAGAACCACTTCTCCCCGCTGATGCGCCAGGCGCCGGGCGTCTCGCGGACGGGGCGCGCCACGCACGCATTGGCGCCGACGTCGGAGCCACCCTGGACCTCCGTGAGGAACTGGGCGCCGTGCCAGCGCCGGTCGTAGTCCGGGTCCAGGAGGCGGGGGAGCCACTCGCGGCGCATCCAGTCGCTCCCGCAGCGCTGGATCGCCTTGACGAGCCCCGAGGTGCAGGCGACGGGGCACAGGTGCGGCACTTCGCCGTTCTGGGCGAAGAGATACGCGAGCGCGGTGTGGAGGGCCACGTTGCCCGGCTCTCCCAGCAGCGACAGGACCCGCGACCGCCAGACCAGCCGGCCCACCTCGTGGTAGGCGGGGTGGAACACGATCTCCTCGGTGCGCTCGCCGATGCCGTTCCAGGGCTCGAGGCGTGGCAGGTGCTCCGGCCGGTCCAGGAGCGCCGAGGCGCGGCTCACGGGGCCGGCCGCATCGGCGCCCGCCTGGTGGAGCAGCGGCGCCACGGGCGCCAGGCGCGCGGCGTCCACCCGGAAGGCCAGCACTCGCCTCAGGTGCTGATCGTCCTCGTAGAAATTGGTGGGCTTCGACTCTTCCCAGCGGCGCAGCAGCGAGCGGCCCTCTTCGATCCGGTTCATGATAGTGACTTGCGCGTTGAGACCCCCAACGCGTGGGAGCCGGGTCAGTACCTAACCAGGCCTGTGAGGAGCGGGATGATCCCCACGAGCCCCCACCAGGTTTTGGGTCCCACCACGACCAGCACGAGGAGGACGATACCGACGATAATCCGGGCGATCCGATCTACCCCTCCCACGTTCAGCGTCATGTCGCTCCCTCCCCTTAATAAGTCAATTACTCAGGCCTGACCCCATTTGCGCAGGCGGCGGTCCTGCCGGTAGGGGAAGATGTCCAGGACCTCGCGGGCGGCATGCCGCGCCTGCATCCTGCGCCAGAAGTCCGGGCTCAGCAAGTCCCGGTGCGCTTCGAGGAAGACCTCGCGCACCTTCCCCTGGAGCCCCATGAAGATGAGGAATTCCTCCGGGAAGAGGTCGCCGTCCCCGACGTAGAACCACGGTTCCGCTGCAAGCTCCTCGTCGAGGTCCCGGGCCCGCGGCGTGTCGCGGAAGTTGCAGTCCGTCAGCGCGCAGAGCTCGTCGTAATCGTAAAACGCTGAGCGTCGGGCATGGGGTCAACCTCCTGAAAGCCCCGCCAGCTCCTGGAGCCGACGCCAGTTGGCCAGGCGATCGGCCTGCGCGGCCACGAGGGCGGAGGACGGGCGTCCTTGGGCGTCGAACTGGCGGGCGAAGCGTCCCTCCGTCCGGGCGAAGGTGATGAAGTCGATGACCTCGCCGGTCTTGGGGTGGCGCGCCCAGTCCTCTTTGGGATCGGGATTTCCCTGCAGGGAGAGCCGCTCGCGGATCGTCTCACCCTTGCGCGGGTCGTGGATGAAGAGCGGGAAGGCGCGGGAGTCCACCGCGAGCTTGGCCTGGTGCGCCGCCTGGTCGTCCCCCACGCCGTGCTCGGGCTGGCAGGTCGTGTAGGCGACGACGACCGCGGGGCCGGGGTAACTGTTGGCGTCCAGGATCGCGCGGTAGAAATGGTTGATGTGGGCGGCCGTCGTCTGGGCCACGAAGACCTCCGGGTGCATGAGGCAGATCAGGCCCAGCTCTTTCCGCCGCTCGCTCTTGCCCGCCACGGCCGGGCCCACCGCCGCCATCTTCGCGTCCTGGGCGAGGAAGGACGCCGTCGAGACCTGGCCGCCGGTGTTGGAGTACACCTGGGTGTCCAGCACCAGCACCTTGATGTCCATGCCCGCCGCGAGCATCCGCGAGAGCGACTGGAAGCCGATGTCGTACATGGCGCCGTCGCCGCCCACGACCCAGAGGCGCTTTTCCTGCCAGCCGCGCTGGTCCCACTTGGCGCGCACCCCCATCGCCACGGCCGGGGCGTTCTCGAAGAGGGAGTTCGTCCAGGGGACCAGGAACGGATTGTAGGGATAGGTGGAGCAGTAGACCGTGTTGCAGCCCGTGGCCGCCACGATCGCCAGGCCCTCCGGGCCGTGCGCGAAGCCGGTCGCCGCCACCATCATCCGGAGCGCCGTGCCCTCTCCGCACCCCATGCACGAGCCGGCGCCCCCCACGTAGAGCAGCGCCGACTCCTCGGCGAGCATCATGTCGGCCAGCGACTTCTCGTTGATGTACTCGGCGGGGGTCGGCCCCACCTTCCGGAAGAAGTTGAACGCCCGGCGGTAGCTGTCGAGCGTGGCGTCCTGCTTCCCGACCATGCGGAGCGCGTCGTACCCCAGCGCGGCGCACACTTCCACGCACTCGGCGCACCCCTTGCACTTGGTGGAGTCGATGAAAATGCCGAACAACGCCCCTTCGAGCCCCTTCCGCGCCGGGACGTCGAAGTACTTCCGGGTCCGCACCCACTGGGCCCCGTCGAACTCGGGCTCGCCCTCGAGCCGGGAGGCCGGGATCGCCTTGGCCAGGATCGCCGTGTCCGGACACTCGGTCACGCAAGTCATGCAGCCGACGCACCGGTCGGCGATGAACTCGGGGATATCCGGGGAGAGGTAGGAGAAGTCCCTCAGCGCGGCCGTCCCCGCCGGGATGAGGCTGCGCGCGATGCCCACGTCGGCGGGGAGCTCCTGCGAGCCGACTCCCTTTTCGTAGGCGCCGATGACCCGGGCGTTGAAGTCGGCGACGTACTCGGCGACGTCGAGCGTCAGGATGGACTCGGTCGGCAGCCGGGCCTCGTGGACGTCCTTGGCCAGCCCGGGCTCCTTGGTCCCGCGGGAAACTTCCTCGGTCTCGACCTCCAGCGGATTGAAGATCTTCGGCTCGTCACTCATCAGCTCACCTCGGCCGGCGGGGCCCCAGCCCCGCGACGGCCTGCGGCTCGCACTGCCATGCTCATCAGGGCCTCCCGCGCGCCGCGCTGATCTCGCCGACGTCCACGTGCCGCACCACATCGGTCAGCGAGAGGATCCCGATGGGCCTCTCGCCGCCTGGAACAGCCTCCGTAACCACTAAGCGGTGAATCTTCCTCGTCCTCAGCAGATCGAGCGCGTCGGCCACCGGCGTCCCGGCGCCCACGGAGATGACGGGAGAGGTCATCAGGTGGCGCGCCGTCATGCCCCGCCAGTGGCGCATATAGGGCTCGATGAAGCCGGCGTTGGCCAGGTCGGTCCGGGAGATGACGCCGAGGGCCAGTCCATCGGTGTTCACAACCACGAGAGCGCTGATCTGGTGGGTCTTCATCGTCTGCGCCACCTCGGGCAGCGTCGTCTCCGGGGCGCAGACGATCACGCCCTCGTGCATCCACTCGCGAACCTGCGGCTCAGTCATGGGCTGCCACCTCGTGAGCCCGCGCCGGCACCGGAACCTCGAAGACCTCGCTGAAGCCCCGCCGGGCCGCGCGGAGGTTTTCCTGGATCACCGCCTCCCCACGCTTGCCGAAGAACTTCCTCATCGAGCGCTCCACCGCCCGGTCGATCTCGTCGTCCGTGTAGGGCAGACGGGACAGGAATGGCGTGGCGCGGAGGAAGATGCCGAGCAGCACGATCCCCTGCATCCTCACCTGGAGCTCAGGCCGACTCGTGGTTTCGCGCGCAATCTTCTGCGTGTCCAGGGCGAGGATCCGGAGGCCGCGCTCACGGATGATCGCCTGGGCCTCGTCGGGGATCCGTTTCCAGATGGCCGCCGGGTCCGCGTCGGACGACTGGATGAACACGGTGCCGCCCGCGGCGATGCCCGCCAGCGGGTTGCCCAGGTGGAAGGCGTTGACGTCGTTGAGCGGGACGAAGTCCACATGGGCCAGCTCCGAGTGGGTCCGGATCCGCTCTTCCGCCACGGTCAGGAAGTACGTCGTCGGCAGCCCCTTCTTCTCCGAGCCGTAGAGCGGGTACGCCTGCACGTGAAGCTTGAAGAGGTCGCCCAGGATCGTGGCGATGACCCGGTTCGTGGTGACCGAGCCGAACCCGCCGACCGAGTGCCCCCGCATCGAAAACGCGCCGCGCGGACGGACGTCGGGGTCCTCCGTCGGCGGCAGGGCGAGCTCGTGGCGGATGCCCAGGACGAAGGTGCGGCGGCCGCCCCGCTCCATCTCCTCCACGGCGGCGACGAAGTCCCCGGGCCGCACGTCCCGGCTCCCGAGCCCGGCAGCCGCGGCGTGGATGGCGGGGAGGCCGTGGATCGGCGTGGAGCCTGGGGCTCCCGCCGCGGCGTCGGCGAACGCCGCCTTGATCTCGGCGGCCAGCGGGTTCGACTGAGCCAGGGGGTTGTCCATCCTCTCGATGACGGTGAACGCCTTGACCGTGCGCAGGGCTTCGACGATCTCCCGCGCGGGAAACGGCCGGAACACGGTGACCCCGAGCACCCCCACGCGGAGCCCGCGCACGGCGCGCAGCCAGTCGGCCGTCGCCATGGCGGTCTCGACCAAGCTCCCCATCCCGACCAGGGCGTACTCCGAATCCTCCAGCCGGTACGGCTCCACCAGGCCGAAGCGCCGTCCCGTCAGCGCGTGGAAGCGCTCCATGGTGGCGGTGAGGATGCCCGGGAGGCGATCGGTGAAGTAGCGCTGGGCGATCTTCCCCTTCATGTAGGCATCCTGGTTCTGCACCACCCCTGACATGATGGGCTTTGCGGGGTTCATCAGGTTCCGGAGCCGCGTCGTGGCGTACGGGTCTCCGACGAACTCGGCCATCAGCTCAGGCTCCGGAAGGCGGACGTTCTCCACGGTGTGGGTGGTGAGAAAGCCATCCTGGACCGAGAGGAAGGGTGTCTCCCCTTCTTCGGCAGCCCGGCGCAGAATCAGGGCCAGGTCCCCCGCTTCCTGGGCGTTCTTCGCGAAGGCGATCCCCCACCCCGCATCGGCCACCGCCATCACGTCGTCGTGGCCGCAGTGGACGTTCAGCGCCTGGGACGTCAGGGCCCGCGCCCCGACGTGGAAGACGACGGGCAGGCGCTTGCCCGCGATCGTGTAGAGCACTTCCTTCATGAGGACCAGGCCCTGCCCCGAGGTGAAATTCGTGACGCGGCCGCCCGCCAGGGCGAACCCCTCGCAGGTGGAGGCGGAGGAGTGCTCGGACTCCAGCGATCTGAAGAAGAGCGGCTCTCCCCACAGGTTCTTCTTGCCGCTGGCCTGAGCGGTTTGGTAGCCGGCCCCCATGTTGGTGGAGGAGGTGATCGGATAGGCGCACGCGCCCTGGGTGACGTGGGTCTCGACCCAGACCACGGTCTCCGAGCCGTCGGCCGTGGCGGGGGTCCCGGGGAAGGAGGGGTTCGTAGGCATCATGCACTAGGTATGCAGACGGGGTGCCAGGCAGGGTGTCGAGAAAGGGGACACATAATCAATCATTTCTATCATAGATGGGGGAACGTTTCCGAGCAAGCGGCCGCGGGGCGCCGCCTCACGCGGGACAGGGCTGCCCCACCTGTTCGGCCCGGGCCCGGTAGCCGCGCGCCAGCTCCAGGAAGATCTCCAGGTCGCGGTCCAGCCCAATCTCAGCCTGGAGATACTGCGGGCCGATATCCGGATGGACTGCGAGTCTGCAGTGTTTGTCGGAGAGGAGAGGCTTGACAACGTCGTGCAAGTGGCGGATATTGCTCCTGATTTTGTTTTATGACTGGAGGACCTTGGGCGAGATAGGATGCAGGCATAGCCTGCAAGAGACTCAATAGTTAGGCAACATCTGGGGAGGTGCCCATGAGACTCGAGCGTGAGCGTGAGATTGGAATCCTCTTCATCGACACGGAGAGGAATAACGCCGTCAACCCCGACTCGATCCACGAGGCCAACCAGCTCATGGACGAAGCGGAGCGCGACCCGACAATCCGGGCCCTAATCGTAACGTCTACCCACAAGTCGCTCTTCTGCCCGGGGCTCGACTTTCCGACGCTCATGGGCAAGTCTCGGGCCGAGATGGCGGCTTTCTTCCAGACTCTCCTGGGACTCACACGCCGTAAGCTGGCATACCCGAAGCCCGAGGTCTACGCACTCAATGGCCACACGCTCGCTGCGGGAGCGATCCTCGCACTGACAGGCGACTACCGGGTCATGACGAACGGCTCTTCATTCGGGCTGGTGGAGATCGACCTGGGCATTGCGATCCCCCGGAGCACAGTCGCGATGCTGGAGCACCTCCTCGGCTCGCGGCTGGCCGAGCGCGTGCTTGTCGGCGGGCAGCGTTACACGGCTGAGCAGGCGCTCCAGCTCGGACTAGTGGACGAGGTGGTCGAACGTGAGCGGCTTGTGGAGCGTGCTCTGGAGCACACACGCCTCCTTGCGGCGAAGCCACCCGAGGCTTACCGACGCCTCAGGCGCTACCTACGACACGACGTAGCCGACCGGATGGAGGCGCTCGACGCCGCGCACCTGGACGAGTTTGTGGACCAGTGGTTTAGCGAGGAGACCCAACGTCAGCTTCGCGCGACCCTCGAGCGGATGATGTCGGGCAAGGCGGCTGCGCGCGCGTGACGTGCGTGAGCCTAACCAGCCAGTGGAGCGGACGCGGATAGTACGTGACTGTGTCCTCTGGTGCTGCTGCCGCGCCGCTCACCGGCAGCGTTAGACGCAAAGCCTCTGCTGGCCCGGGGCGAAAAGGAGATAGCTGCGGGCCAGGGCTATGACTTGGAGGAGGTCCTGGACGAGGCGGACGCTCTCCTCGCGCGCGCGCCGAAGTGAGGGTCCGGTTTACGCCTTCGGGCCGTCTTCAGTTTCTGAGGGCCTTGGCGTACGTTCACGGCGACAACCCTGAAGCGGCGTCGTGAGGTCCTCATCCCACCCTATTAGTTCTTCTACCGGGTTGAAGGGAAAACCGTCTGGGTCGTGGCGGTTTGGCATGGGGCGCAGCTTCCTGAGTTCGGGCCCGGTAGCCGCGGGCCAGCTCCAGGAAGATCTCCAGGTCGCGGTCGAGCGGCGCCGGCTTGCCGTCGAAGTAGAAATTCTTGATGGGAAGGCCGTCGAGGTCCCGGGAGAGGCGCGGGTAGAGGGCCTCCGACACGATCCCGTTCATGCACGTGAAGGGACTGATGTCGATGACACCGTGGGCGCCGCGCGCGTGGAGGTGGACGGCCTTCCCCACCGAGAGGATCATCTCCCCCAGGGCGCCCTCGGGCGGGAGGTAGGGCCGGGCGTATTCCAGGAGCGCCCCGGGCGACTCGGGCTCCTCGCGCCCATTGAGGAGATCGCGAAAGGGGCGCCAGAGGGCGTGCTCGTCGCGGCGCTGGACCCAGTCCCGGAGCCGCATCCCCAGCAGGCTGAAGGAGGGGCGCCGTCCCCCCCTGCCCAGGTCGCGCGCCTCCCACTCGTTGCAATACCAGATCCACTCGCCGACGTCGGAGAGCCACGCCTCCCCGCCCGCGCGCTCCAGCCGGCGGATCAGGTCCTGGTTGCTGAAGGCGTTGAGCCGGCAGAAGATCTCCCCCACGACGCCGATCAGCGGGCGCGGCTCTCCCTGGACGGCGACCCCCGCGAAGCGCTCGCTCGTCTCGCCGAGGCACTCCACGAGCGCGGAGAGGTGCCGGCGGCGCGACGGCGCCCGGCGCTCGATGCAGCGGCAAAAGGCGTCCAGGCCCTCGAGGTAGACGCGATCGGTGGTCCCCGGGGTGCATTCGTAGGGACGGACCCGATGAAGCGCCTTCTGGAGCAGGTCGGCGCCCACCAGCGCCCACCACCCGAGCCGCGGCAGGTCGGGAAACTCCCGCCCGACCGACTGGTAGGCGTCGTCGGAGTTGGGCGCGACCACCTGGAGGTTCCCCAGCCCCTCCTCCCTGAAGGCCTTCTTGAACAGGGGGATGTACTGGCCGAAGCGACACGGCCCCGTGGTGGTGGCGAAGAAGACGGCGGTCCGCTCGGGGGAATAGTCGGGGCGCCGGGCGATCTTGAGGAGGTCGCCCAGGGTGATCTTCTGGGGCAGGCACTCGTCCCCCGAGGTGTGCCGCGCCCCCAGCGCGAGGGTGTCGGCGTCCGAGGGCGGAATCACCTCCGCGTCCACACCGAGCGCGCGCCAGACGGCGGCGATGCCGCGGGCCCCGCCGTAGGTCATGGGGAAGACCCAGAGCTTCTTCTCCCTGAGCGAGGTTGGGCTCATCGGAGGATCCCTTTCGATTCGAGGTAGGCCTCGCACCGCGTCAGCATCCCGGCGTCGTTGCCGTGGCCGTCGAACTGGAGCGTCAGGAAGGGGCGCCCCGCGGCTTCCCCCGTGAAGTGCTTGATGTAGGAGTCGGGCCCGCACTTGAAGTTCGTCACGTAGATGACGTCCAGCCGCGGGGACCGCCCCGCGATCCGGGCCGCGGCGAGGATTCGCCGCCCCGAGCTCCAGAACATGTTGTCGTTCAGATCCCGGATGTCCTCGCCGTCCAGGGAAAGGAAGTCGAGGGGGATGACGTTGATGCCGTAGTGGTCCCGCAGCTTGCCCGCCACGTCGAGGTTGATGGCGCGGTCGTAAATGTTGTAGGCGCGCCCCAGGAGAATGATCCCGGGCTCCCCGCGCTCCCGGAGGGCCGCCAGGGCGTCCCGCCCCGCGGCTTCCCGGGCGGCGGTGAACTCGGCCTGGGCCGCGTAGGCGCGCTCCACCGCGCCCTCGGCATCGCGCCGCGACGCGCCGAGACGGCGGCAGAGGTCCCGCAGGGCGTCCCCGACGGCCTCCCGTCCCCGGCGGAACCAGACCGTGGGGATCAGGAGCCGGTCGCGCCACTCGGCGGCGCGCGCCACGGAGCGGAGCACGAAGGGCAGCGTCTGGTTCCAGGGGCAGAGATGCGAGGCCGGGGTCCAGGCGGGGGCCTCCGCGTCCATGATGTTCGGAAGGAGGATCCAGTCCACGTCCCGCGCCATCAGGTCCGACAGGTGGCCGTGGGCGACCTTCACCGGGAAGCAGGGCTCCGACACGGTCAGCTCCTGCCCGGCCTGGATGATCTGCCGGTTGGTGGGATCGGAGAGCACGACCTCGCATCCCAGCGCCTCGAGCAGCGCCCGCCAGAAGGGAAAGTAGTCGTAGAAGCTCATGGTCCGCGGCACGCCGACTTTGAGGCCGCTTCCCGAGGCCCCGGGCTCCCCCCAGCAGAGCCGGTCGCGGAGCGCCAGGAGGTCCTCGATCACCGGCCGGCGCTCCGTCTTGGCGCGCCGCCGGAATTTCCAGGAGCACTTGTCCCCCCAGTAGGTCTTCACGCCCTCGACGGTGAACTCCTGCATGTCGCAGACGTTGGAGCAGGCCCGGCAGACGAATTCGCGGAGCCCGTACTCGACCTGGCCGAGATCGAAGCCCCTGAAGCGCGACGGACGCCCGGACCGGGCGGCAGCCTGCCACGCCAGAAGCGCCGCGCCGATGGCCCCGATGACCCCGTTGTGGGGCGGGACGATGATGCGCTTGCCCAGGAGCCCGGCGAAGGCGGCGGCCACCGAGTCGTTGTAGGCGGTCCCGCCCTGGAAGTAGATGGCCTCGCCGATCTTCCGGCCGCGTACCACCCGGTTGAGGTAGTTGAGGGCGACCGAGTAGGCCAGCCCCGCCACCAGGTCGTGCACCTTCGCCCCGCGCTTCACGTAGGCGTTGACGTCCTGCTCCATGAAGACCGTGCAGCGCTCGCCCAGGCGGATGGGAGCGGGAGAGGACAGGGCCAGGCGGGAAAACTCCCCCACGATCGAGACGCCGAGCCGCTCGGCCTGCTCCTCCAGGAACGACCCCGTCCCGGCGGCGCACGCCTCGTTCATCGTGAAGTCCACCACGACGCCGTCCTCGACCCGGATGAACTTGGAATCCTGCCCCCCGATCTCGAAGATCGTGTCCACCGCCTCCCCCGTGAGGGTGCGGGCCACGTGCACGGCGCCCGTCTTGTGGGCGGTGATCTCGTCGTGGATGGCGTCGGCGCCCACCAGCTCCCCGATCAGCTCCCGCCCCGATCCGGTGGCGCCCACGCCCACGATCCGGATGCGATCGCCGAACTCCTCCCGCAGGTCCCGGAGGCCGCGCGTCACCACCTCGATGGGCCGCCCGTCGGTCCTCACGTAGATCTCCCGGACCAGGCGCCCGGTCTCATCCACCAGCGCGAAGTTGGTGCTGACGGAGCCCACGTCGATCCCCAGGCAGAGCTCCTCGGGGCCGCCGTCGGGGGGCCGGGAGGGCGCCATCCGATCACGCAGGAGCATCACCCGCTCCAGGGACAGGGGCGGGAGCGTCGGGAAGCCGGCCGACGGGCGCTCGGCGGCGAGCCGCGCCGGATCCGGGACGGCGGGCGCGGACCGGTCGCGGGCCAGGAGCGCCGCTCCCACCGCCCCGAACCAGGCGTAGGCGTCGGGGACGACGAGCTCCTCTCCCAGCGCGAACGCCTCGCCCAGCGCCTTGACCACGGCCCCGTTCGCCGCGAGACCTCCGATGAAGGCCGCCGCGGGAGCGACCGGCTTCCCCTTCGCGATGGACGCCTTGAAGTTCCGGGCGACGGCGTCGGCCAGACCGCGCAGGATCTCGGGCGGGGTCGCGCCCTTCTGCTGGGCGTGAATCATGTCCGTCTTGGCGAAGACGGAGCAGCGCCCGGCGATGCGAGCGGCGGACGCCGCGCCGAGGGCCACGGGCCCGATCTCCTCCACCTTGTAGCGGAGACGGGTGGCCTGCTGATCGATGAACGACCCGGTGCCGGCGGCGCAGTCGCCGTTGGTCTCGTAGTCGAGGATCTGGCCGTCGGCGTCAACGCGGATGAACTTCGAGGTCTCGCCACCCATCTCGAAGAGGGTTCTCACCGACGGGCAGAGGACCGAGGCGGCGCGGACGATGGCCTTGAACTCGTTCTCCGCCGGAAGCCCGAGCGGCTCGGCCACGAGCGCGCTGCCGGCGCCCGTCACGCCGATGCCGGTCACCGCGCCCGCGGGGAGGGCCGCGGTCAGCTCCTCGAGGAGCGCGCGCGCGGCGCTCACGGGGTTGCCCATCAGGCGCCGGTAGCACGAGAGGAGCAGCGGCAGGTCGGGAGGGCTCGACGGGAGAAACCAGAAACTTCCGCCGAGCCCGCGGAGGAGGGGGGCCGACTCCCGGTCGCCGGCGGCCGCCACCTTCACGCTCACGGCGCCCACGTCGATCCCGATCGTGATCTTGGGGTCAGGCATGCGTATTTGCGTTTGGCTCGATCGTCACACCCACGGCACGCCCTCCCGATGCTCCCCTCACCCTACCTCTCCCCGGTGGGGAGAGGAGAAGAGGAGAAAGACGCACCAACGCGCCACCAGATGACCGCGGCCCGCTTGGGGTACGGGGCGATCCATTCGTCCCCGTCGCGCACCAGGCGCCCGGCCAGGAACGTCCGGAGGAAGGCGCGGGGTTCCTCGCCCTGGAGCCCCATGTACTCCATCCAGAAGTCGCACGCCTCCGCGAGATCGGTGAACGGCTGGTCGGAGCGGTAGTCGATCAGGGTCACGGTGGGCGCGACGCCGAGCCGGGCCAGGGCCTCCACCGTTTCCTCCTGCTCGCAGGGGCCGCCGTAGGGGCGCCCCAGCAGGACGGGATAGAGCTCGTTGAAGAAGAACTTGTCGCCGCTCCCGGTGGCGTCGCGCACGAAGGCCACCCCTTTCAGGGCACACGCCGGAGCTTCGCGGAGGAAGGGCGACTCCCGCTCGAGAAGATTCGCCACGTGGGCGCAGAGCACGAGGTCGTGCGGCGGCACGGGAACATCCCCCCAGGCCGCTTCGACGATGCTGACGTTGGTGAGGCCGCGCTCCCGGACCTCCTCGGCCAGCGCCTTGGCCATGGCCGGGGCGGGCTCCACCGCCGTCACCCGGCGCAGGCGCTGGGCCAGCGGGATGGCCAGGGCCCCGCACCCCGCTCCGACATCGAGCGCGGTCTCGCACTCCTCGAGCAGCGGGGCGATGGCCCCCAGCACCTTGGGCGCGAAGTCGCTCCGCCGCAGCGCCCGCCGGTACCAGCCGACCTTCCGCTGGGTCCAGAACTCCCCGCTCCGGCGGGACATGCGGCGAGACCGGTCGGCGCGGTGGCGCTCAGGCGGCTGCCGGCAGGCCGTGACGGACCAGGACGACGGGCACCTCGCTGCGGCGGAGCACGGCCTCGGCCACGCTCCCCAGCATGAGGCGCGCCACGCCGCTCCGGCCGTGGGTGGCCATCACGACGAGGTCCGCGCCGAACTCCCTGGCCTCCTCCAGGATTTCTTCCGCCGGCTCGCCGAAGCGAACCGCGTACTCGACGGGCAGTCCGGCGAGCTGGTGCGCCGCCTCGCGCAGATAGTCCATCCCGAGGTGCTGGAGGCGGTCGGACTCCTGGTCGGCGTAAGCGATCACGCGCCCCTCGGCCACAATGGCGGACGGAGTCGGGGCCACGTACACGAGACGGATCACTGTTCCGTCCGACTTGGCGAGGTCGACCGCAACGGGCAGGGCCACTTCGGCCCCGGCCTCCCGGTCCAGCGGGACGAGAATCTTCTTATACATGAGTTGCCTCCTGTCCTTTTAAGGCTCCACCACCGCGGACACGGCGACCGTGAGCGCGGTCAGCCGCGGCCCCTCGTGGCGGACCTGCACCGTGACAAAATCGCCCTTCTTCAGCTCCCAGGGGGCGATCGCCACCTCCACGAACTCCCCGACCCACCCCGTGGGCCCCGCGCCAGCGGCGCGCTTCACCTGCTTGAACTCGGTCCCCGCGGTCACGGCGACGGTGCGGGGCGTGATCTCGGTGGCGCCGTCCTTCACGCGCCAGGGCCCGACTTCGCCCACGACGATCGTGCCGGCTTCCTTGTTGAGGGCGAGGATCGTTCCCGAGATGTTCGTCGTCTCCGCCGCCCAGAGGGGAAGCGCCAGCACCAGAAGGATGGCCGCCAGTAACCCGGTCACTTCGATCATCCGTCGCTCGTTCATCGCATTCTCACCATCCCTTCACGGGAGAAGGGAGCAATCCCGATGCCAGTGGAGACCGCGCGCTAAGCCGCTGATTCTTTTGAGGGGCAGCCGCCCCTCCCGTCGAGGGGAGCGGGCGGAGTGGGGCAGCAGCGCCACAGCCACCGGGGCGAGGCCGCGAGGGCGTCAGGCGGAAGAGATGCCCAGGGCGCGGTTGACGGCGCCCATGAACTCGGCCGCCGTAAAGGGCTTGGGGAGGAAGACGAGGGCGCCGGCCGCCTGCGCCTCCTGCTTCGCCTCGGTGGACGTGTAGCCGGTGATGAGGACCACCGGCACCGGAGGCGATGCCTGGCAGGCGTGCCGCGTGACGGCCAGCCCGTTGATCGTCGGCAGCCGGAGGTCGGTCACGACGAGGTCGGGATGCTCGGCGTCGATCAGGGCGATCGCCTCCCGGCCTGAGCGAGCCATCAGGCAGGAGTGGCCGACCTGGCGGAGGAGGCGGACGCACGTCTCGAGCAGATCTGGCTCGTCCTCGACGATCAGGGTCTTGGGAGACACGATGAGCCGTTCGTCTCCCGCCCGGATGATCCGGCTGGAATCGGTCATGCAGCGATGGACCGGCACAGCTTCCCGCATCCGATCGCGGAGGCCGGGAAGGCCGTGCAGCGCGCCACGTCGAGGTAGCGGCCGTGGCCGAAGGAGTCCTCCTGGAACTCCACGGTCACGTCCGTCCAGCGAAACGGGCACCAGAAGGTCCGGCTGACGGTCCGCATTTCCCTGGGGAGAAGCCCAGCCGCAGTGAACAGCGCGAGTGCAATCGCCATCGTCAACGCCGCAAAGATCGCAATGCTCTCCGGAAGACCCAGCATGGCTGTCACCTCCCCCTCCCCGCATACTCGAGCCACCGCCGCATTTCGGCCTCGCACGGCGCCAGACAGGCGGTCCCGGGCTCGCTCAACGGACAGCCGGCCGCGCCGACGAAGCCGCGCTCGTCGCAGATCACGGTGACGTCCACCACCTGCCCCCAGAGCGGGCAGATCAGCGAGACCGTCGTCAGCTCGACGCCGGAGCGGACCGGCTCACCCACGGGCGGTCACCGACGGGCCCACAGCCGCAGGCTGGGGAGCGGCGCTCTGGGAGTACACGAAGGCCCGGAGCAGATCGGTTTCGGTCAGGATCCCCCCCAGCCGGCCGTCGCTCACCACGGGCAGGGCGCCGATCCGGTGCTCGAGCATCAGGCGGGCCGCCTCTTCGATCGGCCGCTCCGGCTCGACCGTGATGACCGCCTTCGTCATCACGTCGCCCACCGTGAGCTTGGTCAGCAGGTAGTTGATCTCCCAGACCGACAGGCTCGTGGCGGGGGAGGGCAGGTTCAGCCGAATGTCGCGATCGGTGACGATTCCGGCCAGCCGCTCCCCCTCGGTCACCAGGAGGTGGCGGATCACCTTGCGGCGCATGAGCTCCCGCGCCTCGGAGACGGACGTCTTCGGGCCGGCCGTGGTGGGCGACGCGCTCATCCATTCTTTCACTCGCATATGAACCTCCTCTGTAGGCGCAGTTCTTGGAACACGGCCACCCGCGACAGCCGCCGCACGAGGTACAGGACCTCCTGGACCTGGGTCCAGAGGTCGCACTCGTCGGTGTTCAGGGTCAGCTCCGCGTCAGGCGAGACCTCGTAGGGCACGTCCACCCCGGGCACCGTCGCCCCGGGGCTTCCGGCCCGGGCGTAGATGGCGCGCGGGGCGTACCCTGGACGCCGCCGCTGCTCGCGCTCGCGGCAGACCTCGATCGGGCAGAGGAGCTGCACCTCGGCAAACGCGGGGATCAGGCTGCGCGCCAGCTCCCGCCAGGCGCGCCGGTGGGCGGTGGCGTCCACGATGACCGGGACGCCCGCCTCCGTCAGCAGCTTCGCCATGTAGGCGAGGGCGCGGTACACGATGTCCCGCTCGGTCTCGCTGTAGGTGGGCGCGGGGGTCACGACCTTCCGCACCTCGTCGAGCTCCAGCAGCTTCAGGGCGACTCCCCGCGCCTCCAGCGCCGCCGCTACCCCCCGGGCCAGCGTCGTCTTGCCGCTCCCCGGGGGACCTGTGACCCAGATGGCCCAGTTCATTGGAAAGGAAATTCTGCAACCGTGGTGCCACGGCCCGGAATCGCCGAAACGGCTGTGGCGATTTGGAGTTAGGGCGCCGGTCCCGGCGGGGGAAGGGGGGTGGCGATGTCTCACCTGGGGCGGGAATTCCCTCCTTCACGGCCGACCGCACCCCGGGCGGAAGGGCCGCTTCTTGCGCGTTTTCAATGGCATCGGCTCAAGGCACGGAGGTTGCACGAAATTAGAGGCTGCAAAAAATCGTGAGGCGGCTCCCGGTGGTGAAGGACGGAGGAAAACTGGTCGGGATCATCGCCCTCGATGACCTGGGCCCGCGCGTAGAGGGAGGCCAAGCATGAGAGTCGAAGAGATCATGACCAAGGACGTCATCACGGTTTCTCCCAAGACCCCGATCCACGAGGCCGCGGAGCTGATGATCGACCACGGCGTCAGCGGTCTTCCCGTCGTGGACGATGCGGGCAGTGTGGTCGGCATCGTCAGCGAGGGGGATCTGATCCTCAGGGAGAAGCCCCGCGAGCGGGCGCCGTGGTGGCGTCTCTTCTTCGGCGACGCCGAGCGGCTGGCCCGCGAGTATCAGAAGGCTCACGGCATGACCGTGGGGGAGGTCATGACCCGGTCGCTGATCGCCGTGAGCCCCGACTTCCCCATCGAATCCGCCGCCCTCATTCTGGATCAGCACCGGATCCGCCGGGTGCCCGTCGTGGCCGACGGCCAGCTCCTGGGGATCCTGAGCCGCGGGGATCTGATCAAGGCGTTGGCGAAGGCGCCCGCGCGCGCGGGAGGCCAGCCCTCCGACGAGCACCTCGTCCGTGAGATGCGGGCCCGGCTCGCCGAGGAGCCCTGGGTCTCCAACCGCGGCATCGTCGCCCAGGCCAAGGACGGCGTGCTCTCGCTCTGGGGGCTGGTGCTCACCGAGACGGAGAAATCCGCCGTGGAGACCATGGCCCGGACGATCGAGGGCTCGAAGGGGATCGACAGCCACCTGGTGGTCAAGTCGGAGTTCCCGTACCGCTACGCAGTCTGAGTGGAGGCCCCGATGTCCCGCATCGGGGGAGCCGACCGCCGGGCGGTCGAGCGAGAGGTCCTCACCATCGTCGGGAGGCTCGTCGCTGAGCTGGGCGGTCTCCCCTTCCGTGGGGCCGTCGCCCTCGACGACTCGCTCGACCGTGACCTGGGCCTCGGCAGCCTGGAGCGGGTCGAGCTGCTCCTCCGGCTCGAGCAGGCCTTCGGTGTCCGCCTTCCGGACGCCGTGATGGCCGGCGCCGAGAGTCCCCGCGATCTGGCCGGCGCGATCCTCACCGCCCAGCCTGCCCCGCCCGAACCCGTTCCCGAGACGCGCGCCCCCATGGGCGTGGGGATCGCCGCGCCTGCTTCGGCGGGCACACTCGCCGAGGTTCTCGGCTGGCATGCCGAGGCCGCGCCGGAGCGCGTGCACGTCTTCCTTCGCGAGGAGGACGGCCGCGAGCAGCCGATCACGTACGGCACCCTCTGGGACCGGGCCACGGCGCTCGCGGCTGGGCTCGTCGCGCACGGCCTCAGGCCGGGAGAGTCGGTGGCGCTCATGCTCAGAACCGAGGAAGCGTTCTTCCACGCCTTCTTCGGCACCCTCCTGGCCGGCGGGGTCCCCGTCCCGATTTATCCGCCGTTTCGCCCCGACCGGATCGAGGAGTACGCGCGCCGCCAGGTGGGGATTCTGAGGAACGCCGAGGCGTGCATGCTGATCACGTTCCCTCGGGCCGAGAGGGTGGCCGGCCTGCTCCGCTCGCGCGTGCCGTCCCTGCGGGAGGTCGTCGCTGCCGATCGACTGGCAGCGTCGCCAGCGGGGGCGCCCCCGTTCCACGGAAGGCCGGCCGATCCCGCCCTCATCCAGTACACGTCGGGGAGCACGGGCGACCCGAAGGGCGTGCTCCTCTCGCACGCGAACATCCTGGCGAACATCCGCGCCATCGGCCGGGCGATCCAGGTTCGCCCCGACGACGTGGCGGTGAGCTGGCTCCCGCTCTACCACGACATGGGATTGATCGGCTCGTGGCTCGGCGCCCTCTACTTCGGCATCCCCATCGCGATCCTCTCGCCGCTGGCCTTCCTCTCCCGGCCGGCGCGCTGGCTCTGGGCGCTCCACGCCCACCGCGCCACCCTCTCACCCGCCCCGAATTTCGCCTTCGACCTCTGCGTCAAGAAGGTGACGG
>Ga0209641_10001059_pt1 | contig 24805 bp, 17 predicted proteins | sample RifCSP16_1_FD_184022 | JGI IMG/M metagenome (GOLD analysis project Ga0209641, IMG submission 184022) | Soil microbial communities from Rifle, Colorado - Rifle CSP2_sed 16_1 (SPAdes) (version 2) | ecosystem: Environmental > Terrestrial > Deep subsurface > Rock core/Sediment | place: Rifle... | reverse complement strand
TCCCAGGCCGTCCTCGCCCCATCGGTAGACGCGCGAGCGGGCGTGGTCGTGAGGGAAATAGGCCCAGGCCTCTCCATCCGCGCTGTAGTCCTCGCGCACCGTGCCCCACTGTCGCTCGCTCAGGTAGGGGCCCCATTTCTTCCAGAAGACGCGGTGCGCCGCATTCTCCGCCAGTCTTTTATCCTCGACAGTAATCGTGCTCCTGTTCATCCACCCTCCGCTGTCCAGAGCTGTAGACGCGCTCAGCCTCCCGTGGAGAATCCCGGATACAGCAGCATCCCGCCGTCCACATAGATCGTGGTCCCGGTGATGTAGTCCGCCTCGTCCGATCATACCCCTTCTTCTACTTCCGCTGCCATTTCAGCCACGCCGTAAAGAGCTTCTTCACGAACGGCGTGAGTCGCGTCCTGTTGTGCGCGTCGGCGAGCTTCTTGATTGCCTCTGCCTGCGTGGGGTAAGGATGGATGGTCTTTCCGATCGATGAGAGGCCGAGTCCGGCGGTCATGGCGAGGGAGAGCTCGTTGATCATCTCGCCGGCATGACGGGCGACCACGGTCGCTCCGAGAAGCTTATCACTGCCCTTTTTCAAATGCACCCTTGCAAAACCCTCTGTTTCGCCGTCCAGGAGGGCGCGGTCGATGTCGGACAGCGGCACCGTCAGGGTCAGCACGTCGATCCCCTTGTCCTTCGCCTCTTTCTCGTACATGCCAACGTGCGCAACTTCCGGGTCCGTGTAGGTGCACCAGGGAATGACAAGCGCCGAGGTCTTCTGCCTCGCCAGGAACAGTGCGTTGGCTATCACGATACGCGCCATGGCATCTGCCGTATGGGTGAACTTGTAGGGAAAGCAGATGTCCCCAGCGGCGTACACGCGCGGGTTCGAGGTCTGGAGCCGCTCATTCACCTTCACTCCCTCGCGGGGATCGTACGTTATGCCCGCCTTCTCGAGATGAAGCCCATCGACGTTCGGGGCCCTGCCCACGCCCACGAGAATTTCATCGAAGGGCAGCTCCGCGTTTTTTCCGTCCTCTTCAACGATGACGATTTTATTGTCCCCTTTCTTCACGGCTGCCAGGATCTTCGCCCGAAGCCTCAGTTTGATACCGTCTTTAATGAGGGCGTTACGCACGATTTCCGCGGCATCGGCGTCCTCTCGCGGCAGGACGTGTCCGCCCCGCTGGAAAATGGTGACCTGGCTCCCCATGCGCGCGAAGGCCTGGGCCAGTTCGCAGCCGATGGGACCGCCGCCGATGACCGCCAGCCTGCGCGGGAGCTCGGTCAGCCAGAAAACGTTCTCATTGGTCAGGTAGCCCGCCTCCGCAATGCCCGGAATGGGCGGTGCCGCTGCGCGCGCGCCCGTGCAGATAGCGGCCTTTTTGAAGCGAAGGTGTTTCCCGTCCACCTCAACGCTGTCCGGCCCCGTGAATTTTCCCCGGCCGATGAAGACGTCGACACCGAGTTCTCTGCTGTAACGGTCTGCCGAATCGTGGAAACTGATCCCTGCCCTGATCCGGCGCATGCGCTCCATGGCCTTGCCGAAATCGACGGACACATCCGAACCGCAGGTCACTCCGAATTCTCCGGCTGTCCTGACGTCAGAGGCGGCCCGCGCCGTCCTGATGATCCCCTTTGACGGGACGCACCCCACGTTCAGGCAGTCGCCGCCCAGGAACTGACGTTCGATGAGCGCGACCCTGGCTCCCAGGCCGGCCGCTCCGGCGGCGGTCACGAGACCGGCGGTGCCCGCGCCGATCACCACGAGGTTGTAGCGGGACGCCGGCTCAGGGTTTTTCCACTCAGGCGGATGAACGTTGTTGACGAGTGTCTGATTGTTCCTGTCCTGAGGAAACACAAGAGATTGTTCCATGATTATGCCTCTTCCCCTCTTCCGGGTAGACTCAGGCGGTTTCCCGCCTAAGCCCCCCTCAGACCCGCACGTGCCAATTCACGCATGCGGTTCCTCATGTCATAGCTTCGCCAAGTAAGCAGAGTGAACGACTCTCGCCGGTGCTAATGGATAAACGCTCAGAAGCCGCTCGAATTTCTCCCATGAGAGATATTTGCCTCGCGTCCTTTGTCCCTTTCCTTGTCTCTGCAATCCGGAGTTGTCGGTTTAACTTGATCGTGCCGCATTACGATTATGCCTTTTTCCACTTCCTGTATGAAACAAACGTTAAAATAACGAGTATTCCCAGTGCCGGTAAAAGTACGTAATCAAGATATGGTGTGAACGCACTCAACCCCGTCACGCTGAGCAGTCCTGCCAAGACAGGGGTGAAACAACATATTCCCACTACCATGGTGCCGGTAATCGCCAAATAGAAGCGCTTTTTTAATGGCCGTATTTGCGGTTCTTGCATAATCCATCCTTATTTCCATCGAAACCATTCTGCAGAGATCGCCTTCAGGTCCTCTCTTTCCTGCGAAAATCAGGTGTAGCCTTCCCTTTAATTCTATTTTAGCATATGATAATATATAGGAGCGTACCCCGCTGAGTATGTAATAGTCCTTACAAACGACTTTTTCATGGATATAAAGCATCTTCCTTAACGGGAGGGGGAGATTTGGCACCGAAAAAGGGTGCCGTAAAGATCACGAAGCTGACACCCCAGGGCAATGAGATAATCCTTGACATTTTTTCGGGCGGGACCGTGTTCGGAGAGATAGCGGACATGGAGCCCCGGGAACGGAACGAGTCCGCGATCGTTGTAGAGAACGGACTCATCTGCATAATGACGAAAGAGAATTTTGACCGTCTCGTCCAGGTGGTGCCCGGATTGTCCGTCAGAATGACCAGAATGATCGGCCTGAAACGCTGGAAGATCGAGAACAAGCTGCTCGACCTCCTCTACCGGACCGTCGAACAACGGCTTGCCATGACCTTTTTGAACCTGCTCCCCCGGCAGTGGGTGTTTTTCAGGAGGATGTCCTTTCGTGAAATACGCGCACGATTTTATAGGTGAATGCATCGGCGCCTTCATTGTTGTCTTCTTCGAATTATAGCAGTGGCATTCCGGGAAAGAAACTAATCGTTTCCCCCGATCGGATTTCTACTGAAGTGGAATAAGTCATTAAACATCAACGGGAGGTTTGCATGTCGCGGACGGTATTCTGGGAGCAGGAAACCCTGAAAAAGGAAAGGATCGAGACGGTCCAGATCAACATCGGCAACCGGTGCAACCAGGCCTGCACCCACTGCCACATCGGCGCGTCGCCCGCAGGCAACGAGAACATGGCTGGCGATATAGCCGGGAAGATCCTCGACAAACTCCAGTTGTTGGACGTTGAAAACGTTGAGTTCACGGGAGGCACGCCCGAGATGAACCCCAACCTGCCGCTGTTCATCGAAACGCTTGCCCGCCTGGGTAAAAAGGTCACGGTCAGGACAAGCCTCACCATCCTCGACCTGCCCGAGTACGCGCACTATGCCGAGCTCTACCGGAAGCACGGCGTCAGACTTATTGCGTCGCTCCCGAGCACCTTTGAAGACCAGACTGACGCGCAGCGGGGCAAAGGTGTTTTCCGCACGAGCATCGACGTGCTGAAGAGACTCAACAATATGGGATACGGAACGGACGGACTGAAGCTCGACCTCGTGTATAACGCCGTTGGAGATTTCTTGCCTCCGGAACAAACGAAACTCGAACGGGAATACAAGCAGATACTCAGGGACCGGTATGGGATCGCTTTCAACAGCCTGATGACCATCGTCAATACACCGATCAAGCGGTTTAAACAGGACCTGGTACGCCAGGGAAAACTTGACGAGTATATGAAGGGATTATTCGATAATTTTAACCCCGAAACTCTAAGGCGGGTTATGTGCCGGCAGCTCATTTCCGTGGATTACCGGGGTAATGTCTATGACTGCGATTTCAACCTCGCCCTGGGAATCAGGATCAAGGGGTATGAGCAGACGAAATTCTGGGACATCGATTTCTCCGATTTTACACCGGAGATAACCTGCGATGAGCATTGTTATGCCTGCACCGTGAACCGGGGAAGCAGTTGCCAGGGCGCGCTGATGAATGAGGAAAACGATTTCGACGTGAAGCGGAACGTCCGGCATTATTACGGTGACGTGGTCAAAACCACCGCCGATCTCAAGACAACGGCCTGCTGCACGCCGGATTCCATGCCGGAACATGTGCGCGCGGCCCTACCGTACATCGCCGACGAGATCAAGGAGCGCTACTATGGCTGCGGATCTCCCATCCCCCACGTTCTGGAAGGACTGAAGGCCCTCGACCTCGGGTGCGGCACCGGCAGGGACAGCTATATCATGTCGAAGCTCGTAGGCGATAAAGGCTTCGTGTACGGCATCGACATGACCGAAGCGCAAATCCGCGTGGCGGAAAAATATCTTGATGTGCAGACGAAGCGGTTCGGATACACAGAGCCCAATTGCAGGTTTATCTTCGACGACATCGAGCATGCGAAACAACATTTCCCGGCCGGATCCCTCGACCTCGTGATCTCCAACTGCGTGATCAATCTCGTTGAAGACAAGGAGACCATCATCAGGCAGATATATGAAATGCTGAAACCCGGCGGAGAGTTCTATTTCTCCGACATCTACGCAGACCGGAGGATACCGGAGGCATTGAAAAAGGACCCCGTGCTCCACGGAGAGTGCCTGGGCGGAGCATTGTACGACAAGGATTTCGTTCGCATCGCCAGAAAAACGGGATTCGCCGACCCACGCGTTATGTCCCGGCGCAGGATCGACATTTCGAACGAGGAAGTCCGCGACCGTGTCGGAAACATCCGCTTCTCGTCCATAACCTACCGGCTCTGGAAAATCGAGGGCCTCGAAGACGCCTGCGAGGACTACGGCCATATCGCCGTGTACCGGGGCGGAGTCCGTGAAGCTCCCTTCGCGTTCGCGCTGGACAATGGCCATGTATTCGAACAGGACAGGCCGGAAAAGGTCTGCGGCAATACGGCTCTCATGCTGTCGCAAACGAGGTTCAGGGACTTTTTCGAGGTCACGGGGAGCTTTAACAGGCATCTCGGGGCATTCAGGGACTGCGGAACACCGCCGGCAACGGACCAGGACGGTCCAACATATGGAGGAAGCGGATGTTGCTGAGCCTCTTCAATCTGAGGTGGTCCGGCTCCGCTCGCCGTTCATAATCGATACAAATCCCGGGTTAATTAAACCAGCCCGGAAGACGCACTGCTGCTTACAGATATGATATCATCCATGCACATGCGTTTATGACCTGAGCATTAATCCCTGAAATGAAAGGAGGTGAATCCGAATGAAATCACTGAAGATCATTGCAGTTATCGCGGTCGTTTTGCTGGTTTCTTCAGCGGTGCTGGCAATGCACCACACACCTGAAGACCGCGGCAAGGCGCTGTTTAACGACCAGAAGCTCGGCGGTGGAACATCGGGGAAGTCCTGCAACACCTGCCATCCTGATGGCAAGGGCCTGGAAGGCGTCGGAAACAAGAAGGAATGGAAAAACCCAGGCGGGACATTCAAGTCCCTCGAAGAAGCCGTCAATGTCTGTATCGAGATGGCGCTCAAAGGTAAGGCTTTGGACGTGAAGTCCGATCAGATGAAGGACATGATATCATACCTCAAGTCCTTGAAGGCCAAGTCTGATGAAGCCCCCAAAAAGAAGCCCGCAGTTGGCTGCTGATCCCATCATCAGAATCGGGGAGAGGACGTACCCTCTCCCCTCTTTTTAGGCATTCTTTCGCACTTATGGTAACTGCATGAGCACAGATATGCTAAGATAGCGTTCGCCGGATGACTATGCCATGAAAGACCAAGAAGTAATACTGTTTTTCATAAAAGAGCCACTCAAGGGCCAGGTGAAATCGCGCCTCGCTGCGGTTCTCGGCGAGAGTATCGCGATAGACCTATACCGCAATTTTGTCCTTGATACACTTGGCACGATTGTACAGACCGCCAAGCCATATCGCATCTGCGTTCATCCGCCTGATGCCATTCCGGCAGTTGCCGCGTGGCTTGGCCATGAGCATCAATTCATGCCGCAGGAAGGCCGCGACCTGGGGGAGCGGATGGAAAGGGCTTTCGAGCAGATCTTTGCCGATGGATATGACCGGGCAATTCTCATCGGCAGTGATATCCCCGATCTTCCTTCAACACTCTTCAGTGAGACGTTCGATGCATTAAAAGAAAGTGATGCAGTCATCGGCCCCGCATCGGATGGTGGCTACTACCTCATCGGCTTCCGGAAGGAAGCCTTTGTGGCTGAGGTTTTCCACGACATGCCCTGGAGCACAAGCGTGGTGCAGGAGCAGACGCGACGGATCTTCCGGCAAACCGGACACAATGTTCATTATCTGCCGCTCTGGAGTGATGTCGATACCGTGGATGACCTGCGAGCCCTTGTGGAACGGAATACAAGTACGGCATTTGCATCAGCACGGACCATGCGGTATATCGGAGACATCATAACTCGATGACGGACTACAAGGCGCTGCTCATCCTGATTACTGTAGCGGTCATTTTCCTTCTGGAAGGTATCATTCCGCACTACCCCGACAGGGTCCGACGCATAGCGCATGCGCTCCCCCATGCTTCGGGGTGATCACGAGAGGGCTGGCCCTTTCGTGAAGCGAAGCGCGTAAGATCCCCCCTCAGCTCCACCAAATATTTTATCCCTCACTTGAGGGGTGATCGAGCAAGGGGGTTTGGGGGAAGGATTTCCCCCATGCTGTGGGAGAGCTCACGAGAGGGCTGGCCCTTTCGTGAAGCGAAGCGCGTGAGATCCCTCCTCAGTTTTATTCCAAGCAGAATCAATACAGGATGTCCCCTTTTCCGTGCACCCTCTTCTGCTCACTACACCGATAATGCTATTTTTTGTTATTTCCAAAACATCCTAATTGTGTTATAGTTTTTTCATTAATATCAAAAATAGCAGGTCCGCATAACAATTATTGTGTAAACGGATGAGAGAATCGGCTCGGTCAAGACGACAGAGAACCCTGCCGGGCTTCATCTATCTCCATCTTTACATCTTCGGCTGTTTGGGCGACTGATACCTTATTGCAGGAGGAGTACTATGAATTCCGGAGTTGCTGAAAATTACACTGATCCCGAAGGATTTATCGATGTCAATAAATTGATTCAGGATGCAAAGGTAAAGGATGTTTTCCCGGGCCTGCTGCCGGACGTCGATGAAATGCGGAAGCGGGACTTTCCGCTTTTCGATCAAAAGCAGAGAATTTATTTGGACACGACGGCAACCAGCCAGGAGCCCCAATCAGTAAAAGACCGCATGTATGAATACCGCAAAACCATGGTTCGGGGGAGCAACCACTCAAAAAATTCGGCAGAGGCCAGGGAGGCCCAAACCCGGTTCGAAGAAGCCAGGAGAAAGGTGCAAGAGTTTTTCAAAGCGAGTAATTATACCGTGGTATTTACCTCAGGAACGACCGACAGCTCGAACTGGATCGCCTCAAGATTCACGTTCAGGAAAGGGGACCTGGTGTTGATCCCGGTAATGGAACATCACTCGCAAATGCTCAGCCACAAGAATCTGGCTGAACAAATTGGTGCAACCGTTAAATTCGTTCCGGTAACCAAACCGGAGGGGCGCTTAGACCTCCATGCGCTCGAAAAGATGGTTGCAGGAGAAAAGGATAAAAAAAGGATACTCTTTAATCTGTCTCACGTTTCCAATGTTTCCGGCGTGGTAAATCCGGTAAAAGAAGTAAAACGGATTTTGGGAAAGAGAGGCATTATTTATCTCGACATTGCGCAATCCGCCGGGCATATGCCTGTCCATCTGGACGAACTGGATGTGGATTTCGCCGGGGTGTCCTCTCATAAAATGTACGGCCCCATGGGAATCGGCGCCCTGTTCATTAAAAAAGGAAGCGACAAGCACCTCCACAGCGATATATCCGGCGGCAGCGCAGTCAGTCTGGTTTCCAAGCATGTTGTGGCGCATGCAGATGCCCCGGCGAAATTCGAGCCCGGCACTCAGGACATTGAAGGAGCGATCGAATGGGGATTTACCCTGGATTACCTCAGAAACATCGGGATGGATAGAATCGAGCAGCATGATAAGGCCCTCGGGCAATACTTTCTGGCCGAAGTACGAAAAATTCCCGGCATAACTGTTTTGGGCCCGAATGAATTGATCGACAGGACTTCCGTTTTTTCATTTGTCGTCGGCCCGGAAAAACCGTTACTTCGAATGCCCCTCCATCTCACAAAAAATTACGATGAGATTGCTGTTGCATTAGATGATTATGGAATAAGCGTCAGAGATGGATGTTTCTGTGCCCATATATACATTGCTCATTTGTTGGAGCTGCCGTCCTATTTAAACACATCGAGAACTCTTGTAATGAAAGCAGGCGTCGATGAAAATATGTTCAAACTTCCAGGTGCCGTAAGAGTGTCATTTTCTTTCTATAATACGCTCGGAGAGGCATATACGTTAATCCGTGCTTTAAGAGAAATACGGAAAAGACCCATGGTTTATTACCAGTTCACCCGCAAAAAAATGAAACAAGTCGACAAATAGGAAGATGCCCCTTTTTTTCATTTCGCCCCCTGTTTCTCAGGTTTATGTGTCTGACCTCCTCCGTCTTGTTCTCATTTTTTACCATGAGTAAATCGCTTCCGCATCAACCTGATCGTTCTGCGAAAACCTCCCAAAGAGAGATTGGGAAGGACCATGAAAAGTCCGTACGGTGATACCGGCCTTAAATGCATCCGAAAATACGTACCACGCGTTTGCCCGTGCCATCCTGTCGCCGTGTTCCGGATTGTAGGCAATGTTTACATTGGTATCGATCTTTTGGTTCATCCATCCGACTTTGAGGTTCGCCCAGAGGATCGTCTCGATTTTTCTTTCGTACAAGAGCTCCACATTCCCGAAGATGATCGTCTGCTGCGCCTGCATGGTCAGAAGCCCGTCCTCGAACAACCGGTGGTCAGCGCCGATCCCGTAATCAAGGGTATCGTGTTCCTGCTCGATGGGATTGAGCGGATACGTTCCCGGCAGGGGCACGACCGGATATCCCCAAAGCTCTTGGCGGATATTGAGATACCGGTTGAATGAATAGGCAGCCTCTGCCCTTATGCTCAAATCCCCTCTGACCGCGGCGGCATCCATTCCGACAGCGCTGATCCTGTGAAACGCGGGAATATATCCGGGATCGATGAGTATTGCATCTCCCTGCGGGATGATCGTAAGCGCCGTGGTCCTGAACACAGGCCGTGGATCATAGCCGTGGAACAGGTTCAATGCCCATTCGATATCTCCAGCGTGTTTGATCCGCATGCAGACGCTGCTGTTCTCGATCTTCCGGTCGGGCAGAACAGGCTCTTGCAGTTCGATCTTCGCATTCGGGAGTGTCTGGACTATCAGAGAAGCGAGCGATGAGCCTGACCAGCGCTCATCAGGCATCGGAAGCCGATAGGGGACGAACACCGGCACCCAGACCGCTTCATACGTCCAGTCATTTTTGTTCAGCGTGGCGGATACTGAGGGTACGCCGATCTTGCGGTCTTCAAGCGGCTTCCGGAGGAACTGGGTATAGTCCCAGGGATTGAGCAGGTCATTCAGAGGATATTCATCGAGCCTTCCCCATGCAAAGCGCTGAATGCCCGCCCGTAAATCGAGAGCCCCTGATGAATGAGTGACGTAAAGTTCCTTAAATTCCAGATAGGGCGAGTTGCTCTGGTAGATTTCATCGTAATTCTTGAAGAGTGAGTGGTCTCGCGGCGGTCTCTTGACCATGCCGTCCCACCCGCCTTCGAGCCAGGAATGGAACCGCCATGACGAGACTTCCGAATCGAGCTTGATCCTGCCCTCCAGACCCGGGGCTTCCTTAACACTGTCGTTCTCCTGGTAAACAGCTCCGCGCAGATCGAGCCTGCCGGATACATTGAGCGCTTCATCAGCATGGATGATGGGCGCGGGACATGAGAGATACAGTAATGAGATGCCGAGCAAAATCAGTGCGACGCTTTTTTTATGACGCATTCCGCACTCCGCAATCCATGGTTGCTACTTCCCTGCCCGTTCCAGCGACCGCTGCGTAAAAAGATCATCCGGAAAATGGGTATGATAGTGCACGCGCTCGAGTGTAAGCTCTGTCCGGTGCTTTGTTTTTCTGTTCTCCATCTCGATCTTGAACGGCGTGGGAATGCCGTCTATGACCCTGACGTCCTGAAATAACCCTGAACGGTAGATGCTGTCATCCTGATAGTATTCGATCTTGAGTTGCAGCCACAGGTCCTTTGCCACCCAAGCTCTATATTTCGTATATTTCCTGTGAATCTTTGGCGTAACTTCTACAACATAGCATGGCTTGCCGTCAATGGCCTCTTCCTTCAGAAGGCTGAAATGGTAATCATCAAGGTTTGGCGGGCCGCCGAAATCGTCATACGACAGATCGGACCCGAAGAACGAATCGTCCTGCGAGTTCGTCGCAATGCGCCGTACGCGCTTGTTTTCCGGAAAATATGCCCAGAGATCCCGGTCAGAGAACGTATGCGCGTGGATCAGAAATCCGACGTTTTTTAAATCAGGCGGCGACTTGAATACCACAAGGACCTTGTACGCCTCAGGATCGGCCTTCTTGCTGAATTCCACAAGTGTGCGCGTTCGTTTTCCTCCATTTTTATCGAAAAGAATCATGGTGGACTCGATCTCGCGATCGAGCGACTTCGACCTCAGCTCATGGACTTTTTCGTACACCTGCCTGCCGGAAATCGCATATGCGGAGGATGACAACAAAATGATTACGGCGGCAACTCCAAATACCGAAAGCACCGTGAAGAATATTTTAAACCCGGAGACACGAAGATCACCAAGAAAAGACCTTGAAGAGATCATGTCAGCGACCACCGGGTCACGGTGAGGACATTTCCTTGCTTGACATTCACTCTGCAATCCGCGTTCCGCAGTCCGCATGGCCGTCAACCCCTTCATGTATCAGCACCTCCACGATATTGATTGTTCCCGCACGCCGGGCAGGATAGGGCCCGGCCGCGGCGTCTTAAAGACCTGTCAGGCCCAGCTATTTTTTTCTGTCCGGGAGATCGCACGATAACGGTTCCTTGCTGAATCCGAGCTTCGCCCATATAATTAACACCGGGCAGATGCCTGTTGCCGCCGCAAACGTCAGAGCGACAACAGGTAAATAGAGCACCCAATGAGCTTTATCGAAGCCGGTCAGCCATATTCCGATTAATACAACTACTGCTGTATTCAGAACCCACATTCTCATTGCAGTCATGAGATACCTCCTTAAATACTGAAATTATTATCTCCAAAACCTCACCCCTTTGACAAGGGAATCTTATTGCTTTATCCGGTTATCAACAGCATCACCGTCACGTATCGGCAAAGTATAACAGGTACTCTTATAATTACAAGAGATATTTGACTATTTCCTTGACAATGTTTCCAATATACTATTATATATCGTTATCTTTTTGAGTTTTGTGTGTTCGATAGTGTCTGGAATTCGTGACCGAGAATTTTGAAATTTCCATGCAGAGGTGACCTATGATCGAAATGCTGAATGCAAGCAAGGCCTATCATCAGGGAACACAAGAGGTCCACGCACTTCGAAATGTTTCTTTCAGGATCAAAAAGGGGGAATTTCTCTCCATTATGGGCCCGAGCGGGTCCGGCAAGAGCACGCTCCTGAACTTGATCGGGGGACTCGACCAGCCGACATCGGGTGAGATCTTCATCGACGGCAGACCTCTCCACGGCATCTCGGACGACGAACTCACGCTCATACGGCGTAGACGCATTGGATTTATCTTTCAGTTCTTCAATCTCCTTCCAATCCTGACCGCAGTTGAAAATGTAAGCCTGCCGCTCCTGCTCGACGGTATGCCGTTCTCTCAGATAAAACCGCAGGCGGTTAATTTTCTGGAAAAAGTAGGTTTGGGCGCGCGTACGGAGCATCGGCCCGAACAGCTTTCCGGGGGCGAGATGCAGCGGGTAGCAATCGCCCGTGCTCTCATCACGAACCCCGCCGTGCTCCTGGCGGACGAACCCACCGGAAACCTCGACTCCCATACGAGTGAAGAGATATTCATGCACTTGAAAAGGTTAAATGAGCAGGGTCAGACCATTGTGATGGTGACCCACGATCCCAGGGCCGCGGCCTACGGCACGCGCATCATCACGCTCAAAGACGGCGCCTTGTCGGAGGATATTTCCCTCGGAGAACACGCGTCATGAACCTCACAAACCTGCTCCGCCACATCAGCCTCAAACACATTAAGCTCCAGAAGGCCCAGACGTTCATGGCTGTGTCCGGCATCTGTCTGGGTGTGGCCGCCATGGTCTCGATCGGCATTGTGAACAAGAGCGTTCTCCGCTCCTTCGAGGATTCCATTAATCACATAACAGGCCGCGCCGCCCTTCAAATCACCGGAGCGGAATCCGGTTTTCCGGAAGGAATGCTTGACAGGGTTCAGAACGCGGCTGGAGTGGAGTATGCGGTGCCGGTGATAGAGACAAACGCCAAACTCTCCGGAGGAAAAGAACGGTCCCTCATGATCCTGGGCGTAGATGTGCTCCAGGACAATCAGATACGTGATTACAGTTTAACGGACGAGAGCGCCGACATTCCCGATCCCCTCCTGTTCCTTGCAAAACTCGATTCCCTCCTCATCACCCGCGCCATGGCCGACCGTGAAGGGATAGGGCTGGACCAACAGATACAGGTCCAGACGGTCGAGGGCATCAGGCGGTTCAGAGTACGCGGCATACTCAATCCCGAAGGGCCTGCCAGGGCGGCGGGCGGCGACATCGCGATCATGGACATCTATGCGGCACAGATGGTCTTCGGAAAGGAAGGCCGGATCGACCGGATAGATGTGAGCATCGCCCGCGGAGAAACCCTCGATGCCGTGAAAGACCGCATCCAGGCCGTGTTACCAAAGGGGTACAGCGTGGATACGCCGGCCGGCAGGACCAGGCAAGTCGAGATTCTGACCATGCGGTTCAGAAAAAGCATCGGCCTGATCAGCTTTATGGGGATGTTCGTCGGCATGTACCTTATTTACAATGCGGTATCCATCTCGGTCGTTCAGCGCAGAAAGGAGATGGGCATCCTGCGCGCTCTCGGCGCTACACGGGGCCAGATTATCAGGCTGTTTTTGGGGGAGACCTTCGTGGTTTCCGTCGTCGGATCGCTCCTCGGTGTAGGACTCGGCGTTTTCTTCGCGAAGTTGACCATTGGATCCGTAGCGCAGAGCATCACGGATGCCTACTTAAAAACGTCGGTTGTCGAGCTTGCCCCCTCCTGGAGCAATATCGTCGCGGACGTCGGCATTGGAATTATTGCCAGTCTCGCTGCCGCCGCGTTCCCCGCCCGTTCTACCACGGGGATCACGCCGATTTCAGCCATACGCATTCTCCCTCATGCAGAAGACGGCCGTTTATTAAGTACCAGGATCAGGATCGCCTCGGCGTTCTTTATTCTTGTTTCTATTTTGATTTTCATGGCCTATAAGATCGCGGATGCATCCTCAGCCATCAGAAGTACCGCCACCATATTCTGGTCGATAGTCTTCCTTCTTCTCGGCATATCTCTCTCCACACCGGTATTTCTCCGGCGATTTATGCTTTTGTTTCACCGCTTTCTGTCATCGCGCCTGGGCGCGGGAGGCAGGCTTGCAGGCCTGAACCTCCAAAAAAACATCTCGAGGAATGCCGTAGCTGTCGCCGCAATTTTTTACAGCGTTACACTTTTTGTAAGTTCCGCAAGCATGATACACAGCGGACGAAAGGCTATGCTTGACTATATTGATTCCGTTGAACGCGGCGATATCATCATAAGCTCGGGTCACCCCATGGCCGTGGGTGGTGCCCCGAACATCCCCATGCCGGCCGAAATGGGAAAAGAGATCGAAAAAGTACCAGGCGTGCTTTCGGCGGACCCCTTCCGCAAAATATACCTGAACTACAACGGCAGGCGCGTCCTTCTCGGGGCCTTTGACACCCTGGGCTGGATGGAGTACAACCCGATCATGATCACCGAGGGCGGACGGAAGGATATTCTTCGACTGCTGCCTCGACAGGACAACGTCGTCGTTAATGAAAGCCTTGCAGCACGGAACCGGATAAAACCGGGAGACTTCGTTGTCCTTCCCACTCCGAACGGCCCCGTGCGCTTCGGTGTGGCCGCGATCGTTGTCAGCTACACATCAGACTCCGGCGTCATATGGATGGACATTCACACCTATCAACGGCACTGGCACGATAGATTGGCTGATATGTTTTCGGTTCGAGTAAAGTCAAATGAAAACATATCCGCGGTGCGCGAAGCGATTCTCGACGGCATCGGCAAAAAGAGAAATCTGTTTGCTCTGTCCGCACGAGAGTTCAAGGACGAGGTGCGAACTATGATTGACCGTTCATTCCTCGTGAGCAATGCAGTGAATATCATCACCATGATCATCGCGGGCCTCGGCATCATCGTCACCCTGCTCGCGTCCGTACTCGAACGGACGCGTGAGATCGGCGTCCTTCGCTCCATCGGCATGAGGAGAAACCAGGTCTCCGGCCTCGTTATCATTGAGTCCGTACTTCTCGGCGTCGCAGGCGGAATACTCGGCTCGGCGGCAGGCATACTGATCGGCTGGATCAATCTGGAAGGGTTCGTGCGCCTGGATTACGGCGCCAGTGTAACGTATCACATTCATTATGCATCAATCGGCTGGGCCCTGCTGCTTTCCGCCGGACTTTCCGCCTTGGCCGGGCTCTATCCCGCCAGACGAGCGGCGAAAACCAATATTGTGCAAGCTCTGGCGTATGAATAATTTTCAATTGATGAATAGACGGCAGAACCGGAAATAGCGCAACAGAGGCCGTGGTTGAAATTTCGAACAAAATGCCATTTTTTGAACTTGACAGAACACATATTGTAAACTAATATTACACATTCGTTATGTGTGTCGACAACGGTCTTCTGCATCGCTTTGTATAAATATAATGCTGACGGATTGCGCTCCTGAGTGCCGCACCGTGCGTAATTCCAGCCGGACTGGGAGGAGGTCACCATGAATATGGTAAAACTGCCTGCACTGCTGATTGCAGCGGTGTTGGCTCTCATTGCTGTTTCTGTTCATTGGTATTTTAACTTGGGGGAAAGGCCCCGCTTCTCCCTGCCCTGGCTCGGCGCATTAATCGGCTTTGCCGGTCTTTTTGTGATGACATGGGCAAAGAACGTGTTCAAGCGGGAAGGCCTCGCTATCATGCCCACGTCAAAGACCGCGCACCTCACGACTGCAGGGCCTTATCGCTTCACTCGCAACCCTATGTATCTGGGTACGGTTCTCCTCCTGCTGGGACTATCGCTTTACATCGGCACAATCCCGTTCTACCTGGCTGCCATTGGATGTTTTGCCGTCCTGAATTCCGTTTTCTGCTGCTTTGAGGAGAATAAATTGATAGAAGCCTTCGGACAGGAATACAGAGAGTACCGTAACCGGGTCCGTCGCTGGCTTTAAGACTTCAGTGTCCCGCGACAAACGCAAACTTGACGTGCCGATCGAAAGCTGTCTGATGTGTTCAATATTTTTTATTGTGCCGTGTGTTCCTCCTGGATGCGATCTATGGAAACAAGAACTTATGAATACACAATAGTCGGTTCTGGAGCGGGCGGGGCTACGCTCGCCAGGGAGCTGAGCAAAAAGGGAAGGAAGGTACTTGTCCTTGAGCGGGGTAAATACGAACGCAAGATTGGAACAGCTGCCAGCACCCTTCGATACTACGACTTGAACAAATGGACGAAAATGCCGTCAAAATCAAAAGAAGGCGTGATTCTTTTGAGGTCATTCATGGCCGGCGGCAGCACGGTAGTTTCCCTGGGCAACGGCGCCCGATGCCTGGAAAAGGAATTGTCCCGCTTCGGCATTACTCTCGAGAATGAATTCACCGAAGCTGAGCAGGAGATGCATCTCTCGCCTATTGATAAAAGACTTCTCTCGAAAGCGTCGGAAAAGATCATGTGGGCGTCAAATGAGCTGGGTTACAAAATGGAGCCGATGCCCAAGGTCATCAATCCGAAGAAATGCAGGAAATGCGGTAATTGCGGATTCGGTTGCATACATGGCGCCAAGTGGACCGCCCTGGATTATTTAGATGATGCGGTTGAACATGGCGCTCAGATCATGTACAACGTTAACGCCGAGCAGGTCGTTGTGGAAAACGGGAAGGCAAAGGGCATCAGGTGCAGAGGACCCCATGGCCGGTTTGAAATACTGTCGGATGTGATCGTTCTTTCCGCCGGAGGACTGTCAACACCCGTTATCCTGCAGAAATCCGGGATCAGGGACGCCGGTACAGGACTCTTCATCGATCTTCTCGTAAATACGTATGGCGTTACCGACAATCTCAATCAGCTTCATGAACCGCCAATGACACTCGTAAATCATGAGTTTCTCAAGACCAGGGGTTTTCTTCTGTCCCCCTATGTTGCTCTGTCAAGAATGTTCCGGATTGTTGAGCTCGGCGCAAAAGGCATTTTTCTCCCCGTACAGCGGCTTATTGGAATAATGACCAAAATCATTGATGAGCCTGCGGGTCGGGTCTATGCTGACGGAACCGTTTCCAAACCGGTGACCGACAGGGACAGGGCACGATTGCAAGAGGGCTCCGCCATATCCGGGAAGATCCTTGAGAAAGCAGGGGCGGACGGCAAATCCATCGTGGTCACAAAACCACAGGGTTCTCATCCTGGTGGAACTGCGGCCATAGGAAAGATCGTGGATAAGAACCTTCAAACTGAAGTGAAGAACCTGTTCGTGTGTGATGCGAGTGTCCTCCCTGAATCACCGGGACTACCGCCGATTCTGACAATCGTTGCCCTTGCCAAACGACTGGCAAAGGTCCTCACCTCGTCGAATCTGTAGACCTTATCATATCGCACATATCATTTACTGCTATCATGAGTCGTAATTATCCGGGGCAACAGGTCATGTTATTCTTCATTTCTGCTTTTCCTCCGGAGAAACATCGAACATCCTCCCTATAAGCGGAATGTCGATGGTCATTTCCGTCTTTATCGGGAAAACGAACGAACAGACAGACATGCCCACGTCAAATGAAAGCGCCTTATATTGCCCAAAGTTCTCAAAAAAGCAGAGAAAATGATCTGATCTCGATTCAATTTTATTTATTTCAAAAATGGAAAACGGCGTTGTCAAGCCGGTTCTTAATACTTTCGACAACGCCTCCTTGACCGTCCATAAAAGTGTCAGTAACCTCTCGTACGAGCAGGAAAGACCTTTAATCATATTTTTTTCAGCCATCGTCATCTGACTTTCCATGGCACTGCACCGTTCCGCACATACGTTCTCAACATCAATGCCCATCGGATGGGCTTCGGGAAAAGCCAGGGCAGCTCCAAGCTCATCACAATGCGCGATGCTTACCTGAAGATTTTGTTCACGCACGGACGTTGCGATCGGCTGATTGAAAATACCCTGCTGTATTAATATGGTCTGGAGATCATTTTTCCCGCCGGTCAAGGCCGAGATAGCCTGCTTGGCGGCATAACGGCCGATAAGATAGCTGTGTTTTCTTTTTTCGAATGTGAGCGTATCATAATAGTCCACCTCCTGAGGGTGAAGCATTTTTACGATTTCATGATACTGTGAGGGATCGGGAAAAGAGCAGAAGCATATGCCGGCCCTGAAATGTTCATCAGGCCTTTGCAAGAACAGCTCATCGACATAGGTTTTATAAACTGAACTTTCAATCACGTTATGATTCTCCCTGCGGATATCGAATGAATCGGCTCAGCAAAAGTCGAATATTTTCTTGAAACTTTTTCTCATTCTAAAATCCACAAACACATTTTTTTTATCTATGAGAAAGTAGATATTTTCCTTCATAACGTCACGTAGCGCGGGTCCCGGTGGTCTGCCGAAGGAATGCGCCGGATAAACGCGGACCTCGGGATGAACATGTTCCTTCAGCATCTGAATACTGTCGAACATTTTTTCCGGACACCCGCCGCCGGCGTTGCATATTCCGCAGCCCTCAATAAAAACAGTGTCCCCGGTAAAGATGCTGTCCGATAAGAGAAAACAAGCTCCCCCTGCGGTATGTCCGGGAGTCAAGAGGCAGGAAATATGAGTGCGACCTACCTCTATCGTATCAAGATGCTCCATTCCATTGAGATTGGCGCACCGATAATTATAATATTCTATTTCCTGTGCTGACATATATACCTGAGGATTGAATCGTTTTAAAAGGGGCTGAACCATGTTAACATGATCGAAATGGGAATGTGTCAGCAGAATCGTCGTTAATCTCGCACCAAGTTCATCAAGTGTTTTGACAACCGTACGCAATTCCCAGGACGGATCAACAATTGCCGCCTGCTGGGAAGCCTTATCAACAATGATATAGGTATAATTTTTAATAAATGAAAAACCTACTTTTAATTGCTTAACAATATACGTCATGTCTCCCTGCGCTGTTTGATCTTGTATGTATCTCGCTTCTTTCTCCATCTGCATGACCTTTCTTCCGACCTCACACGTACCCTGGTGGATCAGATGGTTATTATTCTACCATGCTTGAAATCATATTTGCCTCATGAACTTTTCCCACCAGACTTCGTTGATCTTGGGAAATGTAATATCAGTGTTCTGCAACGCCCTTTGGAGATGGTCATTCTTAAGCCCCGGATCCTGAAAATAATGCTCAAACATTCGGCGATCAGCACCGTTTTTCGCAAAATACGGCGACAAAATAGTCCTCGCAGAACTGTCAGGTAACGTGGTGATATATTGCAGGCAGCGATCAGCCCATTCTTCAAAGGATACTTTAGACCATGAAGGATTTACTTTGGCCAAATATTCAAAGAAATCCCGAACCGGAGCTGGATTCGGATGCGTCAGATGATAGATCTTCCCATAGCAGTCGCTTTGCCAGCTCACCGCGACAATCGCCCCGCAAACATAATCAACGGGAACAATATCAATCACACCCCCATCCCATTGAGGCACGACCCCGGCATTACTGAATATCTTCAGATAATTATGAAACAGATCTTCTGCGATTCCGTATCCTGTTTGACTGGATCCCGTTATCTCTCCACATCTGAAGATCGTAATGGGTATGCCTTTTACCTGAGCCTGAAGAAGGTGATGCTCGGAAACCCATTTTGTCTGCGCATAGCCGTTTACCAAAGCATTCCCGCCATCGATCGGCGTCTCAAATTGATGAACTGATAATAATGAGTCACCGTTCATTTGAAAACAGACCGCGCTCGATGAGATAAAGTGGATTGGTTTAGCCTGTATATTTCCCGCGAATTCTATCATGGACAACGTGCCGTGCACATTATGAACTTTCATTGAGTCATAATTCAACATATGATTTACGAACGCCGCGCTGTGATAGATCGCATCAACCGATCGACTGAGCTCATTATAGAGTTTGTTCTCGATTCCCAGCTGAGGCTTTACCAAATCTCCCAAAACCGGCACAATGCGGGACTGATAATCGGCTATTCCTAAGCCGTACTTCTTTAAGTTATCATGAATGCGTTTTAAAGCCAAAGCATGTGATTCCGAACGAACAAGGCAGTATACGGTGGCGGAGGTCTTCCGCAAAATCTCATCACACAAGAATGCCCCCAGCAACCCGGTGATCCCGGTCAAAAAAACTTGTTTTGGAGAAGCATTATGCTTAAAGGGCACGACGTTCTTTTCACGAAGCAACGTCTCGGGCAGTTCTTTGTCCATTTCCCAGGGCAACGGCGGGGTCCTTTCCTTGTTGCCCGCCGAATACGACGGTTTTTTTAACAATGCAACTTGACGTATAATCTCCTGCAAGGTGAACTCTGCGACAAATCGTCTGAAATCCAATTCGATTCCCAGCTCCCGACGCAATTCTTCAAGCAATTGAATCGCGGATGTGGAATCCATCCCATATTCCGTCAATTGCTTTTTCGGATTGATAATAAACTCCGGAGAGAGTCCCAGGAGTTTCTTCATCAGCCCTGTTACAACGCCAATAGTATCTTCGGAAGATTTCAATTGCTCGGTAACTTCTTTTGCCGGAGTACGTACTTTTGCGCTCGCGTTCTTTGGGGTTATTGAACGGTTTTCTCCGTCATGAGACGTCACCCAATACCGTTCCCTGGTAAAAGGATAAGTGGGCAAAGATACCCTTCTGGCCTTCATCCCTTCATAGAGCGATTCCCAGAGAATCCTGCCTCCCCTGGTCCAATAAAGCGCAATTTTTTCGAGGTTATTTTCCGCTATGAGCCCTTGCACTATCATTTCTCCGGTCTTTCCCGATAACAGGCTTCTCATTTCCGCGTTGTCTTCATCAAGATTTCCCGCGAACAGCGGGATGGAAGCCCCTGCCTTCTTCCCCTCTTTGATCGATCTCAAATACTCCTTCATACCTCTGATCAGTTCATCGCGGTCAGTCACGACCATTGCCACGCGGGACTCCATTGCTTCGCGCCCTGCTTGAAGCGTATACGCTATATCCGCCAGGGAAAGCTCCTTTTGACGCTGTATAACCGCAAGCATTTGTTCAACAACTGCCAGCAATCGGTCCTGGTTCTTTGCTGAAAATATGACTATCCGGGGTCTGTTTTCAGCGGCGATACGCGTTGTTTCTTCCTGCTGAGGAATATATTCTTCCACGATCAAATGAGCATTCGATCCTCCCGCCCCAAACGAACTTATTGCCGCGCGTCGCGGAATTTCCCGCTCCTCTCCATTGATCTTCACCGCAGGGCGCTTCCACTCTTGAGATTCTCTGAGCAGATAAAATGGGGAGTTGCTGAAACTGATGTTGGGATTGAGCGGTTCCGCCTTGATGGTGGGAACCAGTCGTTGATGCTGAAGTTGTAAAATAACTTTCGTCAACTGTGAAATTCCCGAGGCGGCTTCGGCATGGCCTATATTGGATTTAACCGAGCCGATTGCGCAGAACTGCTGATCGGACGTATATTTTCGAAAGACTGCATTCAAGGCTGTCAGCTCGATCGGATCTCCTAATGCGGACCCATTTGCGGCGGCTTCAATATAACTGATGGTTCGCGGGTCGATCCCGGATTTAACGAAGCTATTTTCGATCAACTGTGCCTGAGCGTTCGGATTGGGAACAAAAAGTCCATTCGTGTGTCCACCATGATTTGTAGCCGTCGATTTAATGACCGCCAAAATGGAATCTTCATCCCGGATCGCACGAGAAAGCGGCTTCAACAATACTGCGCCGACTCCTTCCGCTGGAATATATCCATCTCCTGCTCCGAAACTTCGGCTGTTCATATGGCTGCCGATCATTTGAGTCAGGCTTAGTCCCACATATTTTTTCGGATGAATTGAAAGATTTATCCCTCCGGCAACAGCCAACCGGCAGTCCCCTCTCATCAGACTTTCACATGCCATATGGATCGCAACAGCGGCAGAAGAGCACATCGTATCAACAGCTATGCTGGGACCTTGAAAATTAAAATAGTGAGAAATTCTATTGGCCATAGAGCTATAGGAATGCAACAGCGTTGCCGATTCTTTAATAATGTCCGAATCAAAGGCATGATATTGCTGATACATCGCGCCGACGTAGACGCCGACCATGGCTTGATACCGTGTCTGCAGGGTCTCTCGTGTATAACCTGCGTTTTCGAGCAGGTTCCACGTTGTTTCCAGGAAAAGACGATCCATAGGATCCATAAGTTCAGCGTCCCGCGGAGAGATATTGAAGAAGAGGGGATCAAATTGATCAACTCCGTCGAGGAATCCTCCCCACTTGCTGTACGTTTTTCCGGGCTTGCCCTTATCTTCATCAAAGTACAGGCTGTGGTCCCAGCGATCTTTCGGTATCTCCGTGATACAATCTTTGCCGTCCCGTAAGTTTGTCCAAAATTCCTCAATATTCTTTGCCCCGGGATACCGTCCGGAAATGCCGATGATCGCAATGTCCAGCGCTCCCGGTCCTTTTTCCTCCGTTGATTCCACCCGATGGGATGCAAAGCGCGGACGTCTGCGGCTGCTGCCTGCCAAGGCATAAGGCTCTCTCACCGTTGCGGAATTTTTGGAATGAGCGGCAGTTGATGCTTCTTCCTCAATCCCCAGCAACCGTATCAACTGGTCTCGATGGAATTCCAGAAAATATCCGGTTAATGACTGGATATTTTGGTATTCAAAAAAGAGCGTCTTCGACAATGACCCGAATGTCTTTTCTAATTGATTGGTCAATTGCATGATCATGATCGAATCGATCCCGTATTTTTCCATCGGGGCATCCGCTTCGATCCGATGCGCCGGCAGGTTGATGACTGAAGAAAGAAGCTTTTTAAAATAATTGACTGCCTTTTCTTCTATCATATCTTGTGCTATTGCCGAAACTCTTTTCTTTTCCTCTATCCCGGAAGAGGATTGTAAGGCTTCCGCGCTGGCTTGCTGTTCAAAGAGCGCGGCATGGAGCCGCTTTCGATTGCCCTCCATCGGCATCACCCGGGTCTTTCCGGAGGCCATGCCTTGATACAAAGCCCGGATGCCGGTCATGGTCCGCAGAGCGGTCAGCCCGGTGCTCTGCATCAGCATCTTCCCGGCTGCTTCATCAACGCGCATCCCGCCCTCTTTCCAGAGCGGCCAGTTGATCGAGAGGGTTAGACCGCGGCGTTGGCTTGAGGCGACCAGGGTATTTCGATACTCGGCATACGCGTCCATAAATGCGTTGGCCGTCGCGTAGTCGGCCTGACCGGCATTGCCCAGGCCTCCCGCGATCGAGGAAAAGAGTACGAAGAAGTCAAGGCTCAGCTCTTTGCCCGCCTGATCGAGGTTCACCAGCCCGTTGACCTTGGCGGACAGGACTTCTTCGAACTCTTCCGTGGTCTTTTTGATGATGTAGTTGTCCCGGATCATGCCCGCGGCATGGATAATGCCGTTGAGTCTTCCAAATTCCGCCTGGATGTTTTTCAATAAATCGGTGACCGCGTCATTGCTGGTCACATCGACTTGCTTGTACGCGATCCGGACACCCAGGGCCTCCAATGCCTTTAGTCGGGTTTGTTTGTCCTGGCTGAGCGGAGACCTTCCCGTGAGAATAAGGACCGCGTCTTTAACCTTATGCGCTATCTCTTTGGCAAAGATAATCCCCAGGCCTCCGGCGCCTCCGGTGATCAGATACACGCCACCGTCTTTCCAGGGGATGCCCGTTTCCTCCTGAGATATTTCAAGTTCCGTCCAGCCGGCAATATATCGTTTGTTGTCCTGATAGCGGACCTGGGTATCATGGGGGCTTCGGCTGTTCTCCGTGAGCTTCGCTGCGATGCCTTCAGCGTCTTCTCCTGGTTCGAGTTCAATTAACTGCCCGATCAGTTTCGGGTTCTCAAGCCGGGCGGTCTTCAAAAGGCCGGACAATCCGGAGAAGAGACGCTGTTCATCCCGATTGGATACCACGATCTGGACCAATACCCTTCCCCTGGGTTTGTCTTTGAGAATGCCTTGGATCTCTTCAAATGCCCGGATTGCAGAAGCCTGGAACCGTTCCTCTATGCCACTCTGTTCTGATCGAAGGAAGAGGCAGCGCACCCCGTTCATCCGGGCATCGATGCTTTCTTGAGAAACATCATCAGGTTCACACAGCATCACCAGATGTTTTTCATACTCAGGGGCGGGGGCTTCCGGGGCAATCGCCTGTTCTTTCCAGGTCGGCTCAACCATAAGCATCCCGACGTTTGCCGAAGATCCGACTGATTCGAGTTCGCCTTCGAGCACTCTGGCTGAAAATCCTTTCATCCGCACGCAAACATTCCCGTGTTCATCGCACAGATCAATATCGAGTTTCTGGACTGTGTCCCCTGCTGCGCTGCCGTCACTGTACCTGACATAGGACCACATCGTGGCAATGCAGTTGTCGAACACCTCCAATTCTTCAAGCGCAAAGGGAAGGGCAAGCTTGCGATCACCGGAATTCATCATTAAAGAAGCCTGCAATGCGGAATCCATCGTACTGGGATGAAGAATAAATTGGTCTTGCGTAGCGAAAATTAATGAAGGCAGGGCCAGCTTCGCGAGGACCTGTCCCTTTCCCACATACACCTTCTCAAGCCCTTGATGGCCTGGACCATACTCAATTCCCATTGTCCTGAATGCTTCGTAGCACTGGCCGGCGTTCAACGTGCCTTGGCTGCACTGTGCCTGCAAGGCGGGCAGATCCAGGGTTGGAACCTTCGCAATCGGACTCAGCCCTGCGCGGCCCCGGCTGTGAATGACCGGCTCGACACCGTTCGATTCAGACTGACTATAGATCTCATAGACTATTTCTCCACTCTCTTCAGGAACCAAACCAGTATGCAACCGGACCGGCTGATCTCCTACGACAACGGGGCGGGCCCAGACTACGTTTTTGAGCCAAATCTTCTTAGACATGCCATTGTCCGAGGCTCCTGCTGCCTGCTCCACTGCGGCCCGCGCCATCTCAAGATAGGCCACTCCGGGTAATATTCGTTGGCCCTTCACAACATGATCCGCCAGGAAAAACTCCTTGCCCGTGAAGGTCGAACTGAATTGTGGACCGTAGATATCCGAAGTGTTTTGATGCACCAGGGGATGTATCCTTTCTCCCCTGTTTTCTGTTTTCTGTTTTCTGCCTTCTGTCCTCTGTCCGCTGACTTCCGGTATCCAGTATCGTTCCTGGCCAAACGGATAAGTAGGCAAATTGATTCGCCGAGGCCTTGTATTGCCGTAGAGCTTGTTCCAATCAATAACCAGACCCTTGACCCAGAGGTCCAGGAGCTTCGCATATTTTCCGCGTTTCATCCATTTGTCGATGGCTTCCTGAAATTCTTC
>Ga0209641_10001057_pt1 | contig 24867 bp, 22 predicted proteins | sample RifCSP16_1_FD_184022 | JGI IMG/M metagenome (GOLD analysis project Ga0209641, IMG submission 184022) | Soil microbial communities from Rifle, Colorado - Rifle CSP2_sed 16_1 (SPAdes) (version 2) | ecosystem: Environmental > Terrestrial > Deep subsurface > Rock core/Sediment | place: Rifle... | reverse complement strand
CGCGGGCCGGCGCGCTCCAGGCGCTCGATGGTTCCTACCATGGGCTGGCTCGCCGAAGGCACGCACTGGGCCGGGACCTCGACCGTCTGCTCCACGGTCATCTCGCGCGCCTTGGCCATCGCGGCGGAGCGGCTGGTCGCGCTCAGCTCGTAGGTGGCCCGGATCCGGTTTCGTTGGCTCATGGCGTGGCAGGACGTTGGCGCCGCGGGCGCGGTCTTGTCCAGCGGCGCGCTTGCCACCGGTTCCCCCCGCCGTACCTTCTTTTGGACAGCGGCGAACAAGGAGCCGGCGATGATGAACGAAGAATCCTTCAACCTCGGCGTGCGCAAGTTCCTGAAGAAGTTCGGCGTCACGGCGCAACGCGAGATCGAGAAAGCGGTGGACGACGGCGTCCGCGACGGCCAGCTCAAGGGGTCCGAAACCTTGAAGGCGCGCGCCACGCTCACCATTGACGGGCTACCCATGAAGGTCGTCATTGACGACGACATTCCGCTGGCCTGAGGAGAGCCGCATGCGTCGTGTGTTTTCGATGTCCCTGGTGGTGGCGCTGGTGGCGGCCCCGCTGGGCGCGCAGCCGGGCGTTACGCGGTACGTTCGGTACGCCCACGAGGGCCGCACCGCGTACGGCATGCTCGAGGGGGAGACCATCCGGGAGCTGGCGGGAAGCCTGTTCGAGTCGTCTCGCGCCACCGGGCGCACCCTGCGTCTGGCTGACGTGAAGCTCCTGGCGCCGGTGGAGCCGTCCAAGGTGATCGCCGTGGGCCTCAATTACCGGAGCCACCTGGGCAACCGTCCGGTGGCCGAGTATCCCGGGCTGTTCGCCAAGTACCCCACGTCCGTGGTGGGGCCGGATGCCGACATCGTGATGCCGCCGGATGCGACGGACCTCCATTACGAAGGGGAGCTGGTGCTGGTGATCGGCCGGAAGGCGCAGAACGTGCCGGTGGCGGAGGCGCTCGGGTACGTTTTCGGGGTGACGGCGGGGAACGACGTGAGCGAGCGCGCCTGGCAGCGCAGCGATCTTCAATGGTTCCGCGCCAAGGCGTCGGACACGTTCGGGCCCCTGGGCCCGGTCATCGCCCGGGGATTGAACTACGACGATCTCCTGGTCCAGACGCGGGTGAACGGCGAGGTGCGGCAGTCGGAGCGCACCAAGGACCTGATCTTCAACGTTTCGACGATCGTCAGCTACGTGAGCCGGTACGTGACCCTGCTGCCCGGCGACGTGATTTACACCGGCACGCCGCAGAGCACCCGGGCCCTGCAGCCGGGCGACGTGGTGGAAGTCGAAGTCGAGGGCGTGGGCGTGCTGCGGAATACGGTTGTGCGCGCCAGGCAGTGACACTCATCACACAGAGGAGATGTACCGCATGACTACCCGGTCCGTGAGCGCCGCGCTGGCCATGGTGAGCGCGACGGCCCTGTTGACGGCTTGCAGTGGAAAGGAGAAGGACAATGAAGAACAGTCAGCGGCGCCTGCGGCGGCCCCAGTGAGTCCGCTCACCGATCCGAACGCCCCGGAGCTGAATGCCACGGCGCCCGACGTCTATCGGGTGAAGTTCGAGACCAGCAAGGGTGATTTCGAGATCGAGGTCACGCGGACCTGGGCCCCGCGCGGCGCGGACCGGTTCTATAACCTGGTGAAGAACGGGTGGTACGACGACAACCGGTTCTTCCGGGTGGTACCCAACTTCATGGTCCAATTCGGCATCAACGGTGACCCGGCGATCTCCAAGTGGTGGCGGAACGCCCGGATCGCCGACGATCCCGTGACCCAGAGCAACAAGCGCGGCATGATCACGTTCGCTATGTCCGGTGTTGACTCCCGCACCACCCAGGTGTTCATCAACTTCAAGGACAACGCGTTCCTGGACCCGCAGAGATTCGCGCCGTTCGGACGGGTAGTGAACGGCATGGACGTGGTGGATCGCCTCAACGGCGAGTACGCCGAAGCACCCAGCAGTGGCCAGGGTCAGATGATGATCCAGACGCAGGGCAATGCCTTTCTGCAGGCCAATTTCCCCAACCTCGATTACATCAAGAAGGCGAGCATTCTCCCATGAACCCGATTCTCTTGGCGAAAGCGGCGCGGCGCGCCCTGCTGATCTCCGTAGCCGCGACATTCCCGCTTTCGGCGCAGACGGCCACGCAGGCCGCCGATCGCGTAGACCTGGACGCCCTCTACCAGATCAAAGAGGAGGGCTTCCAGCGGTCGCAGGTCATGGAGATCACCAGCTACCTCACCGACGTGTACGGCGGCCGGCTCACCAACTCGCCCAACATCAAGGCGGCGGCCGAGTGGACCACGCAGAAGCTCACCGAGTGGGGCCTGGTCAACGCGAAGCTGGAGTCGTGGGGTCCGTTTGGGCGGGGTTGGAGCAACGAGCGCTTCAGCGCCCAGGTGGTCTCGCCTCGACCGTTCCCGCTGATCGGATATCCGGGTGCGTGGACGCCGGGAACCAACGGACCGGTGACCGCCGAAGTGGTCATGGCGGTCGTGGACAGCGAGCCCGATTTCACCAAATACCGCGGCCAGCTCCGAGGCAAGTTCGTGCTGGCGCAGCGAGTGCCCGAGGTCCAGCCCGTGTGGAACCCGCCGGCGCGCCGCCTGACGGATCAGGAGCTGGCGGATCTCGCCTTGCAGCCTCCCCCGCCCCGCCCGTTCGGCGGCGGCGGCGGCGGCTTCCAGCAGTTCAACCAGAAGCGGATGCAGTTCTACGTGGAAGAAGGTGTTGCGGCGGTGATCTACTCCGGCCGCGGCGACGGCGGCACCGTGTTCGGCACCGGGAACGGCCCGCGCGATCCCCGCGCCGCGCCGTACCCTCCCACGATGTCCATTGCCGTGGAGCACTACGGCCGTATAGCCCGGATGCTGGACAAACGCGTGCCGGTGACGATCCAGGTGGACATCCAGAACCGGTTCTACGACGACGACCTGAACACCTTTAACGTCGTGGCCGAGATTCCCGGCACGGATAAGGCCGCCGAGCTGGTGATGCTGGGCGCGCATTTCGACTCCTGGCACGGCGCCACCGGCGCCACCGACAACGCCGCGGGATCGGCGGTGATGATGGAGGCGGTACGCATCCTCAAGGTCACCGGGCTTCCGCTCCGGCGCACGGTGCGGATCGCACTCTGGACCGGTGAGGAGCAGGGGCTCCTCGGATCCCGCGCCTATGTGACCGAGCACTTCGCCGATCGCCAAACCATGCGGCTCAAGCCCGAGCACGCCCGGTTTTCCGGATACTTCAACGTGGACAACGGTACCGGGCGGATCCGGGGCGTGTATCTCCAGGGCAACGAAGCCGTGGCGCCCATCTTCCGGGCGTGGATGGAGCCCTTCGCCAACCTCGGCATGACCACGCTCACGGTTCGCAATACGGGCGGCACGGATCACCTGGCGTTCGACGCGGTGGGCCTGCCGGGCTTTCAGTTCATCCAGGATCCGGTCGAGTACGGCACCCGGACCCATCACTCGAACATGGACACGTACGAGCGCATCCAGCCGTTTGACATGATGCAGAACGCCGTGATCGTGGCGACGTTCGTGTACCAGACGGCCAATCGGGACGAGAAACTGCCGAGGAAGCCGTTGCCGAGGCCGGTGGCACCACCGAGGGCCACGGGGACGCGGTGACTGCAACGCCATGAGGTGACGGCAACGTCGTGAGGGGTCAGGGGTGAGGGCCACCTCTTACCCCTTCCCTTACCCCTCACCCCTTACGCATCTCCCATCGCCCGCCGCTCAGTGCAGTAGGAACCAGTCCATACTCACGCCCACGATCCAGTGCAGGATCGCGACGTACCAGATTGACCCCACACGAAGATCGACGCAGCCGAACACCAGGCCCGCCGGCAGCGCCGCGGCCGTCTCATTGATGGCGCGGCCGAAGTGCGCCGTCACGGAAAGGGCGGTCTGCAGCACGTTGGCCGTCGTGTCACCCAGCTTGGGCCGGAGCCCGAAGAGCAGCACGCCTCTGAACAAGACCTCCCAGGCGCCGAAATAGAGGAATTGCATGGCCGCGTAGCCCGCGAAGCCGGCGCCGGCCGCGCCGGGGAACAGCGGGTACACCGCGCGCATGGCGGGCGAGGCCGCGCCGATGGCGCCGGCGAGGATCGCGAGCGGTGTGCCGGCGGCAAGGAGGATCAGCCCGGCTCGGACGTTGCCCAACCCCAGACCGAGCTGCGTGAGCGAGCGACCGGTGAGGGCGCGCGCCAGCACCACGGGGAGCACCCCCAGGAGCAACGCCGCCGCCACGAAGTGCACCCCGGCGGGGACGGCGCGGAGCGTCATGGCCGCCCAGCCCCGAGTCGCCGACGACACGCCGATCAGGTCGGCGCGAGCGACGTAGTAGAACGCCAAAAGCGCTCCCGCCGCGAGCAGGACCAGCAGGTCGGCGCCGTAGCGCGAGCGCCGCGGCGGGAACGGCGCGCCGGTCATGCTTCCCCATCCTGGGCGTCGCACGCCAGCCAGGCCAGTGTTTCGCGCAGACCCTCGATGAGCGGCCGTGGCCGGTAGCCCAGGTCCTCGCGCGCGGGGGAGACGTCCGCCCGGCGGTCTTCCAGGAAGACCCGGACCCAGCCGGGCGTGATCAGGCAGTGGCCGGTGATGCGCCCCAGGGTCTCCGCGGCGAGGGCCACGCCGAGGGCCGCGCGCGCGGGCAGCGGGAGCACCACTCTCGGGATGCCGGTGATCCGCGTCGCGAGCTCCAGCAGATCGCGGAAGGAGGCGTTGTCACCGCCGAGGACGTAATGGGCGCCGCTCCGACCATGTGCCGCGGCGAGGATGATGCCCGCGGCGACGTCGTCGGCGTGCACGTAGTTCCCCAGGACGTCGCCGTCGGCCAGCCGGACGCGCAGCCGTCCCCGCAGATAGAGCGCCACCGCCTTGGTCACGCCGTTGGCGTCGTGTAACGGTCCCGGACCGTACACCCGGGTGGGATGCACGATCACGGCGTGGTGTCCCGCGGCCGCGTAGGCTTCGACCAAGGCCTCTCCGTCCCGTTTCGAGCGCTCGTACGGGGTCGCGAGCCGGGAGCGGCCGTTCACCGACGCGGGGCGGAACGGCGGCAGCGTGAGGATGGTGGAGACGTGCACCAGCCGAGCGACGTTTTCGGCCTCGGCCAGCTCGAGCAGCGTGCGGACGGCATCCACGTTGACCGAGGTGAAGTCCTCAAGATGGCGGGACCAGGCTCGGGCACATGCCGCGAGATGCAGCACCGTATGAGCGCCCGCGATGCCGCGAGCCAGCGCGGCGCGGTCGCGCACGTCGCCCACGATGACCTCGAGGCGCCGCCGGATGCTCGCCGGCAGCGAGTCGGGCCGGCGCGCGAGCACCCGCACCGGTTGGTCGTGGGTGAGCAGCCGGCGGAGCAGGTATTGCCCGATGAACCCGGTGGCTCCGGTGACGAAGGTGGTGGGTGTCATGGGGCGCCACCCAGGGACCTCGAGGTGCGGAAGGCCGGCGACAGGTCAGGCGAAGCCGGCGCGAGCCGTCGGGCCCGAGCCGCGCCAAGGAGGCAGACGAGCGCGGGGACGACGCCCAGCTGGATGGCCAGCGCCCAGACGATGCCCGCGAGCGAATCGATGCCGTAGTGGTTCTGGGTATACACGGTGGAGACCACCACGCCCAGGGCCTCCAGCGTCAACAGGGCCGCCACACCGCGCGGGAACCACCGCCATCCGAGGAACGCGATCGTCACGGCCCCGGCCACGTGAGAGCTGGGGAAGGCGCAGCCGTGGGAGTCTCCGGCCGCTTGAGCGGCGGCAACCAGGTTGAAGAAGAGCCCGGCGGTGTGCGGACCCTGGTGGTGGGGCTCCAGGAAGTGTGGTCCGTACACCGGGAACGCGACGTACACCAGGAAGCAGGTCAAATACACCGCCATCAGACGCAGCGTCGCATCCCGCAACGCCGGGCGGTTTCCCCGCAGCACCAGGATCAGCGGCGGCAGGAAGATCAGCGCGTAGTAGGCGTAGTACATGAAGAACATGGACTCGCTGATCCACAACGCGTCCATCCGCGGGAGCCAGACGGCATGCAGGTGGACGCCGAAGACCGCGACGTCGAGCGAGCGGATGTGCTCATCGAAACCGTGGGGTCCGAGCACGCCGCGCAAGAGGTCGAGCTCCGTCCAGAACGCGAGGAGCATGAGGAGCGGGTAGATCTCGCGCACCGCGGCCACGGCGTCCCAGCGCCGGCGCGGCGCCCGGGCGAGCAGCCACGGCAAGGCGGCGGCGGTCAGGTGGGCGGCGGCGATCCAGGGTGCGTGGGGCGCCTGCCGCCAGTTGGCCCACCAGATCGCTCCCAGCAGCAGGTTGTAGGCGGCCACCAGGACGTCCCCTGGCAACACCGCGCGGGTCACAGCCATTGGGCCTCCCGATACCAGGCGGCGGTCTCGGGGACGCCGCGTGCGATGGGGACCTGGGGGGCGAATCCGACCTCGCGCATGGCGCGCGTCGCGTCGCACACCCAGCGCTGCTGCGTCATCTCGCGAACCCGGCCGCGATTGAGCACGGCCGCCTGTCCGCGCAACGCGGCGCACGCCTCGGCGGCGACCGCCACCACGTGCGCCACCGCGGCGGGCAGGGAGACCAGCGTCGGACGGCGGTGCAGGGCCCGGCCGACGGTGCCCGCGAAGGTCCGCCACGAGATGACCTCGGGATGGGCCAGGCAGTAGGTGCGCACGCCGCGCACCCGTTGGCCGGCGATGGCGAGGAGCCCGTGCACCACGTCCGTGACGTAGATCATGCTCAGCTCGCGATCCCAAGAGCCGACCCCCAGCGCGATCCCGCGTTGGACCAGCTTGAAGAACTTGAGCACCCCGCGTTCGCGCGGGCCGTACACGGCGGGCAGGCGCACCACGGTGCCGGGCACCCGATCGCCGAAGGCATACATCAGCACTTCCGCCTCGAGCTTCGACCAGCCGTAGGAAGAGAGGGGGTATGGCGCCGTTTCCGGCGACAGCGGCGCGCCGTTCTTGCAGGGGCCGATGGCCGCGAGCGACGACAGCAGGATGACGTGGGGCGCCCGCCCGTGGTGGCGGGCAGCGGCGCGCAACACGTGCTCGGTGCCTTCGGTGTTGACGCGATAGAACTCCGCGGCGGAGCGCGCCTCGGTGAGCCCCGCGAGGTGGAAGACGACGTCCGCACCGTCCAGGGCTCGAGCCAACGCGGCTTCGTCATCCACGCCGCATTCCAGCCATGTGAGGTTGACCCGCTCGAGCCACCGACGGGACGCGCCGCGGCGCTCCAGGCAAACAACGTCGGCGTCGCGCGAGGCCAACGCCTCGATCAAGTGACTCCCGATGAACCCGGCTCCTCCGGTCACGACGGCGCGCATAGGTACCTCCTGCAACGACGCGGGCCCACGGTGTCACAGGGCCGTCAAGCCCGCGTCAAGCTCAGGGGTGGAACAGTGGGCCGAGCACCGTGATCGTGACCCGCATCCGATCCACCGCGGCGGCCACCTGCGCCGGCGCCTCTTCATGAATGAAGTGGCCGACTCCCGGAAGCGCGTCGCTCACGAGCCAGGGTATGCCGTCGGCCAGCAGCGCGGTTTCCGTGGTCGGGGGGCCGCCCTCATGAGGCGCGCCGCCCAGGAGCAGCAGCACCGGGCATCGCACCTCGCGGAGGCGGGGGGCGAGGGAGTCGGGCTCCACGGACCGCCCCATCGCGCCGAACGCCCGCAGGGTCGCGCCCGGATCCCGTGCCGCGCCGGCCGTGTACCCCAGCACCACCTGGTCGGTGACCCAGCCGGTGTCGGCCGACGCCGCCAGGAGTTGCTTGCGGATGCTTCCGCGGATCGCGCCCATGCCGCCGAACAGTCTGAGCAGCGGCGCGAACCTCATGGCCCGACGGAACCCGGGGGTGGTAGCGGACTCCGCGATCCCGCCCTCGAGCGGTTCGATGACGATCGCGCGGCGACCGGCGGCGACCAGGAGCGGAGCCACCTGGCGATACGCAAACGCCGAGCCGAACAGGCCGGGCACCAGGACGACCGCGTCTCCGCTTCCCGCCTCCATCACGTACAACGTCTCGGCGGGCGCCACGGGGACGGCGATAGCACGTAAGGACGTGTCGGCCAGCAGCATCACCAGGGTCAGCATCGAGCACCTTCCGCTTCGGCCTGGACGGACGCTGGCGTCGAAACCGCAAGGCTTCGTCAAGCGTGGGTGGCGGCTTGACCCCGCTCTCGGGAAACCGTACCTCTAGTCGGGCCTCACCTTAGGGCTTGACGGCATGGCAGCAGTTCTGGAACGGCTGCGCGTTGCCCTGGCCCCGGACTACGAGCTGGAGCGCGAGCTTGGTGGTGGGGGGATGGGCGTCGTGTTCCTGGCGCGCGACCCGGCCCTGGACCGTCGCGTCGCCATCAAGGTCATCCGCCCCGAGCTGGCCACCGCCCGCGCCACCGAGCGGTTCCTGCGCGAAGCCAAGCTCCTCGCGCAGCTCAAGCACCCCAACATCATGCCGGTCCATCGCGCCGGCGAAGCCGGCGGTTTCGCCTACTACGTCATGGACTATTGCGAGGGCGAGACCCTGGAGGACCGCTTCGCGCGCGGTCCCCTGTCGCGCGAGGAAGCCGTGCGCATCGGGCGCGAGCTGCTGAATGGTCTCGACGCGGTGCATCGCGCGGGGCTGATCCATCGCGACGTCAAGCCGTCGAACGTGTTCCTGGTGGATCGGCGCGCGGTGCTCGGCGACTTCGGCCTGGCCCTGACCGCCGAAGTCGGCACCACGGCGCCCACCGAACCGGGGGGGTTCGTGGGGACGCCCGGCTATACCCCGCCGGAGCAGGGCCTGGGCGGGGCGGTGACGCCGCGCACCGACCTGTATGCGGTGGGCATGGTGCTGTACGAGGCGCTCACCGGGCGGCGGTGGGTGGTCCCGGAGCCCGGCGGTCCCGCGGATTGGTCCGGCATTCCCCGCGCGCTGCGGTACGTGCTCCGCCGCGGTCTGGCGTGGTCCCCGGAGCGGCGGTGGCCTGACGCCGCGAGTTTCCGGCGCGCCTGGGCCAGCGCCGAACGAGGCCAGACCCGGAGGCGGATGGTGGCAGCCGCCTCGGTCCTCGCGGCGACGGTCGCGGCGTGGCTGGTGTGGCCGCCGCCTCCGGATGGATCGGCCCGCCGGGTCCGGGTGCGGGCGTTCGAGTCGCTGGTGGCCGGGCGGCCTTCGCTGGGGGATTCGCTGGCGCTGCTGGTCGCCGCCGAGCTGAGCGGCAGCCCGGATTACGTCGTGGTGGGGCCCCGGGACCGGACCCGCCGCGCGGCGGTGGAACTGCGCGGGGAAGTGCGGGCGGCCGATGGCGCCCTGTGCGCGGGGGCGCGGCTCCAGCCGCGAACCAAGAGCTTCGTGACGTTCACCGACGTGTGTGTGCCCGGCGAAGCGCCCACGGCCCTGGCCGACTCCCTGGCGCGTTTCGCCATGGTGGCGCTGTGGACCGCCGATGAGCCGCTCCTGGCCGACCTGCCGCGCAGCGCTATGCCGCACACCCCATGGGGCGTGGCCGCGTGGGCCCGCGCCGAGCGCCTGTTCAACCAGGGGCGTTGGGGAGACGCCAAGGACGCGTATCTCGTGGCCGAGCAGGCCGACTCCTCGTGCGCGCTGTGTTTGTGGCGCCTGTATTTCGTCGAGAAATGGATGGGGGTCGTCCAGCACGACGAGGACCGATTCCGGCGGTTCGTCGCCCACATTGACCAGTTCCCGCCCCAATACCAGAGCGTCATGCGCGCCAGCGCGCTGCCGATGGCACAGCGGCTCGACAGCTTACGACGCGCAACGGAGCTGTACCGGGACTTCTTTTTTGCGTGGTGGTTCTATGGCGAGGAGCAGTTCCACCGGGCGCCGTTGACCGGGCGGTGGCGGCACGAAGCGCTGGAATCGTTCATCCACGCTTCCGGGTTGAGCCCCGATTTTGCCCCGGGGTGGGAGCACCTGGCGTTCGCCGCAACGGCTGAGGGCGACTCGGCCTGGGCCGCGCGCGCGCTGAGTCAATGGGCGCAGGCCATGGGGGGCCCCCCGCGCGATCCGTATGAGTTTGCGCTGCGGGCCCAGGTGGAGTCAGCGTTCGCCTGGCGCTTCACGCCGGCTCCGAACGCGGAGGCCGTGACCGGTAGAGCCCTGTTGCGGCCGGAGGTCCGTACCTTCCGCGACCTGCCCGCCGGAGCCCGTCACATGCCGATGCTCGACGTGCCGCGGGGTGCCGTATGGCTGGGCCACCGCTTCGCCGAGATACAGGGTCAGCCCGATCTCCAGCGCAGCGGACTGTTGGCGCAGGCGTTTGGCTACACCGCGCTCGGGCGGCTGGATTCGGCACGGGCCAGCCTGGACGAACTGCTCTCGAGGTTCCCCGAGCGGGAGCTGGACCAGTTCGCGGCGGAGTTCATGGGGACGGTGGCGTACCTCGACCCCGACGGCCTGCCCGCCGGCGCGCTCTCACCACGTGCGTCGTCCACGCTGGCGCTGCTGGCCGGCCGGTCCACGGCCCAGCCTGGTGAGCTGGACGGGTTGCTCCGGGCGCTGGAGGTGGCACGCGCGGCACAGTGGCGTGACGCCCTGGCGGGGACTGATTCGCTGGTGGCTGACCCGGCCCGGGACTTTACGTCTCAGGTCCTGCGGGCGCTCCTTCACTTCGCCCGCGCGGAGTGGTTCGGCCAGCTGGGGGACCCGGAAGCCGCGCGGCGGGCGCTTCGCTGGGCGGAGCATTGGGAAGTGGATGGGTTCCCCACGCTGGCACCCCAAGCCGCGGAAGTGGACTGGTCGCTGCGAACCCTCGCGCGCTGGCGGCTCGCGACCTCGCTGGACGCGGCCGGCGTTCGCGATCTTGAGGTGTGCCTGGCGTTCGTCCGGGTTGCGAACGCCTGGGCCGGCGGAGAGCCCGTCTTCCGCGCCCGCGCGGACTCCGCGCGGCGACGAGCCGCCCAACTCTCCTGCCAGCCCGGCCGATGATCACCTGCCGTACCCTTGGCCCCGTGGCGGTGCTGGTGGACGGCGAGCCCGCGCCCGCCGATCTGCTGTGGCGGAAGAACCTGGCGTTGCTGGTGTATCTCGCGCGCTCGCCCAAGCACGCTCGCGCCCGTGACCACCTGATCGGTCTCCTGTGGGCCGACAAGGACGAGCAGGCCGCGCGGCATTCATTGCGCGAGGCCGTCCGGGTGCTGCGCCGGTCCGTGGGTGAAGCGGCGGTGGATACCGCCGGCGATCAGGTCCGCCTGTCGCCCGAGGCGGTGACGCTGGACCTGGACCGCTTCGCGGACCACCTGGCGCAGGGCCAATGGGGCGCGGCCGCGAGCCTGGTGGGCGGCGAGTTTCTGGAGGGATTCAGCGTCCCCGATGCCTCCGGCTTCGAAGACTGGCTGGCCGCCGAGCGATTGGCCTGGCGGCAGCGGTCGGTGGAGGCGCTGGTCCGGCACGCCGAAGCGCGGCTCCAGGCCGGGGACGTGGCGGGAGCGACGGAGGCCGGCATCCGGGCGCGGGAGCTGGATGCGCTGTCGGAGCCGGCCCTGCGGACGATGATGCGGGCGCTCACCCTGGCCGGTGACCGGGCCGGAGCGCTGTCGTGCTACGAGGCGTTCGTGACCCGGATGCGCGAGACCGCGGCGGCGGAACCCTCCGCCGAGCTTTCGGCCCTCGCCGAACGGGTGCGGCGCGAGCGGACGTGGCGGGTGCCCGAGTACCTGGCGCGCGCGCCGGCGGGCGCGGATTCGCGGCGGGCCCCGCTCATCGGCCGGGCGGCGGAGCTGCAACAGCTGCTCGACCTGTGGGAGGCCGTGCGCTCCGGAAGCGACGTGCGGCTCGCGGTCATCGCGGCCGATCCCGGACTGGGCAAGACGCGCCTGCTGGAGGAAGTGGTGGCTCGCACGCGGCTCGAGGGCGCGGTGGTCGCGACGGTCGCGGCGGTCCCGGCCGACCGGGGGCAACCCAACAGCGGCCTGTTGGGCCTGGCGCGTGGCGGCCTGCTCGAGGCGCCGGGGGTCGCGGGCGCCCAACCGGGCGCCCTGGCGGCGTTCGCCGCCGAGGTCCCTGAGTGGGCGGATCGGTTCACGGCCCGGGTGCGAGGGAGCCCGCCGCTCCCGCTGGGGCGGGCGCTGAGCGACGTGCTCCGAGTGGTCACGGAGGAGGTCGCCGTCGTGGTGGCGGCGGATGCCGCGGACGACCTCGACGCCGAGTCGCTGGAAGCGATGGGTGCGCTGGTGCGCGACCTGGCCGGCCGGCCCGTCTTGCTGGCGCTCACGGCCCAGCCGCACGCCGCCCGCCCCGAGCTGGATGCGCTCTGGTCACGCATTGGCCGCGACGTTCAGGGCGCGACGGTGTCGCTCCGGCCCCTCGACGCCGCGGCCGTGCGGGAGCTGGCGCGCTGGGCCCTGCCCGCGTACGGCGAGCCCGACCTGGATCGGGTAGCGCGGCGCGTGGAGGCCGACTCCGCCGGCCTTCCCCTGCTCGCGGTGGAGCTGCTCCACGCCATCGCCGTGGGGCTGGACCTCGGCGCGGTGGCCGGCGCCTGGCCGCAACCGTTCCGGACCCTGTCACAGACGCTGCCGGGAGACCTGCCCGGCGCGGTGGTGGCCGCGATCCGCGTGGGGTTCCGCCGCCTGAGCGAGCCGGCGCAGCGGGCGCTGAGCGCGGCCGCCGTGCTGGGCGAGCGCGTGGCCGGCGAGCGGATCGGCCGGGGCGCGGGGCTCACCGGCGAGGTGCTGCACCACGCCTTGGACGAGCTGGAGTGGCAGCGCTGGCTCGCCGCCGAGCCGCGCGGCTATGCGTTCGTCGCGCGCATCGTGGGGGACGTCATCGTTCGAGACATGATCTCGCCCGGCCAGCGGCAGCGGATCATGGCGGCCGGCGGAGCCAGCGTTGTTGCGTAACAGTGTCGTGCATATCCTGCATATGCTGCGCATCCCCAATGTCAGTTCCGCTTCGTTTCGGGATATCTTCGGCATTGGATCGGCGGCCATCCTGCATATCTAGCGCATATCGCTTGACACCATGGGCACCTGGAATTACGCTACGCCGTGCTCAGACGAAGCGTGCACGCCATTTGCAGGGCCGATTCACCAGACCACCACGGTGAACCGGCCCTGTCACCTGTGAGGCCGTCACCTTTGAGACCATCAGCCACGGGAGGAGCCCTCCGATGACCGCGACGATGCCCTCGTCAGCCCTCAAGTCGGCCGGCCAGCCGGCCGTATCCCCGGACGACGTCATTAGCAAGGCCCGTGACGCGGGCGTGCAGATGCTGGATGTGCGGTTCTGCGACCTCCCCGGTCAGTGGCAGCACTTCTCGTTGCCCGTCAAGGAGCTGAAGGCGGACATATTCAGCGACGGCCTGGGCTTCGACGGATCCAGCATCCGCGGGTTCCAGGCGATCAACGAAAGCGACATGCTGTTGCTGCCGGACGCCGGCTCGGCGTTCGTGGATCCGTGCCTCAAGGTGCCCACCATGGCGCTGGTGTGCGACATCGTGGACCCGGTGACGGGCGCCCGCTACTCGCGCGACCCGCGCTACGTGGCGCACAAGGCGGAGCAGCACCTGGTGAAGAGCGGCATCGCGACGACCTCGTACTGGGGGCCCGAGGCGGAGTTCTACATCTTCAACTCCGTCCGCTTCGATCAGAACGCGCATGAGGGCTACTATCACATCGACTCGGAAGAGGGCATCTGGAACTCGGGGCTTAACGGCGGGCAGCCCAACATGGGGCACCGGCCCCGTCACAAAGAGGGCTACTTCCCGGTGCCGCCGGTGGACAAGCTGCAGGACCTGCGGTCCAAGATCGTGCTGGCGCTCGAGGCCGCGGGCATTGACGTCGAGGTCCACCACCACGAAGTCGGCACCGCGGGCCAGACCGAGATCGACATGCGGTTCGGCACGCTGGTGCGCATGGCGGACCAGACCATGATGTTCAAGTACATCGTCAAGAACGTCTGCGACCAGCACGGCTACACCGCCACGTTCATGCCCAAGCCGCTGTTCGGCGACAACGGCTCCGGGATGCACGTGCACCAGAGCCTGTGGAAGGGCGATCAGAACCTGTTCTACGCGAAGGACGGGTACGGCATGATCTCGGAGACGGCGCGCCACTATATCGGCGGCCTGATCAAGCACGCGCCGGCGCTGCTGGCCTTCGCCGCGCCCACCACCAACTCCTATCGGCGGCTGGTGCCGGGGTACGAGGCGCCCATCAACCTCATCTACTCGCAGCGCAACCGGAGCGCCATCTGCCGCATCCCGGTGTACTCGAAGTCGGCCAAGGCGAAGCGGATCGAGTTCCGGGCGCCGGATCCCTCGGCCAACCCGTACCTCACGTTCGCGGCGCTGTTGATGGCCGGCCTGGACGGCATCCGCAACCGGATCGAGCCGCCGGCGCCCATTGACAAAGACCTCTACGAGCTGGACGCGGCCGAGAAGATCCTGGTGAAGAACACGCCCGGATCGCTGGCCGAGGTCTTGGACGCGCTGGAGCAGGATCACGCGTTCCTGCTGGAAGGCGGCGTGTTCAGCGAAGACTTGATCCGGACCTGGACCTGGTACAAGCGGAACAAGGAAGTGGAGGCGGTGCAGCTCCGGCCGCATCCGTATGAGTTCTTCCTGTATTACGACGTCTGATGGAGAAGGGCTGACGGCATGACGGCATGACGGCATGCCGTGCTGTTCCAGTTGACGCCCTCGCCGCCCCGAGCCTAGCTTGGACCGTACCGAGCCCGTCGGAGGCCCTCCATGATCACCCTCTCCGTCAACGGCCGCTCGCACACGGTCAACGTGCCCGCGGACATGCCCCTGCTCTGGGTGCTGCGTGATACCCTCGGTCTCACCGGCACCAAGTTCGGATGCGGGATGGCGCTGTGCGGCGCCTGCACCGTGTTGCTGGACGGCGAAGCCACCCGTTCCTGCGTGACCCCGGTTTCCGGGGTCGGCACCCGCACCATCACCACCATCGAAGGACTGTCTCCCGCCGGCGACCACCCGGTGCAGCGCGCCTGGATCGCGGAGGAGGTGCCGCAATGCGGGTTCTGCCAGTCCGGGCAGGTGATGGCCGCCGCGGCGCTGCTCGCGACCAATCCGCGGCCCAGCGACGCCGACATTGATGCCGCGATGACCAACATTTGCCGGTGCGGCACGTACCAGCGCATTCGCCGGGCCGTGCACCGCGCGGCGCAGGAGGTGTGACATGGCGCGCGCGACGGTAACCCGGCGGGACTTCCTCAAGACCGGCGCGGCCGCCGGGACGACGCTGGTGATCGGGTTCTACCTGCCGGTGCTCGACCGCCGGACGCGAACGGGCCCGGTGCCCGCGCCGTTCAAGCCCAACGCGTGGATCGAGATCCAGCCGGACGGGGTCGTGAGCATCTGGACCGGCCGCTCCGAGATGGGGCAGGGGGTGATGACGGCGATGCCCATGATCGTGGCCGAAGAGCTGGAGGCCGATTGGCAACGGGTGCGGGTGGTGCAGGCGGACGCGGATCCGGCCTACGGCAATCAAACGACCGTCGGCAGCCGCAGCGTGCAAACCGGATGGGAGCCGTTGCGCCGTGCGGGGGCGGCGGCCCGCGAGATGTTGATCGGCGCGGCGGCACTCACCTGGAATGTGCCGCGCGAGCAGTGTCGCGCCGAGAGCGGGGCGGTGGTGCATGCGTCCACCGGGCGCCGGCTTGGGTACGGGCAGCTCACCGACCGTGCGGCCACGCTCCCGGTGCCGGAGAACCCTCCTCTCAAGCGGCCCTCCGAGTTCCGCATGCTGGGCAAGCGGACGCCGCGGGTGGACACGCCGGACAAGATCACCGGCCGGGCCCGGTACGGGATCGACGTCAGAGTCCCCGGCCTGGTGTATGCGGCGGTCGCGCGGTGCCCGGTGTTCGGCGGCCGCGTGACGCGGTTTGACCCGGCGCCGGCGCTCGCGGTGCCCGGCGTCACGCGCGTGGTGGAAATCTCCCGGGGTGTGGCGGTAGTGGCCGAGAACACTTGGGCCGCGTTTCAGGGCAAGCGGGCCCTCAAGCCGGAGTGGGACGAAGGCGGCACGGCAGGATGGAGCAGCGACGGCATCTCTCGCGCGTTCGCCCGGGGCGCGGAACGGCCTGGCGAGGCGGTCCGCCACACCGGGGACGTGGACGCCGCGCTGGGCCGAGCGGTGCGGACGGTGGAGGCGGTGTACCAGGCGCCGTACCTGGCGCATGCCTGCATGGAGCCCATGAACTGTACGGCGCACGTGACCGGCGGGCGCTGCGAGATCTGGGCGCCAACCCAGTCTCCCCAGGGCATCCAGCAAGCGGCGGCGCGCGTCACCGGCCTGCCCGCGACCGCCATTACCGTGCACGTCACCTATCTGGGCGGCGGCTTTGGGCGTCGGGGCGGGCCGGTGGATTACGCGGTCGAGGCGGTGGAGCTGGCCCAGAAGCTGGAGACGCCGGTGCAGGTGGTGTGGACCCGCGAGGACGACATCCAGAATGGTCTCTTCCGGCCGGCGACGTACAACCTGCTGCGCGCGGGACTCGACGCCGATGGCGTGCCGGTGGCGTGGAGCCATCGGCTGGTGGGGCCCGCCGGCGCGTCGTTCATGATTACCCGCGGGGCGGATGAACTGATCTACGCGATCCCCAACTTCCGCCTGGAACGTGTGACCGAAGACCCCGGCATTCCCATCGCCCCGTGGCGCGGCGTGGGCCCGTCCCAGAACGGCTTCGTGGTGGAGAGCTTCGTGGACGAGCTGGCGCACGCGGCGGGCAAGGACCCCTACGCGTTCCGGCGCGAGCTGGTGGCCGGGCAGCCGCGCCTGCTGGCCGTGCTGGACCTGGCGGCGCGGCGCGCGGGCTGGGGCGCGCCGGCACCGGCGGGGCGGCATCGCGGGATCGCGCTGTGGCAGTTCGGAGAGACGTACGTGGCGCAGGTGGCGGAGATATCGGTGGGAGCCACGGAGGGTGCAGAGGCCGCGGTACGAGTTCACCGCGTGGTGTGCACCGTGGATTGCGGCATCGTGGTGAATCCGGACACCGTTGAGGCGCAAATGCAGAGCTCCATCGTGTACGGCCTCACGGCCGCGCTGTACGGGGAAATCGCGATCGAGCGCGGCCGCGTGGTCCAGAGCAACTTCCACGACTACCCCATGCTCAAGCTGGCTGAGATGCCGGAGGTGGAGGTGCATCTGGTCCGGAGCGAGGCGGCGCCGGGCGGCGTAGGGGAGGCGGGGCTCCCGCCCATCGCGCCGGCGGTGTGCAACGCCATCTTCGCCGCCACCGGGAAGCGCGTGCGGCGGCTGCCGATCGGACGCATCGCATGAACCGCCGCTTCCCGCTGGCGCTGGCGCTGCTGGTGGGCGGCCGGGGCGTGCTCTGCGCCCAGGCCGGTCCTGCGGGTCCCGGGCCGGTGGTGACGGACCGCCCGGACAAGACCGAGTCCACCAGCATCGTGCCGCGGGGCTATGCGCAGATCGAGGCGGGCTGGTCGCTGGAGACGGTGGAGGCCGCCGGGACCTCGCTGCACACGCATTCGGTGCCGGGGGTTCTGGCCCGCGTGGGCCTGTCGAACCGGCTCGAGGCGCGGATCGGGTTCGCGGGGTTCCAACTCACCAACCAGACCGGCCTCGGCGGCGCCGAAGGACTGGGAGACGCGGAGCTGGGGTTCAAGTACCGGCTGGCGAGCGCACGGGGCGCGCTGCCGGATGTCGCGGTAATCGGCGCCGTGTCCGTGCCCACCGGCGCCGACGGCGTGACCAGTGGCCGAGTGGATCCGACCGTGCTGGTGACCCTGAGCCGGCCGCTCGGCGAGCGCGTGTCTGTGGGTTCCAACCTGGGATCGTCGTGGACCACCACGGACAATGGTCAGGGCGGGCGCACCACGCTGGTGGATCTCACCTACACCCTGTCGTTCGGCGTGGCGCTCTCGGGGCGGGTGGGGACGTTCGCCGAGACGTTCGGGAGCCTGCCGGCCGGGGACGGCACCGCCGCCCATCACCTGGACGGCGGCGTCACCTTCCTGGTACGGGACAACCTGCAGCTGGACCTGAGCGTTGGCCGGGGGATCGCCGGCGCCGGCGCCAGTGACTGGTTCCTGGGCGCCGGCGTGTCCCTGCGCGTGCCGCGCTAGCCGCGGACTAAAAGAACAAGTACGACTGGACTTTCAGGCCCCAGTCGACGGAACCCTGTTGCGGGTTCCAGATGTCCACGTTGGCCGCCAGCTTGTTGCGCCCGGTGACGTACCACACCAGGCCCGGGGTCAGCAGCACGCCGCCGTCCTGCGGCGTGGCCGTGCTGGGATTCCCGACGCTCACCCGGACCAGCGGCTCGATGGCCTCCGCGTAGGGGCTCGGCGGCAGCGGGAACTTGTAGGTCACGATGGCCTGCGCGGTGACGAACGTGGTCGGCGCCCCTGCGACCGGGTTCAGCCAGTTGTCGCCGGCGACGAATCCCGCCTGCAGGTGCAACCCCCGGTGGAGATTGCCGATCTCCAGATCTCCGCCGAACGCGGACGCGTACTCGGTGGTCCCCGTGGCCGCGCTGACGTAGTCGTGCGCGGCCACGTTGGCCGCGAGGTGCACGTCCGGCGCCGGCGAGAGCACCAGGCGGCCGGAAAAGGACTTGGCACTGTTCTCGTCGGGCACGTTCGACCCGGTGCCGTTCATCACGGATACCGCGTAGGTGATCCGCTTCCCCCGGTCCCCACCGCCCAGGATCACGCCAATGTCCGGGGGGGACAGCGCGAGCTGCTCCATGAAGCGCCCGTAGGAGCACAGCCCGCCCACGCCGGCGCAGGTGTCCACACCACGGATGTCGCCGGTCCGTTCGATGGCCAGGATGTCCAGTGAGCTGGTAAGCGTGAAGAGATCGAAGGGCCGCTTGTATTGCCCGATCATGGCGTAGAGGGCGGGCCCGAAGTCCAGCCGCGCATAGGCGACCCGCAGGAACGCGTGGTCCCCGCCATACTCCGGCTGCACGAAGCCGCTCAAGAAGTCGTTGACCTTGATCGACGCGTCCACCCGGGCGCGCCGGATCACGAATTCCGACTCGGGCTCTCCCGCTACCGAGGTGGTGTTGAACTGGGTATGCAGTCTGCCGCCGACGGTGACCGTGGTCTGCGCCGCGAGCGGTCCGGCGTAGCCGGCGAGCCAGACCAGGGCGGCAGCCAGGCACGCGAAACGGGTGCGCATAGGGTGTGATGGGCTCCTGACAGGGTGTCGGGGTTACGCCGGCGCGGAATGTCACCGGGGAGGCCGTGCGTGGCAACCCGGACCCGCTCCTCGGCGCCGCCTAACACTGGATCTGCTCGGTCGTCTATGGTGTCAGATGGCTCGATACAAAACGGTTTCACTGGTGGAGGAATCATGAACAGGACGTGGACGATGCCCCTGGCCCTGGCGCTGCTGGCCGGTCCGGTGGTGGCACAGCAGGCACAGCCGCCGATGCAGCAACCCCAGCCGGCGCGCATGGGGATGGGGCCGTGGGCGCAGGGCCGGCTGGGCCCCGGAATGCAGGCAGGCGGGTACGCACCGCAGAACCTGGTGAATCGCCGGGAAGCGCTGGGGCTCACGCCGGAACAGGTGTCGCGCCTGGAAGCTCTGGCGCAGGAGGCCAAGCAGGCGGGCGACAAAGCCCAGGCCGAGGCCAAGACCCACTGGGACCAGTTGGCGGAGTTGTGGAAGCAGACGACGCCGGACGTGAACCAGGTCCGGACCCATGCGCAGGCGGCGATGCAGGCCATGCAGGGGGCCCGGGTGGCTCACCTGGTGACGGCGGCTCAGGCGAAGGCCGTGCTCACTGCGGAGCAGCGCGGGCGGGTGGCGGGCTGGGCTGACGCCAGGCCCATGCGGATGCAACAGCGGATGGATCGGCCGGGCCGGAGGGGACCGGGCATGCGGCCCATGCGGATGCGGCGGCCGGCGCCGTGAAGTGAGATGTGAGCAGTGAGATGGGCGCGAGGTGAGCGTCACGGCTGGCGCGCCCTTCTCACGTCTCACCTCTCACATCGGAGACTTCACTTCGCTGGGTGGCTTAAACTCCACACGTACGCCGCGATCGCCTTGACCTGAGCGTCGGTAATATTGGTCCCGCCCTTGGGGGGCATCACCACGCCGGTCGTGGACTTGTCGGCGGCGACGCCGGACGTGATCTGCTTGACGATCTCGTCGTAGCTGCCCTTGCTGTGCACCCACTGGGCATCGGCCAGGTTGGTCCCCAGATTGGGGATCCCCTTGCCGTCCTGACCGTGGCAGGCCGAGCACAGGCCCGCGCCCTTGAAGAGGGTCTCACCTTCTTTGACCATCTGTGCGGTGACGCCCGGGGGCAGTGCCCCGGCAGCCTGCTGCGCCTGCGCCGCCCCGGCGAGCGCCATCAAGGCGACCACCATTCCACCCGCGACCCGACCAACCATGTGCGTGACCCCTTTCGTTAGACGGCCGTGCTGAGTCTCACGGTCCATACCGTGGACTTCATGTGGAGGTCCCACGTGCCTTCGCCAAAGATGCGGAAATTGCGCCGTAGAAGGTACCCCGCTCCCCCGGTGAGGGTTTCCTAGGGCGTTAGATCCGCCGGTCCGCCCGTGCGCGGGTCGAGGAGGGGGCGGTCCGCGGGTCAGCCGCGCGGCGCCGGGACGTTCCGCCGGGAGGTGTCGATGTGGAAGAGGCGCCAGACGGGACAGGAGTGGGTCAGCGCGGTTCCCGCCAGCACCAGCGCCACCAGGGCCGAGAGCAACGCGATGACCGGTGACGCGTTATAGACGATCGCCACGGCGAAGCAGAGCAGGGCCAATACCCAGCGGATCCGAGCGTCCAACGCCCCGACGTTTGCGGTCATGCTTGCCTCGCAGGCTACCCGTGCTGCGCGCAAGCTGGCCGCCGCCGAGTGAAGGCGGGGCGAATGGGAAGTGAAGCTCCGCTCAGCCGGCGGAATGGTGGGACGGCAGCACGACGGAGACTTCCAGTCCGCCACCCGGCAGGTTGGCCGCGTGAATGGAACCCCGGTGGGCATCCGCGATGGCCGCCGCCACGGTGAGGCCGAGCCCCGGCCCCGCGGTGCGCGAGCGGGCGGGGTCGGCCCGGTAGAACCGCTCGAACAGGTGCGGCAGCACCTCGTCGGCGATCCCGGGGCCGTTGTCGCGCACGGCGACGGTGACCCCGCCGCCGTTCCCCGAGACGATGGCTTCGACCCGGGTGTCCGGGGGCGTGTGGCGGACGGCGTTGTCCAGCAGCTGGTCCAGCAGCACGCCGATCATGCCGGCGTCGGCCAGGGCCGTGACGGTGCCGGGCCCGGCACTCTGGAGCTTGAGCGCGCGTCCGCCGGCACGCGGATGCACCCGCTGCACCGCCGAGGCCGCCAGCGTCGCCAGGTCCACCGGCTCGCGGTGCGGCACCAGCTCGCCGGCCTCGATGCGCGCCAGCAGGATCAGCGCCTCGTTGATCCCGCTCAGGTGGTCAACGCCCTCGAGGATGCTCGCCAGCGTGGCGCGGTACTGTTCCGGCGCGCGGTGCCCGCGCAGGGCGATCTCGATTTCTCCCCGCACGGCGGTGATGGGCGTCCGAAGGTCGTGGGCCACGTCCGCGATGATCCGTCGCTGCGCCTGGTAGGCCCGGTCGAGCCGCTGCAGCATGGAGTTCAACACCGTCACCAAACCGCGGAACTCGGCCACGTCGGCGTGCTGCGTAATCCGTTGCCCCGGCACGCCGGGCTGGATCGCCTCCGCCTGCGCGGTGATCTCCGTGACCGGCGCCACGGCGGAGCCCGAAAGCCAGACGGCCCCGAAGGCCGTGGCCACGGTGCCCAGGAGCACGGTGCCGAGCAGCAGGAACAGGACTTCCCGGTTTTGCTCCGCCAGCGGATGTAAGGACGCGGAGACCTGCACGACGCTCATGCCGGGTGGGCTGTTGGGCGGCGCCGGCGCATACACGCTGCGTACCCGCTCGTCACCCCAGGAGGTGGTGGCCCACGCGGTGGCGCCGCCCCGGGCGGCGGCGAAGCTCGCCGAGTCAATGGGCAAATCGCCGGCCAGGGCGGTGTTCACGTCCAGGACGTTGCCCCGGGCGTCGCGCACGACGACGAACCGGTTCACGTTGTGGACGAACGCGCTGAAGGCGGATGGACCGGCGTGGGCCGGGAGGGTGCTGCCGGACGCGAGCACGTCGCGCTCCAGGTTGAGCGCGCTCACCAGGCCGTTGTCCATCTCGTTGCGCAGCGTGCGTTGCGCGCCCAGGAATGCCCAGAGCGCGATCAGCAGCAGCGCCGCGAAGATGGTCAGCGAAAACCGCACCGCGAGGGCGCGGCGCAAGGAATAGATCAAAGGCCTAGATCAGGCTTCGACGGCCTCGGTGCTGGTCTTGAGGCAGAAGCCGACCCCCCGTACTGTCTGGATCAGCCCGTCGCAGCCCGCTTCCCGCAGCTTGCGCCGCAGGTTGCCCACGTGGACGTCCACCACGTTGCTCTCCGGGTCGAAATGCATGTCCCAGACCTTCTCCAGCAACTCGGTGCGCCGGATCACCTCTTCGGGGTGCAGCATGAAATGCTCCAACAGCTGGAACTCGCGCGGGGTGAGATCGAGGAGATTGCCGCTGGCCCGCGCCTTGTGGCGCAGGCGGTCCAGGTCCAGCGCGCCGTAGGTGAGCCGGTCGAGACGCGCGGCCCCGCCGCGGCGGGTCAACGCCCGCAGCCGGGCCAGCAGCTCGTCGAACTTGAACGGCTTGCTGAGGTAGTCGTCCGCGCCGGCGTCCAGACCGCGGACCACATCCTCGGTGGAATCCCGCGCCGTGAGCATGAGAATGGGCGTCCGCCGCCCCTCGCGCCGCAGCTCCGCCGCCACCTGCAGGCCGTTCTTCTTGGGCAGCATGAGGTCGAGCAGGATGGCGTCGTAATCGTTCACGTGGGCCAGCGTGGTGGCGTCGTCGCCGTCCTTGGCGACATCCACCGCGTATCCCTCTTCCCGCAAACCCTGCTCGATAAAGCCGGCGACCTTCCGGTCGTCTTCCACCACGAGGATTTTCATGTGGGCAACCCCGCCTGGTTCTTCATGGAGCGAACCCTACCCGTCCAGTCCTGAGACTAAAGGTAAGGAATCATGAAGACTTCTTCACGCTAACTTAGAAACCGCGCGATCTCCAGGATGAAGCGGGCGCCGGCGCCCGTCTGGCTTTCGAGGCGCAGGTCGCCACCGAGGAGCCGGGCCAATTGCCTGGACAGCGTGAGGCCCAGACCGGTGCCGCGCTGGTCCTGCGCCCCGGCGCGCATGAACGCGTCGAAAATGACTTCCTGCTCTTCGGCCGTCAGGCCTTCACCCCGATCCACCACGTCGATCCGGACGTGGGCGTCGCTGTCCCGGAGCTCGACGATGACGGCCTCGCCGGCGGGGCTGTGGCGGACGGCGTTGGTGAGCAGGTTGATGATGATCTGGCGCACCCGCACCGGATCGGTCCGGCAGGCGATGGCGCCGTCCGGGGGGCCGGTCTCGAGCCGGATTCCCCGGGCTTCCGCGGACGGCAGCACGGCCTGGATCGCCTCGCCCACGATGTCCCGGGCGTCGGTCTCGCGCACGATGGGCTGGAGGCGGGAGGCGTCGAGGCGGCTCAGGTCGAGCAGGTCGTTGAGCAGCGTCAGCGTGCGCTCGGCCGACTCGTACACCTCCACCGCCGCGCGAGGCAGGCCCTCCGTCCCGCGGCGGATGAGCAGGTCCGCCCACCCGTACACCGCCGTCAGCGCGTTGCGCAGCTCGTGGTTGATCATGGCGTAGAAGCGGTCCCGCGACTTCTGCATCGCCCGGACTTCTCCCAGCAGGCGCTGCGCTTCCTCGTTGAGCCGGGCGTTCTCCACGGCGCCGGCCGCCTGCGCCGCCAGCATCACCGCAATCGCCTGGTCTTCGGCGGTGAACTCGGCCGTCCCGACCTTGTCGGTGAGGTACAGGTTGCCGATCGGTCCGCGCCGCCCCACCACCGGCACCCCCAGAAACGACCGCATCCGGGGATGGTTGTCGGGGAAACCGGAGGACTTGGGGTGCTTGGAGAGGTCGGCCAGGCGGAGCGGACGGGGGTCCGACATGAGGAGTCCGAGCACGCCTTTGCCCGTCGGCAGGGCGCCGATCCTGGCGTGTTCTTCGGGACTCAGGCCGCTGGTGACGAACATGCTGATGGCGATGCCCTCCTGGTCCAGCACGCCCAGCGCGGCGTACCGGGCGCCGATCACCTGGCGCGCCGAGTCGGTCACTTCCTGGAGCACCCGTTGCAGCTCGCGCTCGGCATTGATGCGGATGCCGGCCTCGACCAGCCGCTCCAGGCGCTGCTGCAGGTGCTCGGGCCTATCTCGTTGCTCGGCCATCGGCTCGCCGGACACAGGGCATCTGGTCAAACGTAGGCGAATATCGAACGTCCAACAAGGAATGGCGCGTGAGGTTCCTAAGCCATTCGTCAATCGCTTCTCAACGGCCGCTTGGGAGGGGTGACCGTAGATTAGCCCCTCCAGGGCGGACGTGGAGGACCTATGGACGCTCAGTGGAACCCCGTAGTGGTCGGACTGGATGCGACGCCGGGTGCGGCGGCGGCGGCCCGGATGGCCTGGGACATCGCCCGCGGTGCGGAGACCGAGTGCTATCCGGTGCACGCCATCCGGGACCAGGCAGCCGAGATCGCACCGTTCCAGTTGCCGATGGACCTCGCCCCCATGAACCGGGTGCTGGCGCAGCTGGCGCAGAGCGAGTTGGCGCAGGCATTGGGAGACGACGTGCCGGCGCGCCTGCTGGAGCGCGTGGACATGCGTGCCGGCCGGCCGGCGGTGGTGCTGGCGGCGGTGGCGGCGGCGCGCGAGGCCGAGTTGGTGGTGTTGGGTGGCAAGCACCGCGGCACGCTGGGCCGCTGGCTCGCGGGGAGCACCGCGCATGACCTGCTGCGGTTGGGCGGCCATCCGGTGCTGGTGACT
>Ga0209641_10001047_pt1 | contig 25064 bp, 29 predicted proteins | sample RifCSP16_1_FD_184022 | JGI IMG/M metagenome (GOLD analysis project Ga0209641, IMG submission 184022) | Soil microbial communities from Rifle, Colorado - Rifle CSP2_sed 16_1 (SPAdes) (version 2) | ecosystem: Environmental > Terrestrial > Deep subsurface > Rock core/Sediment | place: Rifle... | reverse complement strand
CTGAATGGACTTGCGAATTGCTTGTTCGTCCACTAATCGATCGGTCACGTATTTGTGCAGAATACTTGAGATCAATGTCTGATACGGAAGTCCCTCTTCTTGGGATCGCCGTTTCAACTCTTCCAAGACGTTCTCGGCAATGCGGATATTGATCGTCCGGCTCTTACGGACTCGCTCAATGAGCGATTCGATTTTTCTCCGTTTTTTGGCTGAGACCGGGCGGTAGGAACTCGCGGTTCGCTCGATCTGCCGCTCAAATGAATCAAGTTTGGTAGTCATGATTTCTTCCTTCCATAGATCCGATGAAACTTGCGACTCGGGAATACAGTCTTGAGAACGATGTTGTCGTTCTCATCTACAACAAATGGGACAACATACGTGTATGACTTTATTCTTAGGACAAATATCATCTGACTGGGACGTGTGGGATTTTCGAGGATAGCCGTGTACTGCTTATCCAAAATCATCTGTGCAACATTCTCAAAGGATATTCCACGAGAGGCTTTCAGCTTGGCGTTCTTTGCCTCGTCCCAGAAAATGTCCATGCACGAATATATGACAATCAGTATACATTGTCAAGTACGAAATCGGCGCACGGCGGGTGCTCTCGTTGCTGCAAAACGCTCTCGCGATAGTGTGCCCCTGTATAACCGGTCGCTCCCCCCGACTAGATCGGGGGCTGACCCCGCATAACAACATGCGGGGCAGGCTCTGCCCCGCGCTGGTTTTTAGTAAGGAGAGAGTACATTGAGGGTTCAATGCTTTGAATAAGAAATTTTCCCATGCTATCGTTTTTCTGATGATCCTCGCTGTCAATTGTTCGGGCCAACTGAAGAGGGATTTGCAGCTCTCTTTGGGATTGGGATTTCCAAAAGGAATCATTGTTTCGGCAAAGTATTTCCCAGTCGATGACTTTGCAGTTGAAATTCATGGTGGTGCTATCCCAAATTTGATGAACTTCGGCTTTGGTTTTCACTACTATCTTTCATCCTATGATTCGCCAAATACCTTTGTTTCCGCTCAGATGACTCTCATGGAGGCTTGGAAGGGCGACGTCGCTAATCGTAATGACGTTGAGGCAAAGGGTTTTTCAATATCCCTAATCGATGTCGGACTTGGATGGCAGAATGATTCCGCGACCAGAAGATTCTATGTTCTCTTTGGCCCTGCAGTTGCTTTTATTCAAGAACGGAGTCGTCATCCCGTGTATGGCACACTGTATAAGGACGACGGGATATTCACTCCATTCCTCGATGCCGGGATCTATTTGCCAAAGCTCAATTAGGCGGCAACCTAACCGGTCGCTAAACCTGACCCCGCATAACAACATGCGGGGCAGAGCCTGCCCCGCGCTGAGTTTTTTGTAAGGAGAGAGTGCAGGTAAGGGTTCAATGCTAGTCGTAAAACAGGTTCTTGGAGACATCATAAGAAACGTAAACGCAACCGCAGTCCACAACGGGCGCCGCAGGTTAGCTCACAACCGTTAGGGTGCGCCGTGCCATTACTTCAATAACTTGGAGGGAACATGAAAAAGATCAGTCTCATCGTCGTCATGTTGGCTATTGTAGGACTTCACCAACTTGCTCAAGCTCAGATGGGTGTTGCCGTCAGCGGAGGCACCGGGCTCTCTTCAATTCCGGAGCGATTCGGTAACTCGCACGTGTCGTTTCTGTCCTCCTACTCTTTGACATCCAGTTTGGACGTTGGTGTTTCCATCGGATTCCAGCATTTTGTGCCCGAACGAACTAGTAATCAGTACACGAATGTGATTCCTTTAACTCTGGAGGGTCGCTACAAGCTCGAATCTGAAGGTGTCCGACCCTATGCTCAGTTGGAACTCGGTGTGGCACAAGTAGACCGAAGATATAAAGAGCACACCCTCTATCCCATTGACTTCTATGAGTTCATGCCCGACGCAAACTACTCACGCAGACACAAACAGTGGTACCCCATGATCTCTATGGGTCTTGGAGCGTTCATACCCCTTTCGAACCAGTTCTCTCTTGACTTTGGATTGAGACTTGGAATGATTACAGGAGGCGGTGCGACCCATCAGACACTCATTTATGGCAGAGTTCCCCAGACTATCTCCGGCATACAACAAAATGCGGATTCCTGGAACTATTTGAGACTTGTCATTGGCATCAGAGCAGACCTCTAATCCAAGTTGCACGCCGCACCCTAACCGGTCGCTCCCCCCGACTAGATCGGGGGCTGACCCCGCATAACAACACGCGGGGCAGGCTCTGCCCCGCGCCGAGTTTTCAGTAAGGAGAGAGTACAGTCAGGGTTCAATGCTGGTCGTAAGACAGGTTCTTGGAGACAACACAAAAAACGTAACCTAAACCGCAGTCCACGACGGGCGCCGCAGGTTAACTCCCAACCGTTATACAGTGGCATCATTATTTTAATGCGTTTTGCCGCAAGTTATTCGCCACCCAGCCTCAACGTGAGTTGAGCGAGGTTACCATGAAAAACATCCTTGAGACATTTGTTCGGATTGCTCTCTTCATTCTCATCATAATTCTCTGGTCGTGGGTGCTCTCTCAACAGTTTTCAAACATCGTGGATATATCAATCATCCTTGGAGGAATCTTATTGGTCTTTCCAATCTCGTGGCTTGGGAGAAAAATTCTTGACAAGAATCCAACACCGAGTCGTGCCACCCGGACATGCGGGGCGGGCTCTGCCCCGCACTTCTTTTTCAGTAAGGTGTAAGTACAGTCAGGGTTCAATGCGAGCTGTAACGAGGTTTTGTGGAAACAACAGTAAAAACGTATTTATCACCGCGGTCCAAAACGGGCGCCGCAGGTTAGCTCCCAACCGTTAGGTGGGCAGGCGGCTAGGCGGCGTGTTCGAGCTGTTTCTGTGCATCGTAGAGGTCGCAGTTGGTTTGAAGATTCATCCAGTATTGAGAACTCGTCTTGAGGACCCGGGAGAGCAAAATGGCGGTCTCAGCCGTCATATCGCGTTTTCCGTTGATGAGCGTGTTCACCCTTTGAATGGGAACGCCCATACGGCGGGCCAATTCAAGCTGCGTCATGCCCTGCGGCTTGAGATAGAGTTCCAAGAGGATTTCCCCGGGATGGGTTGGTCGTCGGTTCTTTGGAATCATAACTGTACTCCTTAGTGATAATCTGTTATTTCAACGTCCCGGGCATTTCCGTCGGACCATCGGAAAATAATGCGAAACTGGTCGTTAATTCGAATTGAATGGAATCCTGACAGCTTCCCTTTCAGTGCCTCAAGTCGATTGCCAGGCGGAAACTTGAGATCCTGTAACGTGCTAGCACCATCCAAAGCGTCGAGTCGAATGACTGTGGCTTTCCAGATTGATCGTGGAATACAGCGCGCAGCCTTGGTGTCGTTCCCGTGAAAGAGATCTTCTGTCCCTTTATCACCGAAATTGAGGATCATGACACAAACTACTACTTTAACGGCAAATGTGCAAGTTAGGTTCCACGCCGTCTGCCCGCCTAACCGGTCGCTAAGCCTGTTTCACGTCTAGCAACCAACAAATATATGTTGACCCAGCCAATCCAATATTGTATGTTTCTCTACCATAGTAACCCTTGCTGTGTTTGTGTGTAGATTTGTGAATGACATTCAAAGTATACACATCGCACACGAGGCTTACGTGCTTAACATAAGGTCTGCCCACCACAAAACACGGTGGGTAGACCGGCAGGCAGGGGCGCCGCAGGTTACTTGTCCCCCGAAGCCGCTTCACAGGCGCAGGGGGAGCTCCCAACCGTTAGGCAGCCGGGCGCGAGAATGGTACAATACTAGGGAAGATCAGAAGAGACGGAGGTAGTCTTGTGCGCCATGGAGGATGCGATGCACATAGATAGTCTCTTGTTCGATGGTATAGAAGATCAGATAGTTGTCGACAACGAGATACCGGTATCCGAGGCGGGCTAAATCCTCTTCCTTTGGGATTCGACCTAGATGGGGGTGCTTGGCAAGATGAGCAAGGTTCTTTTCAATCTTAGAGGCGACGACTTCCGCAGCAGCTGGCCGGTCCGCAGCGACGTAGGTGACGATCTCGATGAGATCATCCTCTGCGACCCGGAGAAGCCGAACATCATACTCAAGCCGACTCACGGATGCGCTTCCGAAGGTCTTTCATCACCTGACCCAATGAGCGTCCCTTGTCGCCTGCAGCCCGCTGTGCCTGAGCGACAGCGAGTTTGTTGACAAGATCGAGTTTGAGTTGAAGTTTACTATAATGTGCAATCGACATAACGACCATGTCCCCTTCACCGTTGCGGGTGATGAAGATAGGCGCATCCGACTTATGGGCAAGATCGGAGATCTCGTTGGCTTTGTTGCGCAGGTCAGAAATGGGTTTGATCACCGGCATCGCATCCTCCAATTTGAACAATAGCAATATATTATCATTTACATGATAATGTCAAGCTGCGGGGCCCGGCTGCCTAATCAGTCGCTTAACCTGACCCCGCATGAAGATACCGAACGACAGATTTAGCGGGCATTGGCTCGACGACGCAGTTTGGTCATCATTTGCCTGTGCGTAATACCCCTCTTCCCTGCAGCCGATTGAGCTTGAGCAACACCGAGTTTTTCAAACAAGTCAACTTGAGCTTTCAACCGTTCATAGTGATCGATACTCATAACAACGAGATCACCTTCCCCGTTGGTTGTCAGATATACCGGTTCATCCTGGTCGTGGCACACCGGTCGCTCAACCTGACGGTGCCCCGCCCTGAGTTTTTTGAATTTGAGGAAGGTAAATTAGAGGTCAATGCTAGTCGATTCTGAGGTTTCATTAACTAATTCAAAAACCGTAGCCCTCACCGCAGTGCAAAACACCTGCCTGCCGGCAGGCAGGGACGCCGCAGGTTAGCCCCCAACCGTTAGCGGGCATTTGCACACAAAACCTGGCGTGATCCGGAACTACACTTTGCAGCGATCGTCTATACACGGTAATCTCATTCAAGATGATGCACATTTGTAAGATCTGCGGGAACCGCAAAGATAATAGGATCTTCTCTGCCCGCGAGCACATGTTGGGGCTACAAGACGTGTTTGAGTATCTTGAATGTGACAGGTGCGGCTGCTTTCAACTCCTAGATCCGCCCACCAATTGGTCGAGGTACTACCCCGCTGACTACTATTCGTTTCAAATGAATCCTGATCGACCGATCAAGCGTTTACTGAAACGCTGGCGGGCCAAGCATGCTTTGGGGCGCTCCTCCCTGGCCGGCGCTGTCTTGGTACGTCTGTGGGGACCCCCGCCATTTACTCGGTGGATTGCTCCAGCAAACCTACGGGGGCATGACTCTATTCTTGACGTAGGAAGCGGAGTGGGGCAGGTAATTTTAGATATGAACGATGCGGGCTTCTCAAACCTCACGGGTATCGACCTTTTCATCCCGGCTGACCTACTGCTTGGGTCTGGCGTACGTGTGCTGAAGCGCTCTATTTATGAACTGGAAGGACTGTTCGACTTTGTGATGATAAACCATTCGTTCGAGCACATGGACAATCCCCGCTCGACGCTTTTGCATATTGCCCGACTTCTTCGCCCTGGTCATATCCTCTTGATCAGTCTCCCGCTGGCCGGAAAATATGCATGGCGTAAGTACGAGTCTTATTGGGCTCAGCTCGATGCTCCACGTCATCTCTTTCTTCATACAGAGGAAACTATCCGTTTGCTGGCGCGGGAGACAGGTTTCACAGTTCGTGAAGTCCACTATGACTCCACCGCCTTTCAATTCTGGGGAAGCGAACAATACCGCAGGCAAATTCCACTTCACGATCAACGATCGTACCTAGTACACCCTAGACGCAGCGTATTTACGAAGGACCAAATTTCTGGATTCGAGCGAAAAGCCAATGAGTTGAACCAACAGAGAGATGGTGACCAAGCATCCTTCTATCTTGTGCGCCAATAATATCCAAACCGGCAATTGCCCCGTAAGGAGAGAGTACGGTCATTGAGCATGTTCACTATGCATTCGACTTGCCTCCGCCCTAATACTTCTGGTCATGGCAAATCAAGCATTGCTATGTTCAAGATGCATTCGAGGATTTAACAACAAGCGTTCCCGATACTGCCAATCCGCGCAAAATGACCAGAGTCTCATACGTATTTTGGAATAACAACGAGCAGCGCCTGCGCGCTCCCTGGCGTTTGATTCTGTTTCTCTTGCTCGTTTCGGCCATTGCCAACCCTTTGATCCTGCTTCTCGATGCAACAGACAACAGATTTCTGGAAACGACTTTTGAGAATGTTTTCGTAGCACTGGGATTCGTGTTAGCGCTTGCCGTGAGCGCCCGCTTTTTCGAGCACCATCCTTTGAAACAATATGGTCTCTCACTTCAACGATTGTGGTTTGGAGAACTCGGCATCGGGTTTGCACTAGGGGGGGCCATAATGGCCCTTGTCCTTACTCCGCAATATTTCGCGGGGTGGATTCTTGTGGAAGACACCCTTCAAACCACCATACCCGCTACTCCTTTCGTGTTGGCTTTCGCCGGCCAGATCCTGCGATATTTTGGTGGAAGCTTCTTTGAGGAACTATTTTCCCGAAGTTATCTTCTTCGATTGACAGCCGAAACGATTCGAGGATCACGAATACAGCGCGAAGGCGCAGTACTTATTGCCGCCGCCGCGACAGCTTTCTTGTTCGGGCTTCTTCATATGTTCAATCCGGGGGCATCGTTGGTATCTGTTGTCAATCTTACAATGCTGGGATTGCTTTTTGCCTTGCCAATGATAGTAACGGGACGCTTGGCACTTTCAATCGGACTCCATATGGGGTGGAATGTTTTTCAGAGCATGGTATGTGGATTACACAACAGCGGAATACCAAGCAACACTTCTCTTTTGGTCATTCAGCTTGCCGGCCCAACTATTTGGACGGGTGGCTCTTTTGGTCCCGAAGGTGGCCTGGTTGCTTTTCTTGTTATTCTCATTGCTTTCATCTTTGTTGCCGCATGGCTTCAAATCGGTAATCACACTCTACGAACAGATGGTTCATTGGCTGACCCACCTACGCGGGAAAGCTCTGTTTTCCATCAATAAAATTCTGGGGACGAGGAGATCTTATGAACACTCTTCAGGTTGTTATCTTAAACGATTGCCGTGATTGCGTACGGCATTCCCGCGCACACACAGGAAACGAACAACGGTTTGGGCCCGCCACGCCTTTTTGGCGGGATCGGCCTCCAGCCGAAATCCCCAAGGGTCAAGCTCCAACTCCATGTAGAAAAACCACTCGGTGTTCTGGAAGGAGGAGGAAGATGTTCATCACGCGTTCTTTTGGGGTCCCGAGGAGCCCCTCGGAACGAGCTCGATGAGCGCCACGACGTGCAATTCCTTGAGCCGGATTCCTTCCAGGCACATTGCCTCTCCCCCCTGATTTCGAACCCCCAGATGTGATCGCTAACAAGTCGTTGCGAAAACAAGCAGCATCAGCGGTTATTCATCATCCATTCGTCCCAGATGGATTGCCAACATTCAAAGAAAGAGTTACCTTTTAACAGGTAGGACAAACTCCCAACCCGGGAGTATCTGAAGCTTTTGGGGAGTGCAAGAGCTTGTCGTGTTGCCGTGTGGATACGGAATGTGTCGTGTGAAGGCTTGCACTTGGTAAAAGGTGTACCGTGTCAAACACTTTTTTAATGTGACTCCAAGGAGCGGTACGTCCCATCGCTCATTGTCGTAGCGACCGCTTCGCCATATCGAGGGTATCCCTCTTAACCTCTGGGGAGAACGAAAACTCATATGCTGCGATATTCTATCTTAATCATCCTTTTGCCTGCTTGTACCTTGGGCCGTCTCGGCGATGAGAATTGCACGACAACAAAGAGGGGCAACTTTCCGGCTCTAACAACTCCGGACTCTGTGCAGTGGAGTATTGTGGATTTCCGGGAAATCAGCAATTACTGTCTGCGGGAAAAGTTTGTGTATAGTGGATCATATAAGGAGTATCATTTGATCTACTGGTACTACGACGACCCCCAATATTCCTCTGTCGAACATAGTTTTGCAGTGCTCAAAGGGACTTTTTCGCCATCGAGGGCATTTGAATACGCTGGTCGGGGCGGCGTGTTGATGAAAGAAAGTGGCCAAAGAGTGTTCAAATGACCGGTGAGCCTCGTCCTCCTCAGAATAAACGCGAACTACCGATTGTCAGTGAAAGGAGTTATCTTCTTGCAAGAAGGCAGCAATGAATGCTTCACTGCCTCCTTCTCGAACACGAAGTGAATATTCTAAAGGCACGATGAATCGTCGACGGTTTCCTTTTTGGGTGATTCTGGCCGGAGTTGCTGCCGTGGCGATCTACCTTGCAACAGCAACCGGATTCCTGAAAGTGAACACCCTGACCCTGGCGCTGGTGTTCGCGATTGGTCCTCTTGCCATTATCGGCATGCTCAGCGTCTCGGATCGGCTATCACCCAATCGCGGTTCTCTTGCCGTGAGGGCCGGTTTGATATTCCTCATTATTGCCTTCGCCTTCTTCACCATGATGTTGGCTGTCCAACAAACAATCTTCATTCAGTTTCAGCAGTTTCAATCAGACGCACCCAATGAAGAGACAGTACAAACACTCAAATACGTCTTCAAGGGAGTCAATCTTGTACAACTTGGAATGGACGTAGGTTTTGATGTTTTCTATTGTTTCGGGATGATTCTGTTCGCTGCTGCCATGATTCCGCATCCCGACTTCGGGCGTTTTCTGGGTATATTCGGAATAATTTCCGCGGCAGGACTCCTTATCCTGAACATTGCTGCATTTCCCTTCATCCCTGCGGACAGCGGCCTTGTCGACCTTGGTCCTCTCACAGGAGTTTGGTGGCTTCTGGTTATTGGTCAAATGCTCCGATTGAGAAGACGCGAGAAGAAAAGTGTGGTTACACAATGAAGACAATCGGACTTCTGGGAGGAATGAGTTGGGAATCGACGATCCCGTATTATCGGATCATCAACGAAGTGGTCAAAGCGCGGTTGGGCGGGCTCCATTCCGCCAAAATCGTACTTCACAGCGTCGACTTTTACGAGATTGAACAGTTGCAGCATGAGACCCAGTGGGAAGAAGCGGGAAAGGTGTTGGCGGAAGCGGCCGCATCATTGGAACGTGCCGGAGCGGAACTTGTTGTCCTTTGCACGAACACCATGCACAAAGTAGCTCCGGCAATCGAGCGTGCTCTTTCTATCCCTTTCCTCCATATTGCCGACCCCACCGCCGAAGCAATCAAGAAGGCGGGAATCTCCACTGTCGGATTGTTGGGAACAAAATTCACGATGGAAGAAGATTTCTATGTCGAGCGTCTTCGAAAGAAACACGGACTTCATGTCCTTGTACCGGATGAGTCCGATCGACAGACAATTCACGGCGTGATATACGATGAGCTGTGTCTCGGTCAAATCGTAGACAGTTCGCGCAAAGAGTATTATCGGATCATTAGTCGACTTACATCACAGGGAGCACACGGCATCATACTGGGCTGCACCGAGATTTCTCTGCTTGTTAATCCAGGACACGTCGCGGTACCCACCTTCGATACGACAAGTCTCCATGCCGAATATGCCGCGTTTCATGCCCTCGGCGGCGCCTGATCCGACAATAATTCCCCTTCTCCTTAAGTCCATTCGTCCCCGTGTCCGGCATAACTGTACTGCACCGATTTGTTTGTCGTGTTCCCGTTTTGAGAAAATCACAGATTTCCCTACATTTTCAGTACGCAAATCGTCATGACAGTCTCTTTACGAATCGTGTGTCTTCTTGGCATGGTTCTCGCCGGTTGTGTGAGAACAGATTCGCCTTCTCCGTATGGCGCAATTCCCACCGCGCGTCAGCTCCGTTGGCATCAAATGAAGTATTACGCATTCATTCACTTCGGACCCAATACCTTTACGGACAAGGAGTGGGGGTACGGCGATGAACCTGAAGCCGTTTTCAATCCTTCGCAACTCGATTGCCGTCAGTGGGCCAGGACTGCAAAAGAAGCCGGCATGGAGGGTATCGTGATTACCGCGAAACATCATGACGGATTTTGTCTCTGGCCCTCGCAGTACACCGAACATTCCGTGAAGAACTCCCGCTGGAAAAATGGCAAGGGTGACGTCATCCAAGAACTGCGCGATGCGTGCGACGAATACGGATTGAAATTAGGTGTGTATCTTTCTCCCTGGGACCGCAATCATGCCGCCTATGGGACCCCTGCATATCTCGATTACTATCGCAATCAGCTGCGCGAATTGCTCACCACGTACGGTGAGATTTTTGAAGTATGGTTCGACGGCGCGAATGGGGGTGATGGATATTACGGCGGAATGCGCGAGACCCGGCGAATCGATAATACGACCTACTACGACTGGGAGAATACATGGAGCATTGTCAGAGCGCTTCAGCCCGACGCGTGTATGTTCAGTGACGGCGGACCCGATATCCGCTGGATCGGCAATGAGCGCGGATATGCTGGAGAAACAAATTGGTCCACGGTGAAAAGGGGAATTCTCTTTCCCGGCGTCGGTGACGTCAATGACCAGCTCCAGACCGGCCACGAAGGCGGCGACCTGTGGATTCCTGCCGAAGTCAATACTTCTCTTCGCCCGGGATGGTTCTATCATCAGTCTGAAGACGACAAGGTAAAGCCGCTGAGCCAGTTGATCGACAACTGGTATCATTCGGTGGGGATGAACGGCAATTTCATTCTGAATCTTCCCCCCGACAAGCGCGGCCTGATCCATGAAAACGATGTCCAGCGCCTCAGGGAACTGAAGCAATGTTTGGATGAGGCTTTTTCAGTAAACCTGACGGGAGGAGCAGCGGTGACGGCCTCCAATATACGCGGCAACGCGGGCATCTTCGACGCTTCGAAAACCGTCGATCAGAATCCTGAGACGTACTGGGCCGCCGATGACTCTGTCACCCACGCATCACTCACGTTCGATTTCGGCGGACCAAAAGAGATCAATGCATTGCTGATTCAGGAATACATAGCCCTTGGTCAGCGCGTACAATCGTTCACCGTCACGGCGACAAATGAAGGCGTCGAAGTGGCCGCGGGAACCACCATAGGAAACCGGAGGATTGTCCGATTCAAGTCCATTCGCACTCAGATGATAACGATCAGTCTGCACGCCAAGGCCTGCCCAACAATTTCCAATATCGAGGTCTACCGCGTCCCGGCCGACTTATGAGATTCATGCGCGACATCCGACTTTCTTCGGTTTGATATTTAGGCTGGCAGTGCGCAAATGGAAAGGATCTCCCTGTCGACAATGAACGCAGGAGCACGTTATGGATAAAATACGCATCGCGAAGAAATTCTCGAATATTTCGGAACATTGGCGGCCTAAAGTCGTAGCACAGATGAACGGCCAGGAAGTCAAACTCGTCAAATTCAAGGGCGAATTCGTCTGGCACCACCATGACGACGCTGACGAGCTCTTCCTCGCGTGGCGCGGGAGCTTCCGCATCGAGTTCCGCGATCGCTCGGTCCAACTCAACGAAGGTGAACTTATGGTAGTCCCCCGCGGCGTCGAGCATCGCACCGTGGCAGATCATGAAGTGGAAGTAATCCTGTTCGAACCGGCAAACACCCGCAATACGGGAAATGTTCAACACGATCGCCTCACAGCGCCGCAACATGATGTAATTTGATTATCCGGGAGACAAAACCAAGTATGAACCCCCGCCGCTTGCGAACATTGCTGCGGATTTTCATCACCCTGCTGTTGGCTTCGGCATTTGCGTGCGCTCAGGACCGGGGGCGCGATTCATGGCAGCAACCGGATGCGATTATGGATTCATTGGAGATTAAAGCAGGAATGGTCATCGGCGAGGCCGGAGCCGGCGATGGATATTTTACATTTCATCTTGCCCGCCGCGTTGGCTACGAGGGGATGGTCTACGCAAACGACATCGATGAGGATGCCCTGGAGAAACTCCAGGAAAGGATGAAGAGGGAGAATGTGAACAATATCGAAACGATCCTTGCCGAAGCCGACGACCCGATGTTCCCTCGAGAGAAACTCGATATGGTCATTATGATGAACGTTTTTCATCATATCGAAAACCCTGACGAATGGATGAAGAATGTTGTTCCCAGCATGAAACCGGGAGCGCCGATGGTGTTCATCGAGACAGATCCGGACAAACGATCGTCATGGAGAAACCACTTTCTGACAAAAAAGGAAATTCTTGACCGCATGGGTAAGACCCGCTTCACGCTCGTCCGGATGATTGATTTTCTCGAACGAGACACCATCTATCTTTTTTCGCTGAAACTGCAGCCGTAGCTTCCGGAATCCCCCCCCTTTTCCAGTTGGTCGAATGCACCACCGATTGGCATTCACGCGTTGAATCATTACATTAGGGCGTTCTATTCTCACCGTGGGGGGACGATCAATGGTACCTCCGCGCAAACCATTCATGGTTGTATTTCTGGCTTCCTTCGTTGTCTCCGGAGCAATCCTGTGGATTATTCCGTACGAGGAAGCTTCTCTCCTCGAGCCTTCATTCTACTGGAAATGGCTTGTTGCGATCGGCGTGATTGCAGCCGTCGCGGCACAACGCACATCGTTGACGTTTTCTGATTGCGTTACGGCAGCCGGATTCGGTCCGGCGGCAGCGGATCTAGCCAGAATCGTTGTTGAGTCGTCGCTTAACCCAACAAGACATGATATGTGGCCTTTTGAGATTATTGTTTCGCTTTGTATCGGCGGAATCGCTGCCCTCGCGGGCGCCGGAGCTGTTTTCACAACAAAGAAATTCCGCAAACGAACACAACAGGATACTTGAAGTATTGGCAGCTCGGAATGGTATTCTTGCTCGCAGCTCCGGTCTGCGCCCGGCAGTCTGGAACTGCTCCTCCCGTCGTTTCCGACAGTCTTGTTGCACAGAAACAGGATACAATCCCTCCCCCTCGCAATCTTCTCCTCCTCCTGCTGCACGTCTCTCCTGGTCTTGATCCCCTGAAGCAATCCATCATGACAACGGATCCGATGATTCTGGATTCGCTGCTCGACTCACATCCTCATCTTCGAAGAGTGCTGCTGCGTGAATTGATGACTACGCCGCCGCGTTCCGATTGGCTCTCAAACGCCCAGGATTCCCTCTCACGGCAGCTTTTTCGCTATTCTCAAATAAGTGAATTCGACCAGATGTCGCTCACTGCAAAACGGCACAATGAGCTTTTCGGAAATCAGTTGGAGTTGCGGAACAGATTTTACCAGACTGATATTCTCAAGCTTCTCCGCTGGATGAACACACTTTTCAGGTAAAGCCGCCGGTCAGAGCTATTCCTGCAGGGTTGGGTGCTTCAGATGGAAATCGGTCGCATCCTGGTACTTCTTTGCTACAGCAAACAGTGTTGCTTCACCGAAGAGTCTCCCAACAAAGGATATGCTGGTGGGAGATCCTTGTTTGTTGAAACCGTTGGGAAGAACCACACACGGATGTCCTGTGAGGTTCGTGAGCAGAAGATTTGTGCCAAAGGAAGGTGTCACATAGACATCGACCGTCTCCATTAGCTGGTGCATGTCCTGAATAAGGAGGTACCGGGCTCTGTTGGCCTGGAGATACTCGACGGCTGGGATGAGGCGGGAAGAACGAAACGAATTCGGCCAGGCATTCTTGATCTGGCGTACCATCAGATCATCTCTGCCGGAGCGCGTCAGGTCATCGAACGCGGCAGCGGATTCTGCAGAAAGGATGATTGAAAGATCGCTCACCGGAACGCGGTCGGGAAGGATGATGGGAATCAGCGTTGCTCCGAGACGCCGAAGTACCTCGAGAACAGCATCGCTGTTTTCCTTGTTGGAGCGAACGCTGTCGAATTCCGCCTTCAGGTAACCGATGCGTAGTTTCTTGAAATCGATCTTCGGGTCATAGTTGAAGGGAACGTCGTACAATGTCTGGTCGGTACCATCGGGTCCAATGATGGCATTCAGCACAATGGCACAGTCCTCGACCGTGCGGCACATCGGTCCGAGTTTATCCATAGACCAACTGAGAGCCATGGCCCCCGTTCGGCTCACTCTACCGTAACTCGGCCGCAATCCTGTGACGCCGCATCGGGTTGACGGGGAGACAATCGACCCATAGGTTTCCGATCCGATGGCAAACGCGACGAGGCCCGCCGCTGTTGCCGAGGCCGGCCCCGCCGACGATCCGCTCGAGCCTTGCTCATAATTCCAGGGATTTCGCGTCATTCCTCCGTACCACACATCTCCCCAAGCAAGTGCCCCAAGCGTCAGTTTTGCCACGAGTACGGCACCCGCCTGCTCCAGCTTCTTGACGACGGTCGCATCTTCATCGATCACCTGATCCTTGTATGGGGTGGCGCCCCATGTCGTCCGATACGTTTTCGTCGAGAGCAGATCCTTTACGCCATATGGAATGCCGTGCAACGGCCCGCGGTATTTTCCTGCCCGAATCTCCCGATCCGCGCGCCTCGCCTGCTCCATCGCCCGTTCTTCAGTCAGTGTTATCACACATTGGAGCTTCGGGCCATATTTTTTCAGCCGGCCAAGATACGTACCTGTCAGTTCCACCGATGTTACCTGGCGTGTCCGTACAAGTTCGGAAAGTTGCCCAACCGGCAAAAATGCCAGATCATCCAGATTCGACGGCCGACGTATTTTCCCTTGTTTGCTCGCCCTGAAAGGCTTTCGTGTTTTTTCGAAGTCAAATCCGACGGGAATCGGATTGAACGTCACCGCCGGCGGAACATTATTGACGAGACCAACAGCCCTGAGTTTTTCGTAGCTGTCCGCTTGCTCATTGAGATTCTCAAGCATCGAATCTCTTTCAGCTTCCGTGAATTCGAGCCGAAATATGGATTCTGCCGATGCGATCGTTTCTTTTGTTATCGGCTTCTTCGAATCCTGGCCATTAATTCCGAAGACAACAAGAGCAAAAAGGATCGCCGACTGGGTGATTTTCATAAGCGTGTTCCTTTCGGATCAGGGTTTTGGTGCCGAATAGTCAAGCTCAGAACCAAGAAGGCTATGGGGAATCAAGTACACAATCAACGTGATAACGGAAGCAGCAAGCACCCACCTTCCCGGAGAGGAAGACTTTCTGAGAGCCACGGCCGCGGCGATCCAACCAAGAAGTGCGACAACCGTCTTATTGTCGGTAAGATCGCTTCCCACCGGCCATCCGGTCCAGGGGACACCAAATGAATAGAGTTGCATCCACGGGCCGAGGATGAAACCTCCGACGATCAGGAATCCAAATGTCCACAACACAAGGATCTTATAGGAAGGAGCGGGATTGAAATATTCCAGGCCCGTTCGGGTTGAAAGGAACATCGCTCCGAACATTGCAATAATATGCGGGACAAGCACAAAGAGAGGAACCTCTCCTCTATATCGGATGACAACCGGCTCAGGGGGTATCAGCATCGACGTTTCATCATTCTCAAGCCGCACTTGATACTGCAGCTTCCCGGCCGGGGGTTGGTTGGGAAGAAATGCCCCGGCACCCTCTTCGGGCGATTGCATTGGCGTTTCAGTCCACGCATCGTTGGTTTTGTATCGTTTCCAGAGAAGTGTCGCGCGAGTGTCTGGGGGTGGTTCTAGAACAACCGGCGCGTCCGACTCGCCGGCATGACTTCGATCAAACCGGTACTCGACGATCGAATCCCCAAAAAGTACGGAACCGCTTTCGGGATAGCTCGGACCGGTCATCCGCTGGACGACAGCGGTTCCCGCTGTAATGATGAATGCCAGAAGCCAGAAGAGAGTTGCTTTCATTCAATGAGATTCCTTCTAATAATATCGTATGAGATAGTAGATGACGTAGATCCAGGAGAGTAAACCGTGAATGATGGCCCAGACGATTGAGTGGTTGGCTGACCAGCTAATGACAATTGCCAGCGCCGAGCCAAAGCTGATGCCGCTTCGAACTGCCTCTTGCCGAACATTGTAGTTTGCCATGGGACACCGTGGAGAAGTTTCGAGTTCCGGGTTTAGGATTCAAGGTTCACACTTTAGAGCTCTTCTTTTTCCTTCTTGATTCATTCTAGTGATTTCTGAATTCTGTTCCCTTCAAAATACATTTTTTGACCGAAATGTTCCCCCTAAAACGAAAAAGCCGCTCCGGCTATGCACGAAGCGGCTCTTTGAATACACATGACTCTAGGAGGCTACTTTCATCATGGGGATACCGAGTTTCTTCATACCCTCCAGATGTTCTGTTGCGGCCTTGATTGCCAATTGATAGACCAGAGCAGACTGTTCTCGAAGGACTTTCATGTCCGGCTTCGTTTTTTCGATCTCTTTCTTCAGAAATTTGCAGGCATCAAGCGCCTGGTTGTGAGACTTCAGAATAATCTCATGATTCTCCGCGACCATCATTGATTGCTGCTCTCCATATGTCTTGTGAATCATTGCATGCTGAACACGTGCATCTTCGAGGCTGGTCCAGATATCATCCACGTGTTTCTTGGCGATCTCGACAATCAGATCATGATTCAACATGACCTGGTTGTTCAATGCTTCCGCCAGCTCTGCTGCATGCTTGAAATTGAGATACATCGCATGATGATACTCCTCGCCTTTTCCTTCAACTTTCCGCTGCTGCGCTACGACAGGTAAGGCAAGAAAAACCGCTGCTGCTATGATGAATAATTGTTTCATTGGTCGACCTTTCTTTGCTGGTGTACACCGTGCCGCTGCCCCCTGCTGTGATCGGCATTCCGACACCTTTTTTGCAAGCTTCGTGCCAAACCCGGTCGACGTTTTCCATTGCGCAAATGACCTTTATCCGCAATTCGCCCTGCAAGAGATTGCCAACTTCAGGAAACCTCGTATGTTCTGCATCGAAATGTTGAGAACGTAGGAATTGTTCCTGCTATCCACTCTCCGTCCGCTGGTTTCTGATCTTCCCAGTCCTTATTTCCCATCCATCGGATATCGTTGGAGCATTCCTTCTACACTCATGACTTTCTCAATGTCATCTATTTCCATCGGAACGAATCTGGAGAGAACTTCTACCCCTCGTTCCGTTATCAGAATCATGTCCTCGAGGCGTATGTTAATTTGCTCCTCGGGAACTCGCAATGCCGGTTCGATGGTGAAGACCATTCCGGCTTTCAACGGGCCCGTCCCCCAGCCGACATCGTGAGTAGCCATTCCCACCCAGTGCCCGAGAGACGCGTACGGACCCTCGGCCGATCTTGAATAATTCTCAACGAAAGCTTTGGCTGCTTTCTCATAGATTGGCTTTGATATCCTTGAGCGACCAAGGATGCCTTCCATTTCTTTGGCAGCTTCCTTCTTGATCTCCTGTCCTGTCTTTCCGGGTTTGATTGCGTTGAGAATCGCTTTGTAGAATCCCAAATAGACCGTATAGAGTTCGCGTTGCCAGCCGTTGAATTTTCCATTCACGGGAAACATCCTTGTCAGATCGCTCATGTAATACCCCACATCCGGGCCAAAATCCATCAGAAGAAAATCGCCATCCTTCATCGTACGCTTTCCTGCGTTATAGTGCCCGACCATTGCATTCGGACCACTTGCGATGAGTGAATAATAGGCCTCCCCCTGGGCGCCATTACGGTAATAGATGTATTTCGACACTGCATCCAGCTCAAACTCAACGACGCCGGGACGCACGGAACGCATCGATTCAATGAGAGCAAGACCGGAGAGTCGGGTTGATTTCCTGATAAGATCGATCTCCCTCTGGCTCTTGATAAGCCTGAGTTCGTCGAGAGCGGGAGAGAGATCTTTGATTTCAAAAAGAGGAAACCGCGTCTTGAGGAGATGAACAAAATGCTCCTGCCGCGGCAATGTTCCATCCCAGGGATCGGACGCCGCATCGGTATTTGCTCTGACGGCAAGATCGCGGCTCATCGCAAATCCTTCCGGCGGCTGAAGCGGCGTATACACCACCCTCGCGTCGCGGCCGCGCATCGTTCTTCCCAGATGCTCTGCCAGCATCTCGATGGGATACACTGCGTCAATTCCGGAAAGCGACTTCACCAGATCCGCGTCTTCAGCTGAGAGGAGTTTTCCCTCGCTGCGCTCGCGCGGTTCGTTCCGATGAAGAAGGTACAGCGAGGTCCGTTTCGACGCCCCGTCCAACATCAGATATGCATGGGGGACCTCTATACCGCACACGTAGTAGAACTCGTTGGATTGCCGGAATCTCGTATAACCGGTGGGGCTTGGCGCTCCCTGGATCAATGCCAGACCATCACCGATTGCAGCATAGATCTTTTCCCTCCGCTGTGTGAATTCCTGAGGCGGAAAGTCAGGCGTGAAGAGCGGGACCCCCTCCTGTGCGAAAAGAAGCACGGGAAAAGCGATCAGGAATGCGGCTTGAAGGAAACGCTTCATAAAACCTCCCTTGAAATGAAAAATTACCGGCCGGAACGCCGGTTGAAAAAGAATCCTGCTACACCGACTGCATCATGCTCACCACTGCAATGCCAAGCACAGCCAGCCCGTCCTCAACACCAGCAGGTCTCGCACCGGCATGTCCGGCAAGACCTCCAATCAACGGATAGATCATGATTGTCCTGGCCATGTTCTAGAATGCCTGGAAGGATGCACCCATTTCGATATTACTGCGGGCTGTCAGCTGCGCCATCTCATTGGTCGACGTGACCCTTGGAAGGACGTATTCCTTCAGGAAAATGGGTTCCTGCTTCGGATCAAGATAACCTTCAACAATCACCATGCCGCGTCCGTTGTCCCATTTTACCACAATCTGTTTTCCCCTGCTGGTGTCGGGCCTCGAATGAAGGAATGCCACGTCATCCGGCAACGTTGGCATGCCGGGAACACCAGGTTCCCCGAATTCACGCATTGCCTCTTCTCTCGTCAGGGGCCACTCTGATGTTCCCATTCCGGAAAACAACCAGCTCACAAACTGTTTTGGCGTTCCCTCGGGGAGGACGGCTGGAAACGTTGAACGTGAGAGTACGGATGGAGTTGTAAAATATCCGACCAGCCCCGCTGCCTGCTCCAGCTCCGGCGGAACAGTCGAACCGCTGCATGATATGAGCGCTCCGACAAGAACTATGACGAAGGTACGTTGTATTCCGTCTGTTTTCATACGATCCTCCCTCAATGATGTCATTATTCGCAATATCAACCCAAAAACCAGTCGCGTGGAATCAAAACGCCGGAAAGTTGGCGTGACAACTGACGGAGAGGTGTTACGATCAATTCACGCAGGGGCTGGTTGACTCCATCGACCCGCAAGAGGCGTTCCGCATTTGTAACAGGCTCCGTTTTTCAGACGGTTCTGTTTTACCTGGAATCCCCATCGCTCGATCAGAGTCTCACGGCAATGCGGACAACGCGTGTTTTCATATCCTTCCGTGTCTCCCGGACGGTTGCCTGCATAAACATACCTGAGGCCGGCATCGTATCCGATGTTCGCCGCATGGATGAGCGTTGATGGTGGAGTATCATCCGAATCGGTCATTCGATAATCAGCATGAAATGCGGTCACATGCCACGGAATATCCGGAGAAACTGAAACCAGGAATTTTGCTATGTCTCCCAGTTCCTCTTCGGAATCATTGAAACCCGGAACGACAAGAGTAACGACTTCGACCCAGATACCGCGGGTATGGAGGGACTTGATGGTATCGAGAACGTTCTGCAGGACTCCGCCAAGCTGGGAGTACGATTTCTGCCGGAATCCTTTGAGATCCACCTTGTAGAGATCGACCCATGGTTGAATGTAGTCGAGGACTTCGGGTGTCCCGTTCCCATTTGAAACATACGAAGTGACCAGGCCAACCTTTTTTGCCAGTTTGAAAATCTCAACGGCCCATTCGCTCGTGATGAGCGGTTCATTGTAGGTGCTTGTCACAATCGTGGCACGTTTGCGGAGAGCGAGGTCAACAATTTGTTCGGGAGTCACATGCTCTGTTCCGCTCCCGGCGGCAGGATCCCGAAGGGCCTGCGATGTCACCCAGTTCTGACAGTAGCTGCAGTGATAGTCGCAGCCAAGCATTCCGAAGCTGAGCGCCTTGGAGCCCGGAAAAGCATGAAAGAAGGGTTTTTTTTCGACCGGATCCACCTGCAATCCGGCGACGTATCCCCACGGTACGTACAGTTTTCCGTCGCGGTTGAACCGGACGCGGCAAATACCGTCTTTTCCGGGTGGTATCTTGCACCGATGACCGCACGCAAAGCAGCGTACCCATTGGCCTTCCATCGGAACACCCAGATCGCCGACTCGGGTGTTTTCTGCGAGGAGGTTTTTCAGTGTTGTCGATTCATCCATAGGGATCACTTCTCGGATAATGTACTGCAGTCGGACGTTGGAGTCAAATGGGGAAGAACAGTCGTCAGTTCTCGGTTATCAGTTTTCTGCTTTGAGCCCCTACTCACTTCTCACATCTCACTTTTCATTCTTCATTTTTCATTTTGTAACTTTCAATCAATCCCCTCAACACCCTCATATTCTCCACATCTTCCTCCATCTCCGGTCCTTTAGGGGTTTCGAGAATTTTCGGCAGATCCACGAATCGAGGATCATTCATTAAGAGGCGAAAGCCGCGCAGTCCCATGCAACCCTTGCCAATATGATCATGACGGTCTACTCTTGAGCCGCATTCCCGTTTTGAGTCGTTGATATGAAAGGCAACAAGCCGGTTAAGGCCCACAATGCGATCGAAGTCGGCGAAGGTCGATTCATACCCATGTTCCGTCGAAAGGTCGTATCCCGCCGCGAACACGTGACAGGTGTCAATGCAGACAGCCATCCGTTCCTGTTCTTCGACGAGGTCGATAATCGATCGAAGCTGTTCAAAACGATATCCAACGGCCGTTCCCTGACCTGCCGTTGTTTCGAGGACTGTTTTGACCTTGTAGCCGGGCGTAAGTGCGTGAAGAAGATTGATCGACTCTGCTATGCGCTTGATCCCTTCCTTTTCTCCGGTTCCCATATGCGAACCGGGATGAAAGTTGAGGTAGTCAATACCCAATCGTTCACACCGATCGAATTCATCCTTGAGTGTTCCACGCGATTTCTCGAGATACGATTTGTTCACCGCACAGAGATTGACCAGGAAGGTACTGTGGGCAACGACTGGTCCCATCCTTGCTTTCGTCAGAAGCTCTTTGTACGTTGCCACTTCCTTGTCCGAAAGAGGGATTCCTTTCCATCTCGTGTTGTTTTTCACGAAGAGTTGAAACGTTGTGCAGCCGATGCTGACCGCCCGCTCCACTGCCGCCGGCATTCCCCCTGCGATGGACATATGCGCACCGAGAAGAAGACGGGTCAGTTGAGAATCTTTCATAACGCAGGATCCGTGATTGTTGCAGCATAATGTGGCATATCATTCTCTTCAATGCAAAAAGAAAAGCTCACCATTCTCTTTACCGTTCTCGTTGATGTTCTTGGCTTCGGCGTCGTCATCCCCATTCTTCCTTTCTACGTAACGTCGTTTGGCGCATCGGCGTTTACTGTCACTCTCCTGTTTTCCTCGTTTGCCTTTTTTGCGTTTCTCAGCAGTCCTTTTCTCGGCGCCCTCTCCGATAAGATCGGCCGCCGACCAGTGCTCCTTGCCAGTATTGCCAGCACGGCCGTGGGGTGGTTTGTTTTTGCGGCAGCCGGATCGATTCCGCTGCTTTTCCTGGGAAGAGTCATCGACGGGGCCGCAGCTGGGAACTTCAATGTCGCGCAGAGTGCGTTGGTTGACATTTCAAAAAACGAAAAAGACCGGGCGGCAAACCTCGGACTCATAGGCGCAACCTTTGGCATCGGATTGATGGTTGGCCCTCTGATCGGCGGAGTCCTCAGCACGATTTCCCATTCCTTTCCCTTCTGGGTCGCCGGCGGCCTTGCCACTGCCAACGTCATTCTGACGTATCACAACCTCCCTGAGACGAACACACGTCGGGACGCCACGATGCTGCTATCCATCAATCCGCTCGCCCCGCTTGCGCGAGCAGTCACAAATGTCGAACTGCGTCCCTTCTTCCTGAACTGGATGCTTTTCGGGATTTCTTTCATGTCTATGCAGTCGACTTTTTCCCTCTTTGTCGAAAGAGCTTTCGGTTTCGGCTCGTTCGCAACCGGATTGTTGTTCTCCGGCATGGGGGTATTCACCGCTTTCAACCAGGGAATCCTCTTGAAACGCGTCTGGCTGAGATACTTTTCCGAGGCGAGACTGGAATATCTGATGACGATCATGCTTTGCCTCAGCATGTTCCTGATGACGCTCCAGATCCTTCCTCTCTTCTACGTGGCTCTCGTGCTTACTGCCAACAGCCAGTCAAACCTGCGGGTGGTCATTACTAGCCGCGTGGCCGGTCTTGCACCGCCGCATATGAAAGGGGAGATTCTCGGAATCATGTCGTCACTCATGGCGGCAAGCATGGTCTTTGCCCCGATAATCGCGGGGGCCCTTTTTGAAGTCAATATCATTCTGCCGCTTGCTCTCGGTACGATTCTTATGGCTGTCAGCGTCATCTTCGAACACAGAAGCCATATGAAGACAATACAGCAGGCCGGTGCGGCATCTTGATTCCTGCGGCCTAAATCTCTACATTCTCTCCCACAATTCTTCTAACGGAGGAGTCGTGATCATACTGCTATGGTTGCTTGTGGGCATCGTGAGCGTTAGCCTTGCGTTTTTTCTGCCGGCCAACGCCGTTGATCCCTGGGAACCGCTGAATACTGCGGGCATTGTTGCGGGTGTGTATGTGTTTGCCTTGGCGCTGTACTCGCTACGAGGCCCCCTCAGCCGCAAATTGCGTATCGGCGGATGGATTGTGATCATCGTTGTAGGCGGGTCGATCCTGCTTGCATGGAGGGGGTACGACGACCAATCCCATTACCAGGCCATGACTCTCTCAAAGATCAAGAATGTCATTTCACGCGGCATCATTGCCAACGAGTTGTCGGAGCCGCTGCTCAAGACGTTGCAAGCATATCATACTCAACCCACCAGGAGCAAGAAAAGCCTTGGCACCGTATTTCGCGGTCTCCATGGAGGTGTTGCCGAAGGATGGGATATTCATGAGAAGTATGCAGAGTATGACAGGCTTTCCGTGATTGTGACGTCATTGAATGACAACGAAATCATACTGGTGGCAGAAGATGGTCTCGTCAAAGGGGAAAACGTCGAGTTCAAAAACAGGAGCGGTAACAAAGGAATGATGCAGGAATGGGCACGACTGACGGAAAGGGGGATTTCGTATGAACGCGAGAACTGACTCAATTTCAAAGGGAGGACAAAGCGAGCTCTCGGCTCCGTTTCGCTTCTGGCTCTACATCCTCACGGCGATAACATTGTTGCTCGTTTTCTTCACAAATTTTGACGGCACCCAATCGTACCATGATAACCGGGAGTGGGGCTTTCACGTCACGCTGATGCCCTGGATCGAGGCAACAAGGATCACTCTCTCGAACGGACTCGACGTATTCAGTGGTGTTCCGCTTTCACCTCCCACCGACACGCAACGGATGTCGATGCTCGTCGGCATGCTTCTGTCTCTGGTCATCGGCCCCGCATTGCTCCTCCTCGGGCTGAGAGCGTTTCGGCAAAAACCGCAAACGACAGGAGCCCGATCATATGGACTCATGTTGTCCCTTATTCTCGGCGGAATCCTTGCCTATACGGTGGCAATTCCCTCAGTACCAGTCGCGTTTCTGCAATGGCGGGTTTCCAACTCAATTCGGGAAGCTCAGGCAAACGGGGAACAGCGTGACCATTTGATCGGATCGCTGGCAACAATCACGCGCAAGGCACGAGAGTTTCGGCTGCTGCCGGTATCGTTCGGCGGAGGGGGCGGTTCATTCAACGGGTACGCTGTGAGTGATGTATTGGCAAAGAGCGAATTCGGGACGTATCGTATCGAAAGGAGCTCCGACTCTCTTCTTGTTATCCGCGCGACTCCCCTTTCCTCGCAAGGGCAGAGTGTCGTTGCGACGCTGGATCGGTCAGGGGCTCTGCGTTATCGCTTCGAAGATGCAACAAGAAACTGAGAAAGGAACTATTCATGACTGCTTCGAAGACGCTCACATTTTCCCGCACGATCGACTGGCAATGGGTATTGACGGGATTTTGTCTCTTTGTCGTGTTTCATCTTCTCCCTTCGTATCTCCTCGCCAGCTCGTGGATCGCATCGAATCCGTTTTCCTTCGCCCTCTGGGCTTTTGTAGCACTCGCGCCGATCGGGTTTTTCATTGGCTACCGCTCGACCGGAGTGACAATCCTCGAGCCTGGCCTCTCAGCTTTGATCTATACGGTTGTTCTTTTTTGGGGGATCCAGAGGCTTCAGGATGAAGCGCTTACGCTTGGCGCTGTCGCCCAATCTCTTGGATGGATGGGGGCTGCTTTTATCGTCGCGGTCGGAAGTGCATGGGTGGGAGAACTCGTTCAAGTGCGGGTGCAGCGCAAGAAAGGCCTGCAGGTGTAATGGGGATCAATCCTCGTCTTTGATCGTCTCGTACAGCTCCCGTGCATCCCGACGATGGTGCTCGTCGTCTTCGTCTTGAGTCGGAAGGCCTGGAATGAGCAGCAGATGTGCCCGGGCTTTCTCATATTCCCCCTCTTCGATCAACGCTTTTGCACATTCAACTCTGTACTCAATCAAGTCTCTCTTCAGAAGTGCTGCCGTTTCAAAAAATCGCAAGGCATCACTTCTGCTCCCCCAACCAAGTCCAAGCGGCCATCGAAGAATCCAGGGTCGTTCCGTGACCCGCATGTGTGTTTTTCCCAGCGCGTAGAAGGCAAGGTGGTTTGCGCTGTCGAGAAGCACGGCCCGTTCGAGGTCGGATCGTATATCCTTCAAGAGACCCACCGTTTCCCAGAGTCCTTTGAAGAGACATACGTGGCTGAGGGCAATTGCCCGCCTCGTCAGCGCCATGGAATTCTCTCCGTCCGCCGCCACACTTTTTTCCGCAAACTCGAATGCTTTCTCATACATCGCAAGCTGTTGCTGTTTTTCCTCATCCGTCACGGTGGGGAGATGTTCGCCGATATCGATATAAGCCTGACTGATGTGCCAGAGGAGATCAGCATTGGAGGACTCGAGCGAAAGGGCACGATTGTAGAGTGCAAGCGCCGCCCGGCTGTCAAAGTACTTCGAGGCAAAAACATTC
>Ga0209641_10001044_pt1 | contig 25090 bp, 19 predicted proteins | sample RifCSP16_1_FD_184022 | JGI IMG/M metagenome (GOLD analysis project Ga0209641, IMG submission 184022) | Soil microbial communities from Rifle, Colorado - Rifle CSP2_sed 16_1 (SPAdes) (version 2) | ecosystem: Environmental > Terrestrial > Deep subsurface > Rock core/Sediment | place: Rifle... | reverse complement strand
GCAACCCGAAGCCCAAACAGTGACGCAACCGGCAACGCAACCAGCAACGCAACCCGAAGCCCAAACAGTGACGCAACCGGCAACGCAACCAGCAACGCAACCCGAAGCCCAAACAGTGACGCAACCAGCGACACTATCAGAAACGCAATCAGAAGCCCAAACAGTAACACAAGCAGAAACACGATCAGCCACACAATCAGAAACGGATCCCAATTTAACTTTAGAAATTATTAAACGTTTACATGATATTTTAAATAATCAATCTAATAATACTCAAATTAGAATTATAAATCGTGCATTTAAGAAAGAAGATGCCAAAACTTTAGAAGGTGCCAAAAAACGTCTTGATAAAAAACAACTAAAGGAAATAGAAAAAAATAGTAGAGATCCCGAGAAGGTTAAACAAATTGTACAAAAGGTGAATTCAGTTGATGCTAGTCCAATTAGTTCTAGCGATACTATAAAAATTAATTTGTATATTTAATAATAATAATAGAAATAATAAATTGATAAATTTATAATTTATTATTTTTTTTTATTAATAATAATATATTTATTAATGGAATCTTCTAGCCTTGAACTTACGGCTAAACCGCAAGAGCCTGATCCGCAACTTAAAAACCAATTGGGAAATACTGAAGAAACTAAAGAAACTGAGAAACCTAAAGAAACTAAAGAAACTGAGAAACCTAAAGAAACTAAAGATACTGAAGAAACTGAGAACCCTAAAGAAACTAAAGAGGTCCCTAAATCGAGTAGGACAGATACTAAAATATTTCTGAAATATGAAAAATTAAAACTTTATGCTGGGAAGGTAATTAATAGCGAAAATATTATGGCATGTATTATATTTGCTATGAAATTATTCAGAAAAAGTTCTATGGATGGTCGAACTAAGAAAGAAAATGTTATTAAACTTATTCGGTCATTAATTGACGAATTTGCTACTGATGATTTTGTTAAAACTCAATTCGATGCAAATTTTATTGGATTTATTATTGAGTCAGTTTATTTCGAATTTAGAACTAATTTTAAAACTAAAAAATTATGTTGTTAGGACTTAATTAATACCCTATTCCCTCCTCCCTATAACATATTTCTCTAAATTTTTTGCTGAATATTTTTTATAATCTTTTATTTCATTATATACAAATATTATTAATTCATCTAATAATGAATTTTTTACCGCTTGATCTAATATATTTGGTATATTTATTTTAGCCGTTGATATCAAATATTTTCTATGGAATAATATTGTTATTCCATTAAATAATTCCTTATACACTTTTAATAAAAACCAATCATTTTCTTCTTCGGTATTTTCTAAAAATTTAAAATCTCCTAATGTTTGCATATTTGACGGATAATAGTCTTTTAGTAATTTTTCATATAAATCTTTTCCTGTTGAATTTTCTTTCGTTGTTATTTCATTCCATGATATTAGAACCTCTTTATCTAAATTGGCCTCATACCATCCTGCTAGGTATTGTTCTTTATCCATTTTTTATTCACTAATATATTCTTCTATATATTTAATTATTTGGTCAATATTTTTTTCCTCTGCCGAAATTTCTAAATATTCTAATCCTAATTGGTTTAATATTTTCTTCAACTCTATATCTATTTGTTTCGCTTGGTTTTCCGTATGGTAACGTCCTGCCTGTTCGTATTCATAATTTCCTCTTATTAATAATATATTTATGTTATTAAAACTATTATAATATTCTTTTATCTTCTCTTCCGTTTTCTCCACATTCGATGTATTAGATTTATTTTCTCTGTTGTAATAAATCCCATGTAATAATGGTCCATCGGTTATTATAAAATCTACTTCACTGACCATTGATTTTAATACTTTATATTGCTTTGTACTTACTTTATATTGATCATTTAATATATCATATTTTTTTAACCATACTAATTTCTTCGCATATTCCTGTACATATTCCGCTATATATTTCTTCATCTTTAATCTTGCGAATAATAATGCCGACATTGTTGTCTTTCCTATCCCTGGACCCCCTATTATATTTATTACATAGGTCTTACGTATTAATTCTCTTTCACAATAGGTTTTCCTACATAATTGTCTTGGATTCATTTCTCCCATATCTACGCCACAAATTACGCACAGATTTTGAGACATTTGTATATTATATACTTGCCTTATTTCAATTTTAAATATTTACGATTCGTTAAGTTTCGTTCAAGTTACCAAAATTGGACTCGGTCCAATTTTTAAAGATTCGTTGCACTTATAACGCCTACGAACTCATCGTTCTACGAACCACCTACAAACTCACCTACACGGTGCGTTCCTACGAACTTACGAACTCACAAACTATTTAACATCGCCCCATACATTATAAAAAAATGAAAATCTACCAACAAAGTTAATAAAATTATTTTTTATTATTCATCATAGCCCATTGACCCTACGTGGTACTTCAGCATTAATATTTAAATTATATATAATTTCTTCGTATTCAATATTTTTGGATAATTTATACTCCAATTTTAATAATAGATTCTCTATCGTATAAATTTCAAATATACATTTATATACAGATATTGGCAATAATTCTTTAGCTAATACTACTAATTTTAATCCTAAAATTTCTTTATCTTTTACCATTTCGTTATTCATTAATATATCGATATATTTTGACATTTTTTTTAACTCATTCATTTCCTTATCTCTCTTTTTTTCACATTCTATTTTCGTTTCTTTATATAGTTTTAACAAAATTGGACTCATTAATTCATTAGTGGCACTTCGTTCCTTAATAGATGATATATCCTCAATTTTGTCGTTTTTTAATTTAAATAATAATGTTTCGAGAGAATTGGTATAGGTAATGCAGCCACATGGGTCATGCCCGTTTATATTGTCATTTGACATTTTATAGGTAAATAGGTAATATATTATATATTATATATATTGTATTTCCTTTAATCTATATATCATTACAATATTCAATTTGTATTTTTAATAAAAAATTGATTTCCCTCCTGAAATTTACTATAAATTTATCTCATTAATTATATATATATATTGAATCATGGATGGGTTTATTAATACCTTTCCTGAAGATTATGATGATGATAATAATACCGATTTAACGAGTTATTTAACCGAAACCATCCAAAAAGAGGGTTCTGGTGAACAGATTACTAGTTTAACGAAATATATTTCTGAAGAAGAAAAATCTCAACATCGTTCTTATCCAGATGAACCTGTTGCCGATTTAGACCCGAATTTACATATAGATGACATGCCTACGTTGTTATATGCCGAAATTCGTCGAAAAGGTATCGCAGGACATCATATTAAATCGATGAATACTTTTTATAAACAAGGTATTCGACAAATTATTACTGAAATATTCAAAGTTGACCACCCCCGTCTGATGAATGAGCGAAATAAAACAGAAGAAGATAAAGAAATCGGATATATTTCATTTAAGGTTGAATTTACTAATGTAAATCTTAAACCACCTAGCACTATTAAATATAAAACGAGAGCACCTCAGATGCTTACTCCTAATATGGCTAGACTTAAAAATCTTACTTATTCGGCCCAATTATATGTCGATGCTAAAATCTCTGCTCAAGCCTTTTTTAAAAATGGTAAAATTAAAGTTAGGGAAGAATCTATTAAAGAATTACGTATTGCCAGTATTCCTATTATGCTTCGATCTGATCTATGTAATCTTAATAATTGTTCTTCTGATACTTTAAGAGAATTGGAGGAAGATCCTCTTAATCCAGGTGGCTATTTTATTATTAAAGGTGGCGAATGGGCTGTTGATAGTTTAGAAAACATATTAATTAATGGGTTTCATGTTTATAAAAATATGCACTTAAACGAAATTGCCCGAGGAGATATTATTTCTAAACCTGGTGATGCTTATGAAAACTCTGCACGCATGCTACTACGATATCTTAATAATGGTGCTATTACTATTGAATTACAAACTAATAAATTTGAAAAACTCGAAATCCCTTTCTTTCTTATATTTAGAGCTTTTGGTATGACGAGAGATTATGATATTATTAATAATATTGTTTATGGTGTTGATAATACTGATCCTATTACTTTACATATGCTTAATATTCTTGAGAAAGCTTTTAATACCGTTGATGTTAAATTATGGGGACCCGTTAAAGATTCTATTAATTCTAATGAAATTCTCTTACATATTGCCACCAAATTAAATGCTTATATTACTGGGAAAACTTTTGAAAAAGATGAAAATGCTGTTAAATTTCAAATTAATGATGTTTTAGATAAACTTGATCGATTTATTTTCCCTCATATTGGTTTAGATGCTCAGAGCCGTATTCGTAAACTGAGATTTCTTGGTCATCTTATTCATAAATTATTACGTGTTGAACAAGAAGTTTTAGCTAGTTCTGATCGTGATAATTATAAAAATAAACGCATTCATACTGCTGGTGTCTCTTTAGCCAAAACCTTTAAAACTCAGTTTAACTTCTCTATTATTCAAGAAATTCGTAAACATCTCGTTAAAGATTTTAAAAGCACTAGTTTTTCTCAGGTCCCACTAGCTGATAGTGTTAGATTAGCTATTAATACTCAGGATCTTGAGAGAGCTCTTATTCAATCAATTACTACTGGCAATAAAACTATTACTATTAAACGTAATGAAATTAGTAACCGTATTTCTAGCCAACAAGTTTATCATAAAAATGATCTTAATGTTAAATCTATTCTTAATAATATTAGTACTAATAATACTAGCAGTTCCAAACAAAATGAAAGAGCTGATGAAATGAGGCGTGTTCATCCCAGCATGATTGGGTTCGTATGTATCTCTAAATCTGCTGATACTGGTGAAATTGTTGGTATGAAAAAAGAATTAGCCTGTTCGGCTAGTGTTTGCGAATCTTTTAGTAGCTATGCTATCAAACATATTCTATTACATGATATTGATATTCTTAATTTAGATGATATTGAACCTGATGCAGTTCGCTCATTTACTAAAGTATTTGTTAATAATGAATGGATTGGACTTTGCAAAAATGGGTTTAATATTGTTCATCGATATCGTATGGCAAGACGCTACGATGTTATCAATCCATTTACGACTATTATTTGGGAAGAATCTATTAATGAAATTCATTTTTGGACTGATGTTGGTAGACTCCTCCGGCCACTGGTTATTGTGTATAATAATCTTAATGATTATATTAAAGCATTTCGAACATCTCTTGATCCTAATGCATCTGATGCTGATAAATTGGAAGCTAAACAAGTACAATTTAAACAATGGATTAAACTAACCAAAAAACATATATCAGGATTAAGGTCTGGAAAACTTTCCATTGATGATTTACGCAAAGATAGAATTATTGAATATATTTCGGCCGATGAACAATTGAATACTTATTTAGCTTATAATCTTGATATTCTTAAAGAACATGTTAATGATGTTCTTAATCAATTTACCCATTGTGATATTGATCAAGCTGTTTTAGGACTTGTTGCCTTAGGTTCTCCTAATGCTAATCATACTATGCCGGTCCGAACTACTCACTTTACCAATCATAAAAAGGGTGCCTGTGGATGGTTCACTCTAAATTGGCCTTATCGTATTGATAAAAATATGCTTTTACAATATTATTGCGAATATCCCATTGCTTGCACCTTTTCGGATTCTTTAACTTATCCTAATGGGCAAAATGCTATTGTCGCTATCCAAATTTATACTGGTGCAAATCAAGAAGATTCTTCTATTATTAACAAGGCCTCTATTGATCGCGGATTATTTAATGGTTGCCGATTTTATTACGAAAAGACGGAACTAGAAAAGGGTGAAGTTTTTGGTAATATTGATTTTGCTAGAACTATTGATGTTAAAAAAGATGCCGTTTATGAGTTTATAGAAGATGGATTTATTAAGGTCGGCACTGTTGTTAAAAAGGGTTATGTACTTATTAGTAAATATTCGAAAATTCCTAAACCTAAAGATGATGGATATCTTTTCGTTGATAAATCGGTTATTTATAAATCTGATGAACCTAGCATTGTTGAAGAAGTTATAGTACCGAGAAATGAAGAAGATATTCCAGTTGCTAAAGTCAAATTGAGGGGTATTCGCACTATTCAAGTAGGTGATAAAATCTCGTCTCGTAGCGGTAATAAAAATATTGTATCAGTTATTCTACCAGCCTGTGATATGCCGTTTTCTGAAGATGGACTTATTCCTGATATTATTATCAATCCTGATTCCGTTCCCACTCGTATGTGTATTGGACAACTTATGGAAGTTGTTATGTCAGAAATTGCTTTACTGAAAGGCTCCCTTATTAATGCTACGGTTTTTAAAAAAACTGATATTTATTCCATGATTTCTTGGCTTAAAACTCAGGGAGTTCTTTATGCGGGACATCGACGCTTATATAATGGTAAATATGGTAATCCTATTGATACTCTTATCTTTATTGGTAATACTTATTATCAAAGACAATTAAAACTTGTTGCTGATGAATCTTATGCTATGAATTCTGGGCCTACTTCTGCTCTTACTAGACAACCTTTAGAAGGGAAGGCTAATTCTGGAGGTCTTAGGATTGGGGAAATGGAAAAAGACGTTTTAAGTGCACTTGGTATTGCCCGGGCAATGTCAGGCAAATTATACCGAGATTCCGACTATTTCAAAATTGCTATATGCCGGAGATGTCAAGAACGGGCTATTATTAATGAAAATAAAGCAATTTATAAATGTAAAAAATGTCGAGATTTAGCGGATATATGTACGGTTGATTCGAGTTGGGTAGCAAATTTGCTATTTTCTGAATTACAGGCAATGGGTTTAAAGTTAAATTTTGAATTAGAACAATTTTCGTATAGTAAATCTGAATAATTATAGATGATATTAACATCTTAATATTTTATGTTGTTATGATGATTCCCTGTTTATACCTTAAAAAATGAATTTTAATTCATCCTTATATATAAACAAAAATATGTTGGATCAAAAGGGATATGTAACTATAAATCACTCCTATGAACGAAAGATATATGATATAAATAAAATTATCAAAATTCAAGCTTTATTTCGAGGATTTATAGTACGCAAAAAATTAAAAAAACCCAAAGATAATATGGATCTAGAAAAAATTCATATTTTGATTAATATTTATAATAGGCAATTTACTGAGATCGAAAATATAAATAAATCGTTATTAAAAAAGAAAATACGACATCAAAATTATCCGAGTGAAATTAGTGAAAATATTGCTAAATTCGCCATTTATAAAAAATATAAAGTTTTAGGTACGTGGGATACTGATAAGGGGGATCTTGATTTATTATTTAGAAAAATAGAAATTAAGGGATTTATGTCAATTGGTCCATGTAGTTTTGGACCTGAAGAGAAATGGGACTGGATTTATTTTGTTGACTGCAAAAAATTTATGGAAAAAAAATTTGCGGTTTATGAAATAAAATTATCTAATACCAGTGAAAAATGGAGAGACATTATTATTAGCGGACAAATTTTTGATAATAGTAAAGTTAAACCACTCCCAGATAATTTAAATAATATAAAAATTTCAGAATTAAGAAAATTATGCGATGAACGGGGTCTTTCAAAAAATGGGAATAAAAAGATATTAATAAATAAATTAAAAAATCAAGAGCCTGGAAATAAATTTGGAAAAATTAAGAAAATGAAGGATTTATGTTCTACAGGAAAGGGAGGAATTCGTCCACATATTTGTTTTGATAGTATTAAATTACAATTAAATGGTGATGTTAAATTAATTTGGTCTGGTTATATTGATGATTTAAAATAAACTTAGTATTTGATCAACTATTAGATTAACAACTGGAATCGATACCGCATTTCCTGCCAATTTATATAATATATTATCAGAGATATCTGGTATTTTATATTCATTCGGAAATCCTTGCAAATTAAAACATTCTTTTGGTGTTAATTTCCTTATTCCCTTTTTATCTTTAATTATAGGAATATTGTGTCCTCCTGTACCCATATTTGCAGTTAATGTTGGACAATAATTATTTTTATTTTCTCTAACATAATATCTTCTATATTGATAAACTATATTATCCTCAATGTTCTTTTTAACTTCATTTTTAATCTTTTCATATACTTTTAATTTTTCAGTATAATAATATTTTTCTGATACATTTTCTTCTAAAAATTTTATTATTTTCTCATTTTCTTTATGTGGATAATCAAAACTAAATTTTTCGCATTTATCTTTATCTCGAAAACATAATATATATATTCTCTCTCGATGTTGTGGTATACCGCTAATCTTAGAAGTGTCCAATAAGGCACTTTTTATATTATATCCCAAATTCTTTATTTTTTCTTCTATTATTTCATATGTTTTCCCCTTGTTGTGGGTTTTTAAATTTTTTACATTTTCTAAAAGAATTATTTCAGGTAAATGTTTTGATATTATCTCTAGTATTTTTAAAAACACATTTGATCTCTCATCATCAAAACCCTTTCGATGACCAGCTATACTAAATGGTTGGCATGGAAATCCGGCACATAATATATCATGTGCTGGAATTTCTTCAACTGAAATTTTATTTATATCTCCTAAAGTAAAATTATCATTAGGAAAATTTAATTTATATATTTTTTCTGATGATTCATCTATATCATTGCTAAATACACATTTAAATTTAGCATTTCTTTTGAATGAATATGTAAATGCTCCTGTTCCTGCACATAAATCGATAAATCGCAATTGTTGAATATGGCGACGAATAGCTATACATGGATTTTTCCTCTGTTTATGCTTGTTATAATTATATTCTCTACTAAATTTTCTTTCACAAATATTACATATATATTCCATATTATGTTTGATATATTTATTATCATATATATATATAAGTAATTTATTCAATTTTTTTACTTTACCAGTTTGTATCTAATATACCAAAAATATTTATTGTTATGTTAAAGTTATAAAATTTAATTATTAAGTGATAAACTTAAGTTAGCATTTTTCATCAAAATAATAGTGATATATAGATTAATATGTGAGTAGAACGAATTGTGTTCCTAGAACAAATCGTGTGCGTTCGTAGGAATGATTCGTGGGAACGAATCGTGTATAATGATTAATACTATAATATTAATATTTTTGCAAAAGGACGGTATCACCTTTTTTTAGCCGTTAATCAGTCCCTGTAGTTATATCCCCGTAATTTATTCTTTTTTAATTAAAAAATTGAATCACATTTAGATACCTTTAGTTCCAAACCACAAGGAACCGCATTTTGTTGTGGTAGCATTCATTCAATCGCACTCTCTCGCTTTTGATTGATGGAGAAACTGAAATTCACTACTGTCGAGGTATTTGACAAACTGATGATGATACTGACAACTGATACACCTTATATTCTAACACCAGATGGTCCAGAAATAAATATTCAATGGTGTCAACATTTTGGTAGTCATGATTTGACCTTTGCTGATTCTGCTATTTCTACTGTTCCTGTTCCTTCTGTGGTTTCTGCGTCTTCTTCTGTTGTGTTTTCTGTGTCTTCTGCGTCTTCTGTGGTTCCTGCGTCTTCTGTGGTTCATGTGGCTTCTGCTGCTTCCGCTTCTTCTGTTGCTTCTGCCGTTTCTGTTACTTCTGTTGCTTCTGCTACTTCTGCGTCTTCTGCGTCTTCTGCGTCTTCTGCTACGTCTTCTGATGTTTCTGCTTTCCCTTCTTCTACTGTCGCTTCTGATGCGTCTTCGGTTGCTTCTGTTTCTGCTTCTGATGAAGATGATTGGTCTGATGAGGAGGACATCAGCGTCCCAATCAAGAGAACCCCTTGGTATGAAATCACAACGCAGTTTTCGATTCCGGCATCTCACATTCCTCCTCCAGCGACAAAAAAGGAATGTGCGGAAATGATTGCTCAAATTTGTAAATTTGAGCAAGAAGCCAATCGTCATTGTTCTGTTGGTCGGGGTCTCAATAAACTGTTGCGTAGCGAAACATATAAACGGGTCGATGGTTTATATGGTGCAATCCGACAGGCTTCTCAATGGGCTCGTGATCTAAACCATGCGATCAATAATGATTGTCCAGAGGATTTATCACCAATTGCTCGAACTCTTTCTGTATTGGTTGCTAATACCAAATGGCGATTAAACTACGTGCTTCATATCCTTTGTATGCATAAATGCCTGGCTGATCAGTCTCCAACGTGCTCCCAATCCTCATCGAAGCCTGAATCGACAACAGAACCAGTCGTGGATTGGAGTTCTGAATATATTCCACGGAAACGTGGCATGAATGTCGAAAACGAAGCTGAAGAGAAGGCTCTGCGACAACGCCATTTGGAAAACATGGTGAAAAAGATGAGGAACCGGAATCGGGTAGTTCACGGTGGGGACAGCGCAACTGCTTGTGGGGAAAGCGTCCAACAAATGGTTATCGCATTTGCACTTATTCCGTCACCGGATTCAGGAAGCAATTCCGTGGAAACACCTCCGTTTCCAAATCAGTTTTCACGTCCGAGTAAGGGGTGTATCAAGAAGAGAGGCTCACAGGTTACTGGGGCTGTGACAAAGAAGACGGTACATTTTGCTGACAATACAATGTGCGATCCTCCGAAACCAGAGAGTGGTGGCATAAGAAGTCCATTGTATTCTTATCGGGAGAGTCAGAAGCTTCGCAATCCCTTACCGCATACGACTAGCTCCAGCACTCAGTGCGTGAACGCGTCAGCGGATGACCGACGGATAGACCTCTCCGATTTCTGGTATGCACACACAGGCATCTCGGGTAAATTCGATGAAATTGAGACGGAAGAGGATCTGGCTAAATTTGATCAATGGATGAAAGGCCATTGATATCGATGTTTACCATCAGCTCCGCCCCTATTTTTCTCTAAGCATCTTGTGCGAAGCACCTACCAACGACCACCAAATTGGTACGAGCCTAAAAATCCGTTTTTGGTCAGAGAGATTCTTTTTGGTGGATGAAGAAAATTTTAGATTGCTTTCTTTTTTAGTATTTTTACGTGATAAATGATTGTAATAATTATGACTAAATAATATAAAGGGGTCCGACGGAGAACCCCATTTGTGGTAAAATCACAAATGTTTTTTTCTTATTTTAGTCGCGTGAGTTCGTAGGAACGAATCGCACTTATATCATTATTTGGCGACTAAAATATATTCTTTTTTAATTAAAAATTGAATCGAATTTGGATACCTCTAGTTCCAAACCACAGGAACACGCATCTTTGTTGTGGTAGCTGGGCACATCCGTTCATTCAATTTCAGACTCAGTCTTTGCTCTGCATCCTCCCGATTTTCATCAATTATCAGATTCGCATATTCATTCTCTCACACGATTTGTTCTTCAAAAGATGATGAAACGGAACAATCCAAGCGACCGATCGACCGAGCGATTCGATAAAATTTATCACGAAATATTGACACTCATGCTCATTGCTGTAATGCACTACAATGCATTACAGCAAAAACTGCAATCCATCGAAACCTCTTTGGTTGAATGTATGAATCAACTTCCCGAACAATCTAAAGAACTCTTCAACCATATCCATGCGGAAATGTTCGACCCCAGGACTCGTTCTGAATATTTGAAAATTTTTCAGAATATGCTTGAAAGAGCCAAAAAAATTTCTTCCATTTTCGCATCAAAATTTGGACGAATCAAATCATCTCTGAATTGTGAAGAGTTCGAAGCTCTGATACAATTTGTTGATTTGGTGTATCGGAACGTCAGGTCGTCAATGCCGAATAACGAGGATACTCAATCAATTACGAAAATTATGGTGGAACTATCTGAAACCGCTTGGACACACTTTGTCGAAGGAAACTTTGATGAAGCTGAAAAAGCATTGAATCAACTTTGTGACAAACTTGCTAAACTCATCATGATGACTGATCTGGCAAAGTTTGACGAATCAACAATTCATTCTATGACAACGCAACCAGAATATGCGATGACGGAATTCTTAGCCCTCAGGGGGGGATTCTCATTTGGTCCTGATGGTGATGACGATGACAACTGTCCCAATGGGTCTTCTTCGTCTGACGATGATGACGATGACAACTGTCCCAATGGGTCTTCTTCGTCTGACGATGATGAATCTTATTATTCTGCGTCTTCTGCGTCATCTGCGTCTTCTGCGTCATCTGCGTCCTTTGCGTCATCTGCGTCATCTGCGTCCTTTGCGTCATCTGCGTCCTTTACGTCATCTGCGTCCTTTGCGTCATCTGCGTCCTTTGCGTCATCTGCGTCATCTGCGTCATCTGCGTCATCTGCGTCATCTGCGTCCTTTGCGTCATCTGCGTCATCTGCGTCATCTGCGTCATCTGCGTCATCTGCGTCATCTGCGTCATCTGCGTCATCTGCGTCCTTTGCGTCCTTTGCGTCATCTGCGTCATCTGCGTCCTTTGCGTCATCTGCGTCATCTGTGTCTTCTGAAGCGAGGGCCATGGAACTGATCAAACATATTCGCAGTATGTGGATCAAAGTTAGCAACTTTTATCATCAAAACGATCAATTATTTGTGGGGGATCAGACACAAGCACGGAAGATTTACGAACAGATTCTTGAAGCTGATAATGACGCCTTCGAAATTTCTGACGGGATATGTCTTCAGCGGGACGTTCCTCTCGATTTTGAAGACATCATTCAACACCTTTCGGAATTGGCTAACGTCACAGATCGGAAGGTTGATGAATTACTAAGTCTGTGGCTTAACCTCCTCCCAGAAGGTGATTTCATCATTCCTCTGACCGGAGAAAGAATGAAAGAAGAAACGAAAGGAGAAACAGAAGAAGAAACGGAGACAAAGTATATACAACTTTGTGCACAGGGTCTGAAACTTCAACGGTCTATCGATGAAAAGACTTGGGGGGATCGCAAACCGCATACGCTCGATGATGCTCTCTGGCGCGGTGCGTCTGTCAGGATATTGGTTAGATGTTTACCTCATCCAGAACAGAGTTCCCTCGAAAAAATGGGAATAGATGCGTCAAAGTATCCGAAGCTTCGACCTCCGCCTCAGCAAAGTTGCCTTCGGAAACCACGAAACAGTGATCCTGGAACATATGAACCCAAGCATGTGCAATTTCAAACAGAATCCCCCGTCCGTGTTTTTGATCGAGAGAATGGACCTATGTACGCGCACGGAGAGAGTGTCGAACCCAAACCTTCTACTCTGCTGGGGGATGTTGCAAGCCCTTATCCTCCAGAGGAGGACAAGTTTGATACTGAAATCGAGGCTAGTGATGCAGAATGGAAAGAGAGAGCACTAAAGGCAGACTTGATGACAGCTCAGCACATACGGATTGCTGACAAACGCTCCCGACGGGGGGGGCGGTCATATGAATGCTGATTTTGATTTGGCTGTTTGGGTCGGGTTTGGCTGGCGTTTGGCTGGTCGGAGTCAGGTTTGGGTCAGGTTTGTTCGGGGTTGGCCGGTTGGGTCTTGTTTGGATTGTTGGGTTTTTGTTTGGCTGTTTGGAACATGTAGGTTTGGCTGGCTGGGATCTGGTTTGTTTGGATTTACTTTTTTGATACCCAGCATACTGACATTCAGGATTATTTTTTTAATTAAAAAAATTGAATTTTATTTATTGATATTATAATAATTAGAAAATAAATAGAAGAATTATTTTCAATGGATATTAATCCTCTGTTATCTTTATGCGGAATTGGGCCGTTTTCTACGAATGAGGTTTTATCACCTAAACTATTTATATTTCATGGATTTGTTAATAATAATTTAGAAGATTTTATTAAATCTGGATTATCCCATGGTCCGCTAGGTAATACTTTTAAACAGTTTATACAATTTATACCTCGCGAAAAAATTGTTTGGCATTATTATTATCGTGATAATAATATTGGTCATTCTTTAACTCTGACTAATTATGCCAGATTACTAACTATACATGGTAATGTACCATCCTGTTATCATTATGATTTTTGGATCCCTGATAATTTTATTGTTAAATTACAAAAAATTTATGACATGAATACCAGTGATACCCCTTTTGATGAAATTAAAATTCCTGATATTTATATTATTGATTATCTCGTATTTATTCAAAATCAAATTAATATGCCTCGGACACCCCCAACGGCTAGCACCATGGGAGGGTGCGAGACTCATATTTTAATGGATAATATGCCCTTGACTACTAAGAAAAAATATATTGATATTGAATTATGTTCTTTAGAGAGATCGTATAATGCAGGGGGTACTCCCCAATTACATATTAAATCTATTCCTGAAAGTGAACTTAAATCTTTATTTGAATTGTTTCAGAAATATGAATCAGATTACTATAACCTGGTGGCACCATATCATTATTCCAATTGTAAAACAAATATTTATGGTCCTCATCCAGCAAATTGTTCTTTCCGCTCATATACTAACTTTTTAAAGAATGATACATCCCGTCAGCACGAATCTATTTTAAATCATGGTTATTTTTATGAATTTTTAAGATTAAAATGTTCAATGTTGTCCAATGAAAATCATTGGAAAATTAAAAAAATTTATATTATGTCATTGAGGGAACAAGATACGGTGAAGGATATTAATAATGATAGATTAATTGTTCGTATTTATTATGTTCCAGAAAATTTTTGGCATTTAAGCAAAATGCATACCGATTTAACTGGCAGAGAATTTGATATAGTGAAAATTTCCTATGTTGGACATGAATCGCCCTTTATCGGTTCGCTGTCGGGTGCTCAAAATAAATATAACCATTTGATTTTTCAACGAATGAATTTTGATGAATAAATTATTTAATTATTATTTTTCTAAAATACTTCTTCCAATTCGTTCATATATTCGGTAGTTTTAATCTTGTCATAATCATTTGGTAATTTACCTTGGAGAAAATTTATCATGGATGGTTTTAAATCTCTACCTATTTTTTTAGTAAATAATTCATTAATAAATTTATTATCTTTACTTAATTCTATTAATATTGCTCGCATTTTATCATTCTTATCCTCTTCACTTTCGGATATATCTATAAATCTATTAGCTACATTTTTTGACCTATATTTAGTAAGATTTGTCAATGTGTCTTTATTAAGTTTGCCAGATAATTGTTCCATGCCATTTATATCTTGTAAACCCACTATTAAATTCTCAAATATCTTTTTTGTTTTTGTTATATTTTCACTATATCGCAATTCTTGTATTGATTTTTCTATATTATCTAATTTTTTTATTTGCTCTTTGTTATAATTCAGTTCGGTTTCCATTTTTTTTAATTTTTCATCGTATTCATTCCCTTTACCGTTTTTTATTCCAGAAATTTCTTCTCTTAATATATTATTATCGCTGTCTATCTTTTTTAATCTGTCATTAAATATTATCGTATTATTTTGAAATTCTCTTAATTGATCTACTTCTAATCTTAACCTATGATTTTCTGCCTTTAACTCCTCGTATGTTGTCAATGGCACATATTGTATCGATATAATTTTATCTGCCATTTTTTATATTTTAAATATAATATATTTTAAATATAATATTATAACGATGATTATATTTATTATATATTATATAGTTTTAATGACCACTATTTTTAATTCATTATCCAGTAATACTTTAAGTATTATTGAATCCGCTTCTCAACCTGTTTCTCCACCTGCAGGAACTGGTGTTTTATGGACTAGAAATGATGCCACACAATCTCTCATGTTTACTGATGATTCGTCAACCGATTATTGCATATATGGTGTAAAAGGTCTTTGCTATGAACATGATACTATGGGTTCTAGCCAAGCTAAAGAGTTTCCACATGATCAAGGTATTGAAACTAATATTGAACATGATTTTTATGTTTCGGAATTTACTAATTCCGCGGCTAGTAGAAATATTAGCATTACTACCAAAGGACAACGAATTATACTTACTGGTGTATCAGATAGTGGTGGAACTGCCGTTTTTAACTTCGGAGCCTTGGGAAATCCACCAAGCGTCGGAGATCATGTTAGCCTAGTTCAATTTACTCTTTATACTAATAAGGCTAGATATAAGGTTCAAACTATAACCTCCACAACTATGACAATTTATGATACAGATGCATCGGCGGTTGTTGCTTTTAATGGGGATAATGTGGGAAGTATTTATGTTGCTGATCAAGTTATACCCTTAGTTAGTCAAAAAATAAATATTAAAATTTCTCTAACCGCTAACCTGTTTATTGGTACAAATAAAGTTATTAAACTTTGGTTAATGAAAAATGGGATTAAAACTGTTTCGGGATATACAACTGGCACAATTGGTTCTTCTATTAGTCAATTTATTATTTTAGATTGCATAAATGTTCTAGCTAATGATAAATTGGCTTTAGTCATTTCGACTAATGCTGCCACTGGTGATAATCTTGCGGTTTATGGTATTTCGTGGTTGTTATCTTAACAACTCTGCTACCCACTATTCATTATTCTTTTTTAATTTTATTTAAATAAAATTGAATCCTTTTTTAGTATATACATCGATTAAATGAATTCTCTAATAGAAGAAGTTGAAATATCATTCAAATCAGTTTCTGATCAATTGACACGTATTAAAGAAATAGAACGCATAATTACAACTCTGACGATTAATGATAATTCAGCAATTATTTCAGCCTGTAAAGATTTTCATAAATGGTACGAAATATGTGATGGTATTTATAGACAAATCAAATTTTCACTTAATTCCGGATTTGGTAATCCACAATGTTTAATTTATAATTTTAATACGGCTTTCGGATTGGCGAAGCAAAACTTCGATATTATCAATGGACTTTCCACGGACAATATATGGACACATTTACCTAAAGAAAATCACGACTCATGCCTTAAATCAATTACGAATTTTAAAAATATGGCAAATCGAACTTTTGGTATTCTTCTGAAACTCCCTAATATTTCAACTATATCTATTAATGTAGGCAAAGCCTCTTTCTTACTTGATGAACTCATGACGGGAGACATAACGAATCAAAATTGCTGTGAATCGCTTAAAGCGGTGAAAGAAAAAGCTATGGAAATTTATCATTTATATGAAAATGCCAGAACGATTTCTATTGATTCTTCTGCCACCACCAAATCTCTATTTGATTCGGAAATGCAATATCTTAAAAATTATCAAACTTATTTGAAATATATTTCAGGTAAACTCTCCGAATATTCTGGTGATAATTGGGAAGGCGGTACAGAGTTTAATTCTCGGGATAAGACAAATACATTGTGTTGGATATTGGAACAAATTAATGATTATATTAATCCCCACTCGCCATTAGTAAAATTAATTGATAATATTATTAATATTAATAGTGATATTAATGATCCGTTTATTCTAGAATTTAATTTAAACACCATTCGATTATTAGATATATCATCTAATATTGATCATATTAGCTCATTATTTATTGCTTTAGAATCCCTTTATATTACTAAAATTAGTTTTGATTCTCTTGAAAAATTTTCAATTTGCATCCAGAAAAGTTCTTTTGGCCTTTCAGATAAACATATTCAAAGAAATAAAAGAATACATTTATTAAATCGTCCTAATCCTTTTAAACCCGATGGTTCTGATAATCCCGAATTCCTTGAGTGGATAAACACAGAAAGATCACTTCAACGGATACGTAGAACATATCAATTAGAACCAGAATCAGAACCATCATTAAATTTCTATGATCGTCTTTCCCTCCCAATTTGTGCTGAATCCGCTAATTATACTCCTTCTCGGAGCTGTATTAAGAGAACATTTAAAAAACAAACAAAGAGAGTTATCTTTGGAGGTGTTTCTGTCATATCTAATATACCTAGATATCCAACAGAATTAGTACAATGATATTTGCTCATAATATGACTAATCTCGAGGATAAAGGCATTCATTATTTTTTTATATAAAAAATTGATTCTGATTATATTATTAATAAATAAGAGGATAATTACTCAGCCAAATTTTGTAGAAAATGCCAGCTGATATTACTTCTAAATTGATGATGCTTGATATACTCAAAACTCATTGGGAACAAAAAAAAATATCCCTAGAAAATTATGATATGAGACGATATACATTGATTATTGAACTAAAATCATTACTATTAACTCATATTTATAATAAAATCTGGTCCTCATTATATGATTATATTAAAGAAACAGATGTTATTGAACAAATAATAGTAGCCTGGGAAGATAGTATAAAGATTTTTATTGATGATTTTGTTGCTTCATCGCAAAATCAAAATATAATTCTGACTAAATACAAAAAAGAATTAAAATTGTTAATTATTGATTTGATAAAAAAGATTAAACTAGATTTATTTAAAGTATTTAATGATCCTCCAAATTTTATTGGTGAAAATGTAATTTATACTTTATCAGAACCTAAGGCAACTGATAAATCATTAATGGATAAAGCGGAACGAATTACTGGGGGTGATAGATGTGCTAAATTATTTTATCTAATTAAATTTGCCGATATATGTCATATTTCAGATTTTGCAACGAAATTAATCTCGTTAAATATTAGTGAATTAGATAAACTTAGGGTACAAAAATATTCGGAAATACTAACACTACCCAGTTGGAATGACTTTTTAATCCGTTCTGAAGATATTATTATGATCACTCAATTATATGGTTTATGTGTGCCAGAAATGGTGAAATATAATAAAATGTGGCATAGATTTATCGCATTTGTTGAAGATATTGAGTCACAGACCTTTCCCAATATGGATCTATCAGGAATCTTGATACTTGCTTTATGGATAAATCTTAATCCCACTATTTCAAGTAACGATATAAGGTCATTTATTGTTAAAATGGGATTATCGTCATATATTAATGGTCAATTATCAATTCCTTTAGTTGACTTTTTCGAACCTGGTTACTGGTCTTGCAGAAGTTCTGATGAATTGATCGATGATTTTGGCGTTAAGATAATCGGCTTGGCACCTAATTACCGATTATCCGATTTTAATTAATTTATTAATAATTTTTATTTTTTATAAAAAATAAAAATTGAATTTAGTAGGCTTACAATAAAAGAAGATCAATTCAATATAGGCATGATACCCTCATCATTAATTTTACAAAATTATAATTTAGTTGGTTCATTTATTGACATTTTTAATAATAATACAATCCTGCTGAATGAATTTATTGATGCATATTTTAACGGATTAGTAAAGATTAATATATCTTATAATTTGACAGTATATCCATTAAGTGTCTATATTGCTTGTCCTTGTAAATTATCAGAAAATGAATTAAGAGTTATGAAAAATTTTATAATTATGACGGAAAAACTTTCTTTTACACTTGGACTTCCTCTTCAAAATTTAATTGATATTATTATTTTAATTGTGTGGATAATAATTAATCAGAAATTTGATAAATTCGAAGAAATTGCATCAAAATCTCGAGAGGTTGAATCATTATTTCATTTGAAATATATATGCATGTTCCCAAAAAAGAGATCTACTCAGTTACTCCATTATTCAGATAATCGTATTAAAACTTTTACTACGATTGGTACTGATTATATTGAACGAATTGATAATTTTGGCCAATTTGTTTTAGGTCTTAAATCGCCCAATTCTAAATATAGATTAACTGATATTATATCTGGTTTGGAATTATTGCAAGACTAATATAATTATTTTTTATATAAAATTGAAATGGGTTTATTATATAATTATTATCGCTTATGTCATTAGGCGCAACACGATCCCCGCCTCCACCAACAAGGGACAACGAACCTCCTCTTGTTCCGAAAAATGTTTCGGCATATAATGAACGATTGGCTGAAATTATGATTGATCGTTTTAGGGATGAATATATGCCTAAAGGATTGTGGATGGCTATAGTCTCAATATATATAGAAGATCTGGATAGTGATTTCGACCCCCTTAATTTAAATCAAGAAGAATTTAAAGAATATATTGTTGAATCTATTAGAGATATAATTCTAATATATCATGATTGGATAGATACTGATCATGATATACAATATCGGTCGTTTTTATCATTTATATACGGCGAATCTAGTTTAGATCTATATGGTAATAGCTGGATAAACCCGTATTATCAATGTATGAGAGATATGAGAAACTATTTCAGAGAAGTTTCCAATAAACTTGGAATTGAGTTAGATATTTTAATGAGAATTACATTATTAATTACTTGGATTAATAATAATCCAATATATTTAATATATGGAAAACGTGAAAAAAAATCATATATGAGTGATACTATGTCATCTCTTTATATTTTAATGAGTTTATCTGAATATCCTAATAATAATAATTGCGAACAAATGTTTCGTGATCTTGGGAATTATCCTAATGAACGAATTAATAATTTTGGTACGTATGTTTTAGGCTTATCTCCAGAATTTTCTGTGATCGAAATACCGTATAAACATCGGTCCATATTTTAGCTCTCTAAGGACATGCGAATAATTGTGTATGCATTAAAGACATAATTAATGATTTTCGGCTTTATTTTTTAGGATTATCTCCCGAATGTCCCTTATACGCATCGATTCCAATTTTTATAATTTATTTTTTTCACTATATTGACCATTGGTTTATAATATATTTTAAACTAATTATAGAACATATTTATTATAATATATATTATTTACAAATTGGTGGTTTGTTAAATTTGTTCCTTTAGTATTATATATATATGAATTATGGCAATAGTATTACCAAAAATTTTAACTGATAATGTTGGAGAAATTACCCCAGATTCTGGCGTTACTATCGATAATGTTGTTCTAAAAGATGGTGTTGTTCAATATTTAAATAATGTTCAAAATACTAAAAATTGGTTTAATGCTAGTTCGGCACCAACTTCGAGCAATGATACTACTCAAGGATATACCCCAGGTTGCACTTGGGTAGATACAACAAATGATAAAGCATATATTTGCGTTGATAATACTGCAAGTGCCGCAACTTGGACAGAAATTACTGCCGCACCCGGCGGAGGAGAAGCTAATACGGCTTCAAATATTGGGACTGCTGGGGTGGGAATTTTCAAAGATAAAATTGGTTCAGATTTAAGATTTAAAAAAATTAATGCAGGAAGTAATAAAGTAACAATTACTGATGATACTGGAAATAACGAGGTTGATCTAGATGTTGCCGAAGCTAATATTGTTCATGCTAATCTATCTGGAGCTGGAACAAATACTCATGCACAAATAGATTCACATATTGCAAATACATCTAATCCTCATAGTGTAACTAAAACACAAATTGGTCTCGGAGATGTTCAAAATTTAAAGGCAAATTTAAATGCATCCGTCGCCCCAACAGGGAATGAAGATTCTGGCGATGGATATGCTGTTGGTTCAACTTGGATAGATACGACCAACGATAAATCATATATATGCATAGATAATACATTAGGATCAGCTATATGGAAACAATTTAATAATATAAAAAACAATAATATTTTAACTGTTGGATCAGCTGGTTCGGGGACTGATTATACTAGTATTTCTTCTGCCTTAACTGCTGCATCGACCTTATCCCCTTCAGCGACCAATCCAATAGGGATATTAGTATATCCAGGAGTTTATACAGAAACTAATCCGTTAACAACTCTTCAATATGTTGATATATCTTCGGCCGTAGGTCAGCATGTAACCATAATTCAACCATCGACGGCGACGGCCGAAGTATTTAATGTTGTTCAAAATTCAGGCATTACTGGATTTACAATAACTGGGGCAACTGGAACTGGAGGTATTGGAATAAAAATTAGTTCAACTGGTGGAGATTATGCTAAAGTATTTAATTGTGATATTAAAAATTGTAAGACAGGACTTCAGGCAACTGGAGCAACGACTAGATTAAAGATGAATAAAATAAATATATATCAAACGGTGACAGATAACATAGTTAATGCCATAGAAGTCTTAAGTGGAGCTTTTGTAGAATCATTTATTACAAATATATATTTAGCTGGAGGAACGCAATTTATAAAGGGAATATATGTAGACGGAGCCAATTCAAACATGGATGCATTTACAACACATATTAATAATTCCGTAGATGGAATTTATGTATCGAATTCTGCGTCAATTCATTTAGCAACACTTGATATACATGATTGTACAAATGGGATACATATTGCGTCAACTAATGGGACTGTTGAAATGTCGGGGACATCTATTACTAATAACACGACCTACGATATATTTGCCGAAGGATCATCGTCATTAGTTACGGGGAGTGGAAATCATATAGATACGCCTAAATTTAATATTCATGCGAATGCTACATTTAATATATCATTCGCAGATATGACAACATATAATCAATCGTTTAAAACTGTAGGAAAATCTACTATAGGAAGATATGATCGTTCATCTCAACTATCAGTTGGGGGAGGCGGATCATATACTGATACAATGAAAGTATTCTGGAATACAAATCAAGAAGCGGGAACCTGGACTGATAAAACGGAGGATGCAATTAATCCTACTGCATCTTCATTTAATGTATTCCCAGGAATAACAGCTAACAATACAATTTATATTGGGGGAGATTACATATTTTATGCGTTAGTGCTTGTATTGACACAGGTAATTACATTAGGCAGTGGTGTAATTACTTGGGAATATTGGAATGGTGCGGCATGGACGACGTTTAAAATTCTGGTGACATTAGAAGTATCTCCATATACACAAAATGCTCAAAACGCATTTCAGACGACAACAGATACACATATTCGCTTTGGAACAATGACTGGATGGGCAACAAAATCTCTTAATGGATCAACAAAATATTGGATAAGATGTCTAATAACTACGGCTATAACAACATCACCAATAGTGGAGAGAATAAAACTTCATTCGAGTGGAACAAAAATAGGAAATGATGGAATAATAGAATATTTCGGAAATGCTAAACCACTTGTTGAATTTCCTACCTTAATCGTCGGAACAGGTCCGGCAAGTCAATCAATTCAAATTTCATCAAGTATAACAATTCCATATATAGATAATAGATTTTCGGATTCTTCAGATTCATCATTATATTTAGTTGTTCCGATAGAAGACGGAATAGATACATCTATTGATATAGAATTCGAGGCATATTGGATATCTGATACAACAACAGGAAATGTAAATTTTACGATGGTTTATGCGGGAATTCCTCATATAGGGCAACAGTTGGGCAGTTTATCGGAAACAACCTTGCAATCTATAGTAACAGTCCCAGCTACAACTAATACATTAACAGAGTCAGAGTTTGATATTGATATTTCTGCGTTAAAATATGAAGACTGGGTAACAATAAGATTAAGAAGAAATGCAAATCCTAGTAACACTAACGATACGGCTGCAGGTTATGCAGCCCTATTAAAAATTAAGGCACGTGGATTTCGATGGAAATCTAGGTAAAAAATAATATTAAAAGCTGGCTTAATTAATATCGAGATTTATTTATGTAATCAGTTACCATATTGCTTTTACATTTGAAATAAATTATTATTAATAATAAAATTAAAATAATTATTATTAAAATTTGTATACATTGTTTTTTTTGTGATGCACCTATTATTGCTGAAATGGGACCAGTAATATTTATTCTGCTGGGTATCCGCTACCGAAAACGATACCAAATGATATTATCAAATAATATCCAATATCAATAAGTTTTCTTTTATTTGAAAATAAAATTACCTTCATTGATATTATTAATTGGCATCTTTTCACTTTAGATAGGTAGCATACCTAAAATATTTTAAAATATTCCAAAATATCGCATCATTATGTTTCTTGCTCCATTGTAATCTCTATCCCATGTAAACCCACATGATGGACATTTAAACTTTTTATTCCCTCCCAATTTCTCGTTCCTTTTTAGACATTTTCCACATGTTTTAGATGTATATGCTTCGTTTACCATTATTATTTTTGCTCCATATTGTTCTGCTTTTTGTTGCAATCTAAGATTAAATTTATAATGCGAAAACATATTCGCTATACATTTTACTTTTTTATTTAGATTTCCTTGACATATTCTTTGGGTACTCATATTCCCCACAAGAATTGTGTCGAAAGATTTTACTAAATCCAGTGATGTTTTCCAATGTAAATCTTCAATTTTATGCTTTATTTTGTCATATAATCTAGTAGAATATTTTCTATACCATTTTGTACCTTCATTTTCCTTTTTATTTTCTATCTTATCAATTTTAGTCCCTATTTCTTTATATATATCTTTTCCAAATTCAGAAATATATTTTTTTGAATATAGTGTTTGAAATGTTCTTATTCCTGGATCTATTGAACATATTTCTTCCCTGTTTCCTACTTTATATTTCTCCTTTTCCACTGGAATATTTAAAATAAATATATTATTTTTTTTGTTCCATGTTAATCTACACGTTTGTTTTATATTTTTTATAGATTCAGAAGAATTTATAATTCCCAGTTTAGAGTATACAAAAGAATTTTTATTTTTACTAAAATATTCGCTTGGTATACATATCGTTTGTATATTACTTATCTTTTTCTTATACCTTAATCTAAATCTTTTAATATTCCCTTCTTTTTTGTTACTCATACAAGTTTTATATGATTTTACTACATCATTAATTGCTTGATCTAAAATATGTGAAGGCATCTGGTATATATATTCTTTTTGTCCATATGTAAATGATTCTTTAATTTCTTTCCTTAATGTATAAAATGATTTCATTTTTGATGTCCTTGTATATTTTATAGTAAAATTATATATCCATCTATAAATATCAATCCATTTGCGAATTATTTTTCTTTGAATTTTTGAGAATTTAATTATTATTTTTTTGCATCTCAATACGGTTTCACTTATCTCGTTTGATATTCCCTTAACTATTTTTTTTAATCTTGATTTTGGGAACTTTTTAATGTCTAAATTTTTTTTCTTAATCATTTATCCCTATTTTCATATATTATATATAACATAATTCTAATAGAAAAAAATAATTAAATATTATTTAAATAAAAAATTATAATAATAATTAAAAAAATATTATATATGTATATACAAATGGATTT
>Ga0209641_10001043_pt1 | contig 25102 bp, 20 predicted proteins | sample RifCSP16_1_FD_184022 | JGI IMG/M metagenome (GOLD analysis project Ga0209641, IMG submission 184022) | Soil microbial communities from Rifle, Colorado - Rifle CSP2_sed 16_1 (SPAdes) (version 2) | ecosystem: Environmental > Terrestrial > Deep subsurface > Rock core/Sediment | place: Rifle... | reverse complement strand
CAAGCCCCTTTACCCTGAGCCGCTCGCCCTTTTCATGGATTTTTTCCTTGTGGGCGACGCCGAAGGCGCGGCCCAGCCTGTCATAGACAGGCTCATGGATTGCAGGGCAAAGGGGCTTGGCAAGCACGAGACATTGAAGACACTGGACTCAATCGACTGGGTCTTCGTGCCTTCTTTTTACGAATTCGAGTACGACGGCATACATATAAAATCGGTCAAGGCCCTGGATGGCGCGAAAAAGACTGTCAAGGCCTCCAAGGCGCGCGATCTTGACCAGTTTCCGGTTCCGCAGAGCTTTGTCTACACTCCTTGCACGGAACTGCCTGATACCTATTGCGTCGAGGCCGAGCGCGGCTGCCCGAGAGGGTGCAGGTTCTGCGCGGCCGGGTTCTTGTACCTGCCCCCGAGGATGAGGGAAGAAAAGAAGGTCGCCGAAGCTGTAAACGCTGGCCTCAAGAGGGCCGGCAAAGTGGGACTCGTGGGCACGGCTGTTTCAGAGTACCCGGCTATAAAGGAAATATTGAAGCGCGGCATTGACGAGGGCGGCACCATTACCCTGTCGTCGCTCAGGCTCGATGAGTTGGACAATGAATTTCTTGCGTTACTCAAAGAGGCGGGCTACAGGACCATAACCCTTGCCCCGGAGGCCGGGACCGACCGGATGAGGGACATAGTCAACAAGGGCATAACAGAGGACGAGATCATGGAATCAGTCCGCCTCATCGCCGAGGCCGGGTTCACGAGATTGAAGCTCTACTTCCTCGTGGGCCTCCCTGAAGAGACAGACGAGGATGCCCTGGGGATTGCCGTCCTCACAAAAAAGATAAGAGAGGCGTTCAGGAAGGGCGGCGAGATAATACTTAGCGTAAACCCGTTTGTCCCGAAGCCTTTCACCCCGTTCCAGTGGCACAGGTTCGAGGACGCTGGCGTTGTAGACAGAAGGCTTAAGATGATAAAGAGGGAGCTTGCCAAGACCGGCGTCAAGGTGACAGACATGTCCGCGAAGGAAGCCTTTATGCAGGCCTTTCTCGCGAGGGCCGATAGAAGGGCAGCGGAAATTATAGAAAAGGCGTCAGAGTCCGGCTGGAAAAGGGCGATGAAAGGCATGGAATCTTTCATAGAAGAATCGGTTTACTCGGTCAGGGGCAGGGATGAGATACTGCCCTGGGACATCATAGACCACGGCGTGAAAAAGGGCTATTTCTGGAAGGAGTTTCAGAAGGGGCTCGAGGGCAAGCAGACGCCTCCGTGCGATGTGGGCAATTGCGTAAGGTGTGGGGTGTGCTGAAGCGCTTTTAAAATTGTTCTTTTTCCCGATCTCTTTCGATCTCGGAAAAAATAGCTAATTTTTGGTAGGGTGGGCTGCGCCCACCAATTCAGTAGTACTTTCAAATAATGTTTGTTGGGTTACGCTTCGCTAACCCAACCTACGCACTTCATCTTCTCAGAATGACAAATTTGATAAGTAAATCCAAGGATTTGAAATCAATATGACCGACATCAAGACCCTCCTTCCCCTCGTAAGAAAGCCCTCCAGGTACTCGGGCGGCGAGGTGAATTCCATAAAAAAAGACCTCTCCAGCGTGAGCCTCAAGTTCGCTATGGGCTTTCCTGACGCCTATGAGATAGGCATGAGCCACCTGGGATTGCAGATTCTCTACCAGGTGCTTAATTCACGGGAAGACATAGCCTGCGAGCGCGTATTCGCGCCCTGGGCCGACATGGAGGAGCTTCTCCGGAAAAGAGGGCTCAAGCTCACAACGCTTGAATCGAGCATCCCGCTCGATGAGCTCGACATACTCGGCCTTTCCATTCAGTACGAGCTTTCCTACACCAACATCCTCAACATGCTCGACCTGGGCGGCATAACCCTTCTTGCGAAAGACCGGAAAGAAGGCGAGCCTTTTGTCATTGGCGGCGGCCCGTCTGTGTTCAACCCGGAGCCTATAGCCGAGTTCTTCGACGCATTTTTGCTCGGGGATGGCGAAGAGGCCATCCTTGAGATAGCGGATGCGGTCATTGAAGGCAGTCGCCTTGGCGAGCCGAGAGAAGAGATTTTAAAGAGGCTCGCTAAAATACCCGGCATGTATGTGCCTTCGTTCTTCGGCGTCGAATACAACGACGACGGGACAGTGAGGACAATAGTCCCGCTTGTCGAGGGCTACGAAAAGGTCGTAAAAAGGACCATACCCGATATCAACTCCCTGCCTCTGCCGACAAGGCCGGTCGTGCCCTTTCTGGAGACAGTCCACGACAGGGTCAGCGTTGAGATTTCACGCGGTTGCACAAGGGGTTGCAGGTTCTGCCAGGCCGGCATGATCTACAGGCCCGTGAGGGAGAGGACGCCCGAGAACATCATCAAAATAATAAACGAAAGCCTCAAGGCTACGGGTTATAACGAGGTGTCCCTGCTTTCTCTTTCCAGCGGGGATTATACATTTATAGAGGACCTGCTCGCCGGGCTCATGAAGAAGTTTTCGGATGAGAAGATAGCCGTTTCTCTTCCTTCCTTGAGGGTAGGCACGCTGAGCGCGAAAGTGGCTACCGAGATAAAGAGGGTCAGAAAGACCGGGTTCACGCTTGCCCCGGAGGCAGGGAGCGAGCGCCTGCGCCTTCTTATAAATAAAGGCATAAAGGAAGAAGACCTTCACGCGGCGGCCCAGGACATATTCACCCTCGGGTGGAAGGGGCTCAAGCTCTACTTCATGATAGGCCTGCCGACTGAGACCGAAGAAGACATACTGGAGATAGTCCGTCTTGCCGATTGCGTGAAGAACATCGGAAAGAGGGCTTCAGGCGGCAAGATGCCTCAGATAAATGTCAGCGCATCGAGCTTCATACCAAAGCCCTGGACGCCGTTCCAGTGGGAGCCGCAGATAACAATGGAGCAGGGGCTTGGAAAGCAGGCGGTCCTCAGAAGGGAACTCAGCCGGATAAAGCTCGGCTTCAAGTGGCACGACGCCGACATGAGCATCGTCGAGGGGGTCTTTGCCAGGGGCGACAGGAGGCTTTCAAGGGCAATCCTCAGCGCGTTCCTTAAAGGGTGCAGGTTTGACGGCTGGAGCGAGAAGTTTGACTTCAACAAATGGCTGGAATCTTTCAATGAGGCGGGAGTTGACCCGGCCTTCTATATAGGAAGAAAGCGTCCCTTTGACGAGGTATTCCCATGGGACCACCTGAACCCCGGCGTGGCAAAAGAGTTTTTGATAAAGGAGTTCGAGCGGGCGATAGAGCTTGCCCGGACGCTGGACTGCAAGGTTGACAGGTGCTCGAACTGCGGCCTGTGCGACCACAAGGTCATAAAGCCCAGGTCAGCCAAAGAGGGCCCGGTATTCGACTCGGCCGCAAAGGCGCCGTCAATTGAAGAGTCATGCAGGGTGAGGTTCCGCTTTTCTAAAACCGGCATCGCGAGGTTTCTGGGCCATCTTGAGCTGATATTGGTCGTCATCAGGGCAACAAGGCGGGCGGGGCTGGCGCTCAGGTACTCTCAGGGCTTTCACCCCATGCCGAAGCTCTCTTTTGGCGCGCCCCTGCCGGTCGGCATGGAGTCGCTCGAGGAGTACCTTGATATCGAGTTCGCGGCGTTCGTAGCCCCTGAAGAGGCCCTCGGAAAGCTTAACGCGGAACTGCCGGAGGGAATCCGTTTTCTGTCGGCATCCCCCTTGCCCTTGAAACTTTCATTTCCCTCTGCTATTATGACAGAGTACATTGCTCAGATTAAGGACGGCCCATTGGGCATTAATATAGAGCCTGAAAGAATTGAAGGATTGTTAAGGGATTTTTCAGCAAAGGACTCCATTCCTGTACGCATCACCAGAGAGGACAAGGTAACAGACGTCGATTTGAAACCATCGCTGGCCGCTCTTTCATACGCGGGAGATTCGAACCTGTCGCTCGTATTGCGAAAGGTAGAAGGCACCCCTCCCGTGCGGCCCGCTGACGTTCTGGCCTGTCTGTTCGGCCTCTCAAGGGAAGACGCGTCCCTAATCCCCGTCCTCAAAATCAGGACCGTTCAGTAAGGTTCCTATTTCCTTCCGGAGGTCCCTCCGCACATTTGATGAAAAACGATAATAATAGCAACAGGACAGAACTGCTTATCAATCACAACCCCTTTGAGACCAGGGTCGCCCTGGTCGAACAGGGCCGTCTGGTCGAGTTCTATGTTGAGCGCGCCAAGGACAGGGGAATAACAGGCAATATCTACAATGGCAAGGTCGTGAGGGTGCTCCCGGGCATGCAGTCCGCCTTCGTGGAGATAGGCATCCAGCGGACCTCTTTCCTCCATGTCTCCGATATTCAGGAGCCGGAGCTTGATGATGAGGAAGAGGAGCACAAAAAACGCGCCGAAGCCAGGATACAGGACCTCATCAAGGAAGGCCAGGAGGTCCTGGTCCAGGCCGCGAAAGAGCCCATAGGCACAAAGGGCGCGCGCGTGACTTCGTATGTCTCACTGCCTGGCAGGTATCTTGTCTTCATGCCTACCTACGACAAGGTCGCCATCTCAAGAAGGATAGCGAGCGAGAAGGAAAGAAGGCGCCTGCGCGAGATAGTCCACTCCATGAAGCCTCCGGGCAACGGTTTTATCATTAGGACCGTTTGCGAAGGCATGTCCAAAGAGGAAATCCATGCGGACATGCAGTTCCTCATCAAGCTCTGGCAGTCCATACAGAAGAAAAAAGAGCAGGTGAAGACGCCCGGGCTTGTATGGGAAGAGCTTGATATCACGCTCAGGATAATAAGGGATGTCTTCTCGAGCGACATCGAAAGGCTCGTCATAGACTCGAAAGAAGAGTACGAGAGAGCCAAAAAGTTCGTCGAGGAGTTCATGCCCCACCTTGCCGAAAGGCTCGAGCTCTACCAGGGCGAAGAGGAGATATTCGACGCCAACGGAATCGAGATAGAGCTGACCGACGCTATTGAAAGGAAAGTCTGGCTACGCTCCGGCGGGCATCTGGTGATAGACCAGATGGAGGCCCTGACCGCCATCGATGTCAACACCGGCAAGTATGTCGGAAAGAAGAGCTCTGACGATACGATATTAAAGACGAACCTCGAGGCCGTAAAAGAGGCCGTCTATCAGCTGCGCCTCCGCAATATCGGCGGCATCATAGTCATCGATTTCATAGACATGTCCAGGACAGCGGACAGGGAAAAAGTCTATAACGCCCTGAAAGAGGCGTTGAAGGCAGATAAGGCCAGGACCAACATCCTGAAGATATCCGAGCTCGGCATAGTGGAGATGACGAGGAAGCGCGTAAGGGAGTCCCTTGTGCAGTCCCTGTGCGAGCCGTGCCCGTATTGCGACGGCAACGCGAATGTGAAAGCCAGGGACACCGTTATAATGGAGATATACAGGGAGCTTCAAAGGGAGCTGCCGTTAAGGAAGAAAAAGGCAAGCCTCTATGTGAGCGCTTCCATCGCCGAGAGGCTCAAGGAAGACCCGGCGCCTATAGCGGATATTGAGAAAAAGACCGGCAGAGAGGTGGTCGTGAAGCCGGTCGACAGGTTCCACCAGGAAAGGTTCGAGATCATCTGATAAGGCCTGAAAATTGCTCTTTTTCCTGATCTCGGCAGGCGTAAATAAAAATGCTTTAGCGGGTTCAGGTTTGTAACCTGAACCCGAAATATTCGGTTATGGTAGATCCGTTGCCAGTCTGAACTGAAAGGTTCAGGGTGCAACCCTGAACCCGCAAAGAATCAAAATTTATTTGAGTTTCGAAGGTTTCACGCAGTTTGCCTTTTGGAACTTCAGGATTTTCTGCGGCTTATCGGCGGAAAATCCTGAAAGTCCGTGTTTTCCAAAGCCTTTTCAGCCCTAATCCCCTTGACAAACTCCTTCCTTACAGTTACCATAAAAGCTGCCTTGTCCCGGTATTTTTATGGCGTCTTTGGCTGACTGACGCTGGCCGGGCCGCTCTATCGAATAAAAACGAAATTCCTTATTCCTGGTATTAGAAAAAGGAGCCGTTGAGATGATAATCAGGCGTTTATTCGCGGCAGGGCTTTTGTCTGCCGCAGTCCTTCTCTGGGCCGCCCCTTCCTTTGCCGGGGTCGACGAGGGAAAAAAGGCCTTTGACGCGAACAAATGCGCCGGTTGTCATCAGGTACAGGGGCCTGCGAAAGAGAAGACCATAAAAGACCAGTTGGCCAAAAAAGGCCCTGAGCTATGGTATTCGGGCAGCAAGTTCAAGTCCGGCTTTCTTGAAAAGTGGCTTGCGAGCCCCCAGCCCATAAGGCCGCTCGCGTATAACTCCGTTACCGACAGGAACAGGGGCGACCACCCGAAGCTTTCCCAGAAGGACGCATCCGATGTGGCGGCATACCTCATGAGCCTCAAATCGCCCGAGGTGAAACCCCTTGGCATAGCGGCTGTTGAATCCCCTAAAGGCCGGATAATATTTTTGAAGAAGCAGTCATGCTACGGCTGCCATAGCATGAGGGTCAGGGGCAAGATGGCCGGAGGCCTCTCAGGTCCGTCGTTTATCGGGGCTACCGAGCGGCTCAACCCGGACTGGGTCTACTCGTATCTGAAAAACCCCAAGGCGTTCAAGCCCGTGAAGATGATGCCGGTCTACTCCGGCATACTGAACGAAGCAGAAATGAAGGAACTTGCATCCTATGTTGGAAGCCTGAACTGACTTTAGGCTACCTCTAAAAATTGCTCTTTTTCCTGATCTCGGCAGGGCAAATAAAAATGCTCACATATTCACATATATGCTGCGCTTTTTATTTCCGTCCTTCCTTGATCTCAGAAAAAATATCTAATTTTTAGAGGCAGCCTTTATCAGAGGTAGCCTTTAAAGGAGAGCCAATGCGAGTCAAATGGTTTTCATTATCGATAATCACTTTTGCCTTTGTTTTATCCGCTGGCGCATCTACCGCCTCTGGTGAAGCTGTCGAAGACCTGTACAGGTTCCACTGCGCCCAGTGCCACGGATTGAAGGGCATGGGCGACGGGCCTAACGCCACTAAGGAAATGCCCGTGAGCCCCCGCGACCATACGAGCGCCGTTGAGATGAAAAAGCTCACGGACGCCGACATAATAAACGCGATAACGGAAGGCGGCCCGGCAACGAGCAAGTCGAGCCTCATGCCGCCATACGGTAAGACCCTTTCAAAGGCGGAGATATCCTCGCTCAAGGATTATCTGAGAAAGCTTTGCAATTGCAAGGGCAAGTAGCCTCAGGCTGTTGAAAAAGCTCCATTTGCTTCGTTGTCTTTGTCGCTCGTAATTGCGGCGTACAGAAGAGTACGCCTCATTCCTCGCTCAAGGGCGCCTTGCATATGAAGTTTTTGAACAGCCTGATAATGAGTGTTTAAAACGGGTGTTGTATGAGTTTACAATCTGAAAGTTTAAGCTATCTCCTCATGATGTTCGGCGCTCTTCTTGTGATGGAAGGCATACCGTACTTCGGCTTCCCCAAGGCCGTAAAGCAATGGGCGCACTGGATACACAGCCTGCCTGAGAAGAAGATGAGGGCCATAGGCTTCGGCATAATGGCCGTGGGCATAGTGCTTATTTTAGCCATAAGGGATATTCTGAGCTGAATATGGACGCGTTGTCCCGCCTCATCGAAGGAAGCCACACAGGCCGATGAGGATAATCGTATTGGTAACTGTAATCTCCGGACCGTCGCACCGATTCTGGTCCGTATCTTTTGACCCCCGGAAAAAAGCGTGCTCTCTTATTTCAAGGATAGGCCCTGGCGTCTTATAATCCTGTTCGTGTTCTTTTTCTCGGGGTGTCTGCGCACGGTCCCCGGTCAAGCTGACCACGGCGAACGCATTCGCGTCCTTATAATGAAAGGGACGGCTTCGCTCGAGTTGAAGGGCACTGACAGGGGTTCGCTTATAGTAAGGGACGCGGCTGCTGGGTATGCCCGGGTGAACGGAAAGCAAAAACCTCTTCCACTGAGGCTATTCCCTGAGGGCGGGCACATATTCGTGAACGGCCGCCCTTACAGGGGTAATATCGAGATCGCCGAAGGCAAGCAGGGCCTCCTGGTCATAAACGAAGTAGACATCGAGTCATACCTGGCCGGGATAATAAATAACGAGATATCTTCGAGGTGGTCTGAGGATGTAATAAAAACTCAGGCCGTCATCGCTAGGACTTACGCCCTTTTCAACAGGAACAAGCGTGCCGGCGCCCTCTGGCATGTCGAGAGCTCGGTCATGGGCCAGGTCTACAGCGGAGCGTCGGCAGAGGACAAGGCCGCGATAAGCGCCGTGCAGGCTACGGCCGGAGAGATCCTCATGTACGCTGATGAGCCCGCGCTTACGGTCTATCATTCCAACGCGGGCGGCATGACCGAATCTTCAAGATTCGTATGGTCGAGGGACTATCCGTATCTCGTATCCGTTGAAAGCCCGTTTGACGCGGGCGCGCCCAGGTACGAATGGGATTACACGGCGTCAGCCCCCAGCCTCGGCGAACAGCTCAGGCGCTCAGGGCGCAATATCGGAGACCCGCGTGAAGTCGAGGTCATGGAGACAACCCCGGCAGGCAGGGTAAGGGTGCTTGCCATAAGGGACGCTGAAGGCCGGGAGGTAAACATCTCCGGCGAGGACTTGAGGAGCATTCTCGGCTATTCGGTCTTGAGGTCGGCCATATTCGATGTCGAGCGGGGCGCGGAGATGTTCGTGTTCAAGGGCAGGGGCTCCGGACACGGCGTGGGACTTTCCCAGTGGGGCGCGAAGGGCATGGCTGAAAACGGCTACTCCTACAGGGATATCCTCCTTCACTTCTACCCGGGCACAGAACTGACAAAGGCCTGGTAAACTCGGCCTGGTTATAAAAAGTAAAGGCCCGGCGCGGGGTTCCCGAGCCCTGTCCTGACCTCACCCGGCAGACGGGAGATTTCAGGAAAGTGGCATGCCTTATGGTATGCTTCGCGTCAGGCCTGTTCAAATTTTCCGCCTGAAACAGCCGGTTGTCAAATCGGGCACGGGGTTTTTATTTATAATATTTTCAGGGAAGCTCTGGTCGATTCGCAACAGTATGTCATTCTGAGCGTAGCGACAATTTTTGCAGGATAGCAAAAATTGAACTTCGAGCGTAAGCGAGAAGGCCCGAAGGGTCGAGCCCCAAGGATGGGGCGAGATAAGAATCTCGTGTGTAAATAAATCGGCAAGTTACGAGATTCTTCGGTCGCTTCGCTCTCTCAGAATGACAGAGAAACATATGAGCTTCCTAATCAAGGCTTTCATGGACCTCAAGGATTTCACATTCGACCTGCCCGAACGCCTCATAGCCCAGGAGCCCCTGGGCGAAAGGGATTCTTCGCGCCTGATGACGGTCTCGAGGAAGGACGGCCGGGTAGGCCACCGTCTTTTCAGGGATTTTCCGGCGTGCTTGAGGCCCGGTGATCTGCTCATCCTGAATGACACGAAAGTAATACCGACGAGGCTCTTAGGGGCCAAGCCCAGCGGCGGGAAGGTCGAGCTGCTGCTCGTGGAAAAAATATCTGCCGCCGGGATTGAGGAATGGAAGTGCCTTGCCAAGCCCGCCAAGGGATTGAAGCCCGGCGCAAAAGTATTATTTGACGGCGTCGAGGGCCAGATGATGGGGCAGGACGAAGAGGGACTTTTCATCTGCCGTTTTTCCAGCGCCCTGGACCTCGAAAAGCTTGGCAAAGTGCCTTTGCCTCCGTATATAAAGAGAGAGGCGACGGATGCCGACTTAAGCCGTTATCAGACCGTATTCGCCGGAGTCGACGGGGCTGTTGCCGCTCCCACGGCAGGCCTGCATTTCACCGGGCAGCTTCTTGAAGGGATAAAGGCCATGGGCGTCGAGGTCTGCCATGTCACGCTTCATACCGGCCCCGGCACCTTCATGCCGGTGCGCGTTGAAAACATAGAAGAGCACAGGATGATGAGGGAGCGGTACAGGATAGACGCCTCCGTTTTCTCGCGCGTAATGAAGGCAAAGGAAGAGGGCAGGAGGGTAGTAGCGGTCGGTACTACATCTACAAGGGCCCTTGAGGCGAGCGTCGCTGGCGGCTTTGCCTCCCCTGTGCTCGAAGGTTCGACCAATCTGTTTATCTATCCCGGATACAGGTTCAAGGTGGTAGACGCGCTTTTGACCAACTTTCACCTGCCAGAGTCCACGCTCCTCATGCTGGTCAGCGCTTTTGCCGGAAGGGAGCTTGTTCTGGAGGCCTACAAAGAGGCGGTAAGAAAAGAGTACAGGTTTTTCAGCTATGGCGACGCGATGTTCATAATCTAAAAATTGCTCTTTTTCCTGATCTCTTTGTCAGGGTAGAAGTAAAAATGCTCACATATTGTCATATATGCTCCGCTTTTTACTTCCACCCTTCCTCGACCTCAGAAAAAATAGCTAATTTTTAGAGCAGCCTTATTCTATACTGCTATAATACACAGTTATAAAAAGCAACTGGCTTGAATAAATAAAAAGGCAACTGTAACCAGATGAAATTCTCATTCGAACTCATTAAAAACGACTCATCCGCTCGTCTGGGGCGCGCGACGACCCCGCACGGCTCTTTCACCACGCCGGTTTTCATGCCGGTTGGGACAAAGGGCTCTGTAAAGGGCCTGACCCCGGAAGAGCTCACGGCCACAGGCGCCGAGATAATACTCGCCAACACATATCACCTGTATCTTCGTCCCGGTCACAAGCTGGTGAAAGACCTGGGCGGTCTCCATGGGTTTATGAACTGGAAAGGGCCTATACTGACCGACAGCGGCGGGTTTCAGGTCTTCAGCCTCTGCAAGCTGAGGAAGATAACCGAAGAAGGCGTCCAGTTCAGCTCGCATCTCGACGGTACGAGATGCGCTCTGACCCCGGAGAGCGCCATAGAGATACAGGAAGCTCTCGGGGCCGACATCATAATGCCACTTGACGAGTGCACGCCCTATCCGGCTGACAGGGAGTACACCGTTGAGTCCATGAACCTTACGCACAGGTGGGCCAGAAGGTGCAAGGACGCCAAGGTCCCGAACGGCCAGGCCCTGTTCGGGATAGTCCAGGGAGGCATGTACGAGGACTTGCGAAAGGAGAGCGCCCAGAGTCTTGTTGACATGGACTTTGACGGCTACTCCATTGGGGGCCTCAGCGTCGGCGAGGAAAAGGGGCTTATGAAGGATATGATAGCGGCCACAGTGCCCCTCCTTCCCCAGGACAAGCCCAGGTATCTGATGGGCGTGGGCACGCCCGAAGACCTCGTCTACGCCGTTGAAATGGGGGTGGACATGTTCGACTGCGTCATGCCCACGAGGAACGCCAGGAATGGAACTCTCTTTACAAGGTTTGGAAAATTGGTTATAAAGAATGCGCAGTACGAAAAGGACCCGCAGCCCATAGACGCCGATTGCGGCTGCTACACCTGCCGGAATTTCTCCAGGGCTTATCTCCGGCACCTTTACATGGCCGGCGAGATGCTGGCCCCGAGGCTAAACACCATCCACAACCTGTACTACTACGGCGACCTCATGAAGCAGATGAGGCAGGCGATAGGGGACGGGAAGTTCGACGAGTTCAAAAGGAAGTTCCACGGGCAGAGGCAGGAAGCCCCGCAGTTCGAGGAACTAATTTAAAGGAGGAACCACCAGTGCTTTTCTTTCCAGTTGCTCTTGCCTTTGCGGAAGACGCTCCGCAGGCCACCACACCCGGGCTTTCAGGTATCATGAGCATCGCCCCGCTCATAATACTTTTCGTAATCTTCTACTTCCTCCTTATCAGGCCTCAGCAGAAAAGGGCCAAGGAGCACAAGCAGATGATCTCGGCCATACAGAAGGGCGATCAGGTCGTCACTACCGGCGGAATGCACGGCAGGGTAGCCTCCGTAAACGAGGATACCGTCTCCGTTGAGGTTGCCGAGGGCGTGAAGGTGAAGGTCTCCAAGGAGGCCATCTCCGTAAGGAAGCCCCAGGCATAGGAATTCTGCAAAAAATCGAGCCGCCCCATCCGGGGCGGCCTTTTGCTTTCAAAGGGCTGCTGAAAAGAGCCTGTTTAAGGCACCACACGGTTGTATTGACGGATTGCGGACCTGAAAAAGCCGGGCAATCCGTAAGATCTGGGCGGGTTCACTCCGGCCAAAGCGCGGTTGAAAAAGCCCGGAAAGGCTTTTCAACATCCTGTTAGAGAAAGACTGCGGAGTAAATAATGAGAAGCATCTTCTGGCGTATCGTCATGCTCGCGGTGTTCAGCGTTGCCGCGCTGGCGCTCTTTTTGCCGTCAACTCCTCTTTCAAAGAGGCTGCCGTCGTTCTGGGCCGATAATGTCCCAAAGATAAACCTGGGGCTCGACCTCCAGGGCGGCATGCACCTGGTCCTTAATGTTGACCAGGCAAAAGCCGTCGAGACGCATACGCAGAGGCTTTCCGGCTCGGTCGAGGATGCCTTGAAGGCCAAGTCCATCCCGTATTACAGCGTCTCAAGGACGGGCGGCAGCGCCATAACCGTCGCTTATCCTGACGAAAAGACAAAGGGCGAGATAACCAAACTCATGGACGACGAGTTCGGCGTGTTCAACGCGCCGGTCGATGAGAGCGGGCGGCTCCTTTTCAACCTTTCGGAAGAAGAGGTGAAGCGCATAAAGGACGCGGCCGTCTCCCAGGGCCTCGAGACGATAAGGAACCGGATAGACAAGTTCGGCGTGGCCGAGCCCATCATCCAGAAGCAGGGCGAAGACGAGATAGTCATACAGCTGCCCGGTTTGAAAGACCCCGCGAGGGCCATTGAGCTCATAGGCAAGACCGCGGTCCTGGAGTTCAGGCTCGTCGACGAGTCGATGGACGCGGCCGGCGCGGCTAGTGGGGGCGCGCCTTTCGGCTCTGAGGTGCTGTACCAAAGCGCCGTCAATCCCCAGACCGGGCAGGTCGAGAAGACCCCGTTCCTCGTCAAAAAAGAGCCCCTTCTGACCGGGGACGCGCTTTCGGACGCGAGGGTGGCCTTTGACAGCCAGTATAATGAGCCCTATGTTTCACTGACATTCGACTCCAACGGCGCCCGCGTATTCGAGAGGGTAACGAGCCAGAATGTAGGCAAGCGCCTTGCCATAGTCCTTGACGGCAACATCCATTCGGCCCCGCAGATAAGGGAAGCCATAAGCGGCGGCAAGGCTCAGATATCCGGCGGCTTCACCTACGAAGAGGCAACCGACCTTGCCATAGTGCTCCGCGCCGGAGCCCTTCCCGCGCCGGTCAATATCATACAGAATGTGACCGTCGGCCCCACTCTCGGCCAGGACTCCATCAACGCCGGGGTAAGGGCCGGAGTACTCGGCACCGCGCTGGTCCTTATCTTCATGCTCATCTATTACAGGCTTTCGGGCCTCGTGGCAGACATAGCCATATTCCTCAACATAGTAATGCTCCTGGGTGCGATGGCCTGGCTTAACGCCACGCTTACCCTCCCGGGCATCGCCGGCATAGTCCTTACGATAGGCATGGGCGTGGACTCAAATGTCCTCATATTCGAGAGGATAAAAGAGGAGCTCCGTACCGGGCGCACGCCGAGGTCCGCCGTGAACGCCGGGTATGACCACGCGTGGTGGACAATTGTGGACTCCCATGTGACGACGCTTATAACTGCCGCGGTCCTGTTCCAGTTTGGCAGCGGCCCGATAAAAGGCTTCGCCGTTTCATTGAGCCTCGGCATACTCATAAACCTCTTTACCTCGCTGGTGGGCACCAAGGTCTCGTTCGACATAATGAACGAGAAGTTCAGGGTAAAGAGGCTCAGCATCTAAGAGGCTGCTGAAAAAACGGAGTTTCAGCAAACTCAACAGGTTAGCTTTCGCAGTTCGGATTTTTCGGAGGACAGATGGATATATGGGGTGACACAAAAATCGATTTCATGGGCAAAAGGAAGATAACTTTTGCCATTTCGATAATACTCGTGATAGTCGGCATCATCGCGGCCTTGGCGATCCCTCTCGGGAAGGCCAACCTCTCAACCGATTTCGAGGGCGGCATAGCCATCCAGTTCAAGTTTGAAAAACCACTGGAGATGGAAAAGGTAAGGGGAATTCTTGAAACCGGGGGCTTTACCGACGCCGAGCTGCAGCAGTTCGCCGAGCCAACGAAGCTCCTTGTGAAGATCAGCAGGACGGGTGGCGATCTTCGCGCCGTCTCCCAGTCGATAGGGGATGTGTTTGCCAAGGGCATGCCGGACAACCCGTACATTGTGGAGTCAACATCTGAGATTGGCCCTACGGTCGGCAAAAAGCTACAGAGGGACGCGCTCTGGGCGATCATCATATCCCTTGTCGGCATACTCATCTATGTGGCCTGGAGGTTCGAATTCAGGTTCGGCGTGGCGGCCGTAATCGCGACCTTCCATGATGTGCTCGCGGTGCTCGGAATATTCTACATCCTCGACAAGGAGATAAGCCTCCTCGTAGTAACCGCGCTTCTTACCCTGGCCGGGTACTCCCTGACGGATACGGTCGTGGTCTTCGACAGGATAAGGGAGAACCTCCATAAAAAGAGCAAGGAGGGGTTAGCGCCCCTTTTGAACCGGTCGGTAAACGAAGTATTGAGAAGGACGATAGTGACTTCGCTTACGACATTTCTGGCTTCTCTTTCCCTCATGCTCCTCGGAGGAGAAGTTATCCATGACTTTGCCCTGGCCCTGGTGCTCGGCATAATAGTCGGCTCATATTCCTCCATATTCATAGCAAGCCCGATGTTGCTCTTCTGGAAAGACAAGAAAAAACAAGCTGTTGCAAGCGCATAAGGCGCTTTCCCCATCTTAAAAGCCCTGGAGCCCTGCTTCCAGGGCTTTTTTTTGCCCTTTCATGCCTAATACCCTATTGTCTTTTTCAAGTATTTATGATAAGTCAATGTATCAGGTTTTCGACCGTCTGGAGTTCCAGCACCTCTTAACTGCGGCTGATCCTGTTTACGCGATTCACATTTTCTGCGTGTTAGGCTCAAGGCGGGCCTGAAAAAGGCAAGATGCCGCAATACCCGTTCCCGGGTGTTAACGGCATTTTTTTTTGCTCCATTGGACGGAAAAGATGCTACTCGACACCAGCGGTAACGACATGCGGAAAAAAACCGGCTATGCCAGTCTGCCAGGCTCAACCGACCTGTCTTCATGGCGCGAGTTCCAGAACGGGGTCTCGCTCCTTCTGGATATACCGCTCAGCCTTTATGACGGCTCAGGGACGGTGCTTGTCCCGTCCACGAAGGAAAGCCCGGTCTGCAAGGCTGTAAAGAGTTGTCCCAAGGGCGCAGGATTGTGCCGCGATATGACCGGCAGGGCCGTCGCGCAGGTGCTTGAGAATGAAAGCCCCTATGTCTACAAGTGCCATGCCAACCAGTACTTCTTCGCCATCCCCGTGGTCGTTGATTCCAGATACGCCTTTGTAGTCATTGGCGGGCATGTCTACCTCGAGGGCAGCGATATAAAAGACTTTTACGAAGGCATTACCGGATACGGGTTCGACGGGGAGGCGGTCTCAAGGCTGAGGCCGGATATAAAGACCATACCTCCCAGGTCGCTCTTTACAATACCTTCAATAGTAAACAACATGGCTATCCCGATATTGAGGTGCATGGTCTCGGCGGCTGAAAAGGGTGCCGGCGACTCCTCGAACACGAGGCTCAAGGGCTTTTACGCGCTTGAGCAGGTCTACAAGGCCATTGCTCCTGTCCTTGACAGGGAGGAGCTTTACGAGACCATACTGGTGAAATCCGCCGAGCTCGTCGGCGCTGAGCAGGGCTCGCTCATGATACTGGACAACAAGAACAACCTGCTTTCCATAAAGGCCGCAAGGGGCATGGACAAGGCCCTGGCTGACGGGTTGAAAGTCAAGGTGGGCGAGGGCATCTCCGGGTCGATAGCGGCCAGGGGAGTGCCGGTCATTGTGAAAGACATAGAAGACGAGGTGCCTTCCTGGAAGAACAGGCCCAGGTACAGGACAAAGTCTTTCATCTCCGTACCGCTGAAGCTCGAGAACAGGGTCATAGGCGTCATAAATGTCTCTGACAAGCTCTGCGGCGGGGCCTTTTCTGAAGAAGACCTGCACCTGCTGCTTTCTTTTGCCAACTACGCCTCGATAGCAATCGAGCGCGGCGCATACTACAGCATGAGCGAAGAGCTCAAGACGCTCTCCATGACAGACCCCTTGACCGGCCTTTTCAACCGGAGGTATTTCAGGGAGAGGCTTTACGAAGAAGTAGAAAGGGTCAAGAGGCACGACGGGTGCTTTTCGGCCTTCATCATAGACATAGACAACTTCAAGTCGTTCAACGACAGGTACGGGCACCTTGCGGGCGATGAGCTTTTGAAGGGCGTCTCAAAGGCCGTAAGGGAGGCCGTAAGGTCCATGGATGTCGTCGCGCGCTACGGCGGCGAAGAGTTCGCGGTCATACTCCCGCATACCGACAAGAGGGACGCCAGCATAATAGCCGAGAGGATGAGGAAGGGGGTCCAGGATTACAGGCCCCCCCATAACATATTCGAAGACTGGCCGACCATAAGCCTCGGGGTAGCCGAGTTCCCGGCAGACGCCAGCCATATAGACGACCTCATAAACAAGGCTGACAGGGCCATGTATCTGGCCAAAAGGATGGGTAAGAACAGAGTGGTAGTTTATGAAGCATAGGGCGCTTTTCAACACCTGCCCTGACGGCGAGTTCTTCGGGAGGGTCTCGGAGATAGATTGCATACTGAGGAGGGCTGCCGCGGACAATAAGCCCGCCCCTTCCATACTGCTTTTCGGAGGCAGGTGGACCGGCAAGACCGAGGTCTTGAGGCGCGTATTCCATAACCTGTTCTGGGGACAGGCAAGGGTCGTCCCGGTCTATTACCAGTTCAAGGGTTACGGCACCGTGGAAGACTTCTCCGAGGACTACCTGAAGGAAGTCCTGAAGCAGTACCTCGCGTTCAGGATGAGGGAGCCCAGGTTCGTCCGGGACGGGATCTCGCTTGACAAGATAGAAAAGCTGCTGGTCGATAACGACATGTACGAGCTGGCCGACATCGCCGCCCTCCACAGGGAGGCGAGGAAGTCGAATGACGCTTCAGCCGCGTTGAAGAACGCCCTGCACGCCCCGGCTGCCATAACCCGCGTTTCGGGGATACCGGTGTACATGGTCCTGGACGACATCGACCTGGCCGAGTATCAGGGGCCTTCCGGCAGGGGGGCAGCGGTTGCGCGCGAGCTTATATCATCCCTTTCGTCGAGCGATTTTTCCTTCGTGGCGGCGGCCTCTTCAAAGCGCGTGCTCGAGGGCAACGCATTCGGCTCAATGGAACTAGCGGGCCTCGACGAGGAGCTGTCTTCGTCCATGATGACCGATTTGTGCCGGCAGTACAACATCGAGTCCGACACCGATATGCTCAGGCTCGCCGCGTTCAGGCTGGACGGCAACCCGATGTACCTGAAGAGCCTGGTATGGGCCGCGGCCAAGTCCGGGATGAGGCTCAAGAGCCTCAAGGACTTCGCTGACCTGTACACGCAGGAGCTCTTTGACGGCAACATCGGCTTCGCGCTCCGGGCCGCGATGGGCCTTAAGAGCATAAACGACCTGAGGGTCCTTCACGCCTGCTCTGCGGCCTCCGCCCCGCTTTCCGACGAGGAGCTCATGGAACGGTTCAGGTTCAGCTCCGCCGAGATGAGGGAGATATTGAACTCGCTTTCAGAGGCGGGCCTCGTCGAGGTGAACCTTGGCTCCGTGAAGTGGTCAGGGGATGCCACGATAAAGGACTTCGTATATTTCATCTACGAGACCAGGGTCAAGGGCAGGAGCATTGACGAGGTCAGGACCTACCTTGCCAGAGAGGTCTTAAAGCAGGGCTTCGACTTCAAGGGTTCCAGGATAAACCTCAAGCTGGCCAATGAAGTCTCTGATACGGTGAAATCTTTCAATAATCAAAAAGTCCTGAAGGTGCTTTTCAGGAACCAGGCCTTCAACGCGAAATTCAAGAACGGCGCGTACAAGGTGTCCGCCGACCGTAAAGAGGACGAAGAACTCGACCTGCCGCAGGTAGTGGGCTGTTTTGATACGGTCCGTCTCGAATCAGGCGAGGCAGGCCCTCCGATACTTATCGCTCACGGCTTCCAGAACGGCAGGTACGACTCCGGCAGCGAAGTGGTCTGGATAGTGTCTGTAAAGGACGCGCCTGCCCCGGTGAACCTTGGAGATGTCGACAACTTCCTCCGCAGGTCCCAGATACTCAGGGAGAATTTCAGGGCCGCCAGAGTTGTGCGCTGGATGATAGGTAAGGACGGCTTTACCTTCGAGGCGCAAAAGAAAATCGAAGCGGAAGGTGTCTACTCCTCTGACCCGGTGCAGCTCAGGATAATAAAGGAAGGGCTCGTTGACCCGGACGGCGCTTCGAGGCTGAGGATCGCTGAAAAGATAGTCCCGGTCAAGGAGTTCGAGGTCGTACTGCCTTCGGCCACAAAGGCCGAGCTGGTGGCCGCGAGGGCTGTTGAAGAGATAGGAACTGAGATGGGCTTCGACGAAGTCGCCATAGGCCAGATAAAGGCCGCTCTCGTCGAGGCATGCATAAACGGCTTTGAGCACAGCAGGAACAAGGCGGCAAAGGTCTTCCTGAGGTTCGTATCGTCTGTTGACAGGCTGACCATACATGTCCAGAACGGGGGCGTGGACTTTGACAAGCCCAGTAGCGCCGCCGCCACCGAGCCTGACGCGGCCCTGCCGCGCAAAAGGGGCTGGGGTTTCGAACTCATGCGCGGGCTCATGGACGAGGTGCGCATGGAAAAGGTCCGGGGGGGCGCCAAGATAGTGCTCGTGAAGTACCTGGTAAAAAAAGGAGACGGCAGGAATGGTCAAGAAGTATAGGAATTTCAAGGAAGTGGGCGACGCTGTCGTCATATACTCCGACAATTACATAAATGACATAGAAGGCGAGAAGTTAGAGGACCTGTGCGCGAGCTATATGGAGCGGGGCTTCACCAGCATAGTCATCGACTTTTCTGAGACCGACCTCGTGAACTCCATAGGCGTTTCGATACTCATAGGAATAATAGAGAAGGTCAGGGACTGCAAGGCAAGGATAGCTTTCTCCGGCCTGAAGCGGGTCAACTACGACATATTCAGCATAGTCGGGCTTACAAAGCATATAGAGATTTTCGATACTGAAGAAGATGCCGTGAACGGACGCGTCCCGCAGGAGATGGTGACATCGTGAGCGGCGCGCTGTCCATGAAGGAGGTTGTTTGATGCTGCAGACGGAACTGAGCCTTGAAAAGCTCCTATTCAATCTGAACACGCTGGCTGAACTCGGCGAGGAGATAACCTCTCCGAAGGACTTCACCAGGGTCGTGAAGTCCTCCCTTTACATGGTAATGGGCTCTTTTTCCGCGACCAAGGGGGTCATATTCCAGTTCGACCAGGACAGGGGCGTCTTCGCGCCCATAGCCTCAAAGGGCCTGGGGGACGTTGGAGGGGCCTTCATAAGGCTCGGCAAGGAGGCGGTAGCGGCGCTTACGAAGCATAACAAACCCATCGACCTCAAAAAGGGCGACCACCCCTCTGAGGTGCTGGGACAGGCCGCAGAATTGCTCGAAAAGCTCGACAGCCGCATGCTGGCCTGCCTGGTCGTGAAGGACGAGCTTCTGGGCTTCATAGCCATAAACGGTAAGTTCTCGGGCGAGGACTACTCGGTCTATGATTGCCAGCTCCTTTCGGTCATGGCCCAGCATATATCTTTCTCTCTGCACAGCCATATGCTTCTTATGAAGCTCATGCACAAGTACAATGAAAACAAGGGCTTGTACGAAAATCTCCGCAGGATTTACTACGACACCATCCATGCCTTCGCGGCCTCGATCGACGCGAAGGACTCATATACAAGGGGCCATTCGCACAGGGTCTCGGCCTACAGCGCGGTGCTCGCCAGGGAGATGGGCTGGCCGAACGAAGATGTCGAGGGCATAAGGATAGCCGGGCTTCTCCATGATATCGGCAAAATAGCCGTGGACAAGACCATCATAAACAAGGCGAGCCCGCTTACCAGCTACGAGTGCAGGGAGCTGAATTCGCACCCGGTCGTGGGCTATGAGATCCTTTCCAAAATTAAGTTCCCCTGGAAGGGGATCCCCATGATGACAAGGAACCACCACGAAAAGGTGGACGGCTCCGGCTATCCGGACAGGCTTAAGAAGTCTGATATCCCCCTGGGCGCGAGGATAATGGCCCTGGTCGACGCGTTCGACGCCATGACGACCGACAGGCCCTACAGGCCGAGGCTGTCTTTCGGAGAGGCTATGGACGAGGTAAAGGCGAACTTCAACAAGCAGTTCGACCCGGATGTCGTCCAGCCCTTCATAACCGTAATAAGGAAGGAGGTAAGACGGGAGGTCGACAACCCGACCATAGTCCCGCTCCTCCAGGAACAGCTCGACTCGGTCTCCTTGAACCGCATGCTCGAGGGGTTTCCCGTAGCATAGAGTTATTCTACTATCTATTTTAAGCCCGGCAGGAAGGCCTGCCGGGTTTTTTTTATTTCAGATTTATCAAGGGTGGGCTGCGCCCACCAATATCTGTCATTCTGAGGAGCCGGAGGCGACGAAGAATCTTGTTTCAATTTTTAAAGCAGATTCTTCGCTTCGCTCAGAATGACATTCTAAAGGGGGGGGTAAGGGGGATTGTTTGTGCTCGGTTAATCTCCTCTGGCCCCTCTTTAGGAAAGAGGGGGATAAAGCAGAAGCAGGTACAGTGGGCTGCGCCAACCATTTCGCCCATTCACCTTTACCTCCCTTGATTTGCTTTGCAACATCAAAATTCTCCGCCATCAATGACGGAGAATTTTGATGGTAAGGAAAGATCATTTTTATTTGCCGGTTTTGACCTGCGCTGAAACGAACGGGTCAAAACCGGCATACCCATTCATTCCTTGACCTATGGGCGCTTAAAAAGTAAAATAGCGGAACCGTTCATTTTCTTAGGAAAAGGAAGGGCATAGGGGACCTGATGTTCAAAAGAAAGAAGCGCTGGAAGATGAGCCCGGCCAACAAGGAGCTCCAGACAGAGCTGGGCAGGGAGCTTAACATCCTGCCCCTTACGGCACAGCTCTTGGTAAACAGGGGCCTTGTCGACTTTGGCAGGGCCTCTTCCTTTTTAAGGCCGGACCTCTCAAGTCTCCATGACCCGCTTCTCATGAAGGACATGGACAGGGCAGTGGAGCGTGTATCAAGGGCCCTGGTCAACAAGGAAAGCATAGCCGTCTATGGCGATTACGATGTCGACGGGACTACTTCCGCGGCTCTCGTGTACCTGTTCTTCAAGGAGATAGGCGTCGAAGTGACGACCTATATACCTGACAGGCAGTCTGAAGGCTACGGCCTTAACGCCGATGCCGTGAGAAAGCTCGCGGCATCAGGCATAAAGTTAATGATAACGGTCGATTGCGGCTCGTCGAACGGCCCGGAGATAGAGCTGGCGTCTTCTCTCGGCATGGATGTGGTCGTGACCGACCACCATGAAATATCAGGGGACGCGCCGAACGCGGCGGCAGTATTGAACCCCAAGCAGAAGGGCTGTACTTTCCCCTTCAAGGGGCTCGCGGGCGTGGGCGTGGCCTTCAACCTGATAATGGCCCTTCGTGCTCATCTTCGGGAAAATGGCTGGTTCACCTCAGCGGCGGCGCCGACCTTGTCCCGCTGATGGACGAGAACAGGATACTTGTCTCTTACGGCTTGAAGGAGCTTGAAAATACCGAAAGGCCGGGCCTTAAAGCCCTCATAGAGATAGCGGGCCTCAGGTCCAGGCCTGACGCTGACAGCATAGCCTACCAGATAGCGCCCAGGATAAACGCCGCCGGAAGGGTCGCGAGCGCCGCTACGGCCCTTCGCCTGCTGATAACAGAAGATTCTGCGGAGGCCGCTTCCCTGGCATCCCAGCTTGACCGTGAGAACGGCTCCCGTCAGAGGATGGAAGCCGAGACGCTGGAAGAGGCATTGGCCATGCTGGAGGGCCATACCGACAGGGGCATCGTCCTTTTCTCGGAACGCTGGCACCCCGGCGTCATCGGAATAGTCGCCTCAAGGCTCGTTGACAGGTTCTGCAAGCCCGCTGTTTTAATAGCGCTCGACAACGGCGTGGGAAAAGGCTCGGCAAGGGGGATAAGGTCTTTTGATATGCTCGAGGGGCTTAAGTCCTGCTCGGGTCTGCTCGACAGGTTCGGCGGCCACAAGGCGGCGGCCGGGCTTACCGTATCGATGGGAAACCTGGCCGGGTTCAAGGACGAGTTTGTAAGATACGCGAACACTATTCTTACCGACGAAGACTTGACGCCGGAGATAAACCTCGACGCTGTCGTAACTCTCGACGAGGTGAACTCCAGGCTTATCGCTGAGATAGGGAGCCTCGCGCCCTTTGGGCAATCGAACCGCGAACCTCTCCTGTGCCTTTCGGACGCCCAGATAGTCGGCACTGAGGTCGTGGGCAGCAGGCACCTGAGGCTCAAAGTAAAGCACGGAAGCTGCTCAAGGAGCGCCATAGGCTTCGGGCTTGCCGGTCTCCACCCGATGCGCGGAGATGGCTATGGCATCGCGTTTTCGCCCTATATTGACGAGTGGCAGGGTTCCAGGAGCTTGAAGCTGCGGGTGAAGGATGTCGTGCACGGGGCAGTAAAATTCTTGACATGAACCTGAAAACAAAATATATTTTGCAGTTGCTTCACTATTAGGAGTTATCTTCTTGATGTTTCACGGAAAAATAAATAAAATAAATCTGAAAAAAGTCCTGGTAGCTTTTTGCCTGGCCATTGTCATCGAAGCTGGCGTCATGCCCGCGTTTACGAGCAGGTTCGTTGCCCTGCTCCCGCAGACGGGCAGGGACGCGAGCATGCTCGACTATGTGCACGGCATTTTGAAGGAGAACAGGACCGGGCTCGGCTCCATCGAAGAATTGAAGCTCGCGGAGGCCATCCTCATGGAGAGCGTTACGAACAAGATAGACCCTTTGTTCGTGCTCGCGCTCATGAAGACCGAGTCGACCTTCTATAACTGGTCGAAGTCTTTCAACGGAGCTTTGGGGCTTATGCAGATACTCCCGTCCACAGGCGAAGAGCTCGCAGGCGAGCTTAACCTCAAGTGGGACGGCGAAGGCACTCTTCTGGACCCTTACGCGAATGTAAAGATGGGCGTACGGTATTTCTCAAAGCTCCAGGATCGCTACAAGGACACCGAGACTTCGCTTACGGCGTACAATGTCGGCCCGGGCCGCGTCGATTCCGGCGTGGAGGGTTTGCCGCCGGTGTTCGCGAGGAAGGTCCTTTCGAATTACAGGTACTTCAAGGAAAGAGCTGATTTTTACTGATTAGGCTGGGCTGCCCCGGTTGAGGGCTGGATAAGAAACGAAAGAAGGGTTCTGGAATGAGCGTGGCAAGAAGGCCTGTCGGCCTGGCTGAAGGCATTTTGAACTTCGGCGGCCTTCCAAAGGATACTTTTGAGGGCAAGGAAACAAGGTACGCTGTGCTGTCCGTGCCGTATGACCTTACGGCGTCCTACATAAGCGGCATGAGGAACGGCCCGAGGGCCATCATAGAGGCTTCAACCCACATGGAGCTCTATGACGAGGAATTGAAATGCGAGCCATATGAGGCTGGCATCGAGACCTGGCCCCAGATAGAGTCTACCGCCGTCGGCCCTGAAGAGATGATCAGAAGGGTCAAAGAGGGCGTCTCCGACATACTGGAAGCGGGCAAAATTCCGGTGATGCTCGGCGGAGAGCATTCCATAACGCTGGGGCTCGTGCAGGCCCTGCTGGAGAAGCACCCGAAAATGTCTGTCCTCCAGCTCGACGCTCACGCCGACATGAGGGATTCTTACCAGGACACGCCCTTTAACCACGCGTGCGTGGCCAGAAGGATATCCGAGCTCTGCCCCATTGTGCAGGTCGGCATCAGGAGCCTGTCGGTCGAAGAGGCTGAATTCCTCAAAACCGAGAAAAAAGCCGGTAAAAAAGCGAAGTCAAAGATAAGCACGCATTACGCCTCAGAGGTGCTCGGCGGGATCAACTGGGACAAGGTCGCCCGTGAGCTTACCGACGAGATATGCATCACCATAGACCTTGATGTGTTCGACCCGTCGATAATGCCCGCGACCGGCACGCCAGAGCCGGGCGGTCTCGGCTGGTATGATGTACTTGGCGTTCTGCGCAATGTGATATCAAAGAAAAAGGTAGTGGGCTTTGATGTCGTCGAGCTCTGCCCCCTGCCGGGTAACATAGCGCCGGATTTCCTGTCGGCCAAGCTCGTATACAAGATAATGGGCTACATGAACGAGGGCCGCGGTAAAAAACGCCGCTAGATAGCTCCAGGCCACTTAAGGCTGCCTATAAAAATCAGATATTTTTTCTGAAGTCAAGGAAGGGCGGAAATAAAAAGCGCAGCATATATGAAATATGTGAGCATTTTTATTTACGCCCTGACGCAGAGGTCAGGAAAAAGAGCAATTTTTAGAGGTAGCCTCAATCGAGCCAGGCCGGAGTCGTCCGGGTTCATAATTATACTAATCCGCAAATCCGGGGGTAAATTAAATGTTCGTTCCGAAAAGGGTCTTTTTCACTAAAGGCGTCGGCGTGCATAAGGAGGAGCTCACGAGCTTCGAGTTGGCGCTGCGTGACGCAGGTATCGAGAAGTTCAACCTTGTGCAGGTCTCGAGCATCTTCCCGCCAGCCGCGAAGATAGTCACAAAGAGCGTGGGCCTCAAAAAGCTTTCGCCCGGTCAGATAGTGTTCTGCGTAATGAGCCGCCTGGCTAGCAACGAGCCCAGGAGGCTTCTGGCGGCCTCTGTCGGCTGCGCCATCCCTACCGACAGAAAGCTGTACGGCTACCTTAGCGAGCACCATTCATACGGAGAGTCCGACACGGTCGCCGGCGACTACGCCGAAGACCTCGCGGCAGCCATGCTCGCCTCCACTTTAGGTATCGACCTCGACGAGAACCTCGGGTGGGACGAGAAAAAAGAGATATACAGGATAAGCGACAAGATAGTAAAGACTTCCAATATAACCCAGTCCGCCATCGTGAAGAGCGACGGAAAGTTCACCACCGTCGTCGCGGCGGCAGTGCTCGTCCCCTGATGCCGGGGAATGAAACCCAGCTCAGCCGGAAAATGAAAGTCGCCCTTACCTATAATTTGAAGAAGGAA
>Ga0209641_10001040_pt1 | contig 25174 bp, 23 predicted proteins | sample RifCSP16_1_FD_184022 | JGI IMG/M metagenome (GOLD analysis project Ga0209641, IMG submission 184022) | Soil microbial communities from Rifle, Colorado - Rifle CSP2_sed 16_1 (SPAdes) (version 2) | ecosystem: Environmental > Terrestrial > Deep subsurface > Rock core/Sediment | place: Rifle... | reverse complement strand
CCACGGCCACATCATTTCGCTCGCCTCGCCAAAATGCTTTAAAATAGTTTAATAACCGATTGTTGTCAATGGGTTTTTCTGTAAGAAAGCCTCAGAGAAGTTGACGCTGGTTCTAGCTTCGATTTCCGGACGGGGCGATAAACGATCAATTGGTGCGGGTAATCGTCAGTTGCAGCTGCCGGTTCACGTAATTCGGCGCGTTCTGCGCAGTCGTGCATGGAGTCGCGAGGTTGCAGCCGGTCGAGGTAATCCGGTACACGTTGACGGTGGCGGTGCCCTCTGTCTCGCTGCCGACCCGCGAGCACTCGACAGTTGCGTAAAACCCTGTCAAGTAGGTCGCCGTGAACGTCAGGGTCTGCGGCGCCTGAGCGCCTCCGGCGATGCAGGTCGCAAGCGGCCCTCCCGGATTTTGAAGCACCTGATATGCACCCCAGTCGATCCCGGCGCGTGCGGCCTGGTACGCGCGGGCACCCTGCTCGTCCTGGATTCCCGCTTCGAGCTGGCTGGTGGAAACGGTGAGCAGATACACCGCGATCGCCGCTAGCGAGACGATCAGGAACAGCGCGAGCATCAGCGCGAATCCCGCTTGGCGCGCGTACACAGTGATTGCGCGCTTCACGGCACGTTGCTCACGTGGACCGCGTGATACAGGCTCACCGTTTCGGTCTCCCCGCCCGACATCGTGCGCGAAAGCGTCAGGCGAAGCGTCAGCAATCCGATCTGCGGTGCCACGTTCTGCTCGTAGCTGAACGTGCATCCGGTAACGTTTTCGGCGATCGGCGCACTAACCTGCCCGGTCGTGACCGCCGGGGGGAAGGCCGTCTGAATCGGATAGTTCCAGTACCGCGTGAGGGTTCCACCGGCGCACTCATAGCGCACCGGACCGGTGATGACGAAGAAGCGCTTGCCCGGGGAGTCGTGAAGAGTGCGCTGGAAAGTCGTGCTTTCGAAGTTGATTAGGTCGCGGCTGCTACCGCTCGTATCCACGCTCGTGATCTTTGCGGTGTTGCCAGACAGAGCGTAAGCATTCTGGCCGGTGAAATCGGGGCCGTAGTTGTTCAGCACGAGGTAGTCGTTCGCTACCGCCGCGATTGCTAACTCGCCTATAGAGGCTAAGCATGTATCGGCGATGTCGAAGCTCAACTGATCGTCCGCCACCCCGCCGGAGCAATTCGGCGTGGCGACTGCCTCGCCGCCGTCGCCGCGATAACGGCCGGCGGTGCGAAGCGCGAGGAACTCGACGCTAGTCCCGTCCACGCGAACGCTGTTCGGCAACGCGAGCCGCACATCGCGGCCGATGCGCTGCAGGGCGTTGTCGGCGATGTCGGTGAGCGTGGCGCGCACCGTGACATCTGTCGCCTGGCGCAGCGGATAGACGAAATAGATCGTCGCTCCCACGATGATCGCGACCACCACCATCGCGATCACCAGCTCGACGAGTGTTACGCCGCGCTCGCGGCATCGCTGCGAGTCAGGGCGTGTTGGGTGCATAGCGCAGGCGGTAGCCCTGCTGGTTGATGGTCACGCCCGCCGGGGCGGTGACGGTTACCGTAATGCGCAACGTGTCTCCGGCGTTGACGTTGGGCAAATCGCCGTCCGCTGTCTCGACCGCGACTTGCACCGAATAGCCGTCGAGCCCCTGAATGGTGGTGCCTGTCGCGTCCTGAATGGGGTTCGGCCCGGACGAATTCGCCATGGCCAAGCCGTGGTAGTCGTTGACGTGGTCGAAGCGCGGATCGGCAGGACTTGCATTACGCGTCTCGGCGGTTGTCGAGGGGGGCGTGGTATCCGGACCGATGTTGTCCACGTGCGCCGCGCTCGTGCAGCCTGTGGTGTCCGCCGCCGCATAGACGTTCGGATCGTCGGGGTCGCAGTAGGTGAACCCGCGCAACTGGATCTCCTCCATGAGCGACGTGGCGATCGCCACCGCCTGCTTGCGCACGACCGGGTCCACGCTCGCACGGGTCGTCTGGTTGTAGAGGATCAGGATCCCCGAAAAGCCGACCCCGAGGACGATGATGAAGACGACCACTTCAATGAGCGACAGGCCGAGCGAGCCGCGCCTACTGGACATAGCCCGTCTCCGCGTTCACCGTGATCGACTGCCCTCCGACGGCGATCGTCGCGCCGGCGCTCTGGCCGAGCCCGTTGAACGAGAAGGTCCCCACAGGGCTGAGGGTGACACCGTCCGGCGCGCTCAGCACGTACTCCTGGCCGGTCAGTTGCGTGAGCCGCGTCGTGCAGCCCGCGTCGTAGCAGAGCCGCAACTGACTCGCCTGAACTTCCACATAAGTTGTTCGTCGCTGCGCCACTGCCTGGCGCTGCGCGTACCTCACCGCCGCCTTCACCTGCTCGTAGAACCAGCCGGACTCAAACTGACCAATGTTGAACTGCGGAATGACGATCGCGGCAAGAATCCCGGCGATGATGATCGTCACCACCAGCTCGACGAGCGAAAACCCGCGCGCACGGACCTCGCGCGTCATTTCGCCGCTCCGCCCGGGCGCTTGGCCAGATGCTCGAGCACCAGGTCGCGCTCCTTCCGGGCTCGCGCATTGAGCGGCGCGAGTCCGACCGCCTTGTCGGCCCATTCGCGCATTGTCGCCGCATCCGCCGGCGCGGCAAGCAAAGTACCGAATTGGCGCTGCGTCGCGATCCGGCCAAGCAGATTGCGCGGCTCGCGCGGGTTCGCGGCGAAGCCCGCGGCGAACGCCTCGTCGGCAAGGCGCGCGGCCACCGGGTCGCGGTTGGATGCCGTTTGCGCGAGCCAGAACTGGCCGACGTACCAGTGGTAGCGCCAGTCGCGCGGCTGGAAGCGCCGGGCGACCTCGAACCAGTACGCCGCGGCCTGGCCGTCAGACGCCTGCCACTTTCGGTTCCCGTAGGCGGCCGCGGCCTCCGCCGCCACCGGAGGCAGCAACAGCACCGCGAGTCCCGCCCCGATCAGCATGCCGGCGATGCGCGCAGGCGGAGTGCGCCATCTCGGCGCGATCGCCTGCGCCGGCGCGAGCATTCGTTCGGACGCGCCAAGCACGAGCCCGAATAGCAGCAGGGGCAGGGGAACGTAGAACGGGAAGTCCACGGCCGCGTGCGTGGCCATGGTCGCCAGCGCGGCCAGTGCGGCGACCAGCACCCGCGGCTCGGAGCTTGCGCGCAAGCCGCCGCGCCACGCAAGCCAGAAGGGCAGACCGATCATCGACACGAATATAGCGAGTCCAGGCAGGCCGAGCTCGACCAGCGTCTGCAAATAATCGTTGTGCGCGAAGTAGGTGACGTTCTCGGTTCCGTACGAGGGGACCGCCTGCCGGCCGGCTTCGAGGAGCGCGTTGAAGCCGAGGTAGCCGATGCCGAGTCCCCAGTGACCCTCGAGTCCGGAGGCGGCAAGGCCGTAGAGCTCGGATCGAGAGGCATACGACGTGCCCGTGGTGCCGAGCACATCGTGCGCAGCCGTCGGGGCTCCGCCCCCCGAGCCGGCCGGAAGCAATTGTCCGGCCAGAGGCGCCGCCGCGGCGAGCGCCCAGCCAGCCGCGAGCACCAGGACAGCCGTGGCGACGCCCCGCGAATCGAGAGCGATGCGCGCGCGGCGTGCGAGCACGGACGCGGCGAGAAGGCCGAAGGCGAGGGCGAGGAATCCGCCGCGGCTGAGGGTCGCCGCGATTCCGGCAGCGAGGACTACCGCGAGCGCGACCAGCGCCGCGCGGCGCACGCCGGCCGCGATCAGGTACAGCGCCGGGACGAGCGCAAGATTCAGGACGGTCGCGAGCGTGTTCGGCGTCTCGAAGTGCGCTCGGCCGCGATTTTCGGCGCCGGAGGCGAGCTGCCACAGCGCCCACGCCGCAAGGATCGCGGCGCCGGTTGCGAGAGTCCGAAAGACAGACTCCCGCGTCTGATCGTCAAGAGCCCGTCCGATCGCGAACCCGCCAACGAGAAATGCCGCGTGAAATGCCGCCGCCGGGGTGTATGCCGGGCTCGCGAGCGCGTTTGACGCCACTGCCCAGATTGCGTACCCCAGCACCGCCAGCGAAATCGGCGTTACTCCGGGAACTTGCCGTTCCGCGAGGCACCAGGCAGCGCAAAGCAGCAGCAACGCAAGGATCCAAAGCGCGGGAGACGCTTCGACCGACCCTAAAGCCGCCGCGAGCGTCGCCAGAAACAAAAGAGGGGCCGTGTGGCCCCTCTCGGTCTGCCGATATCGATCTAGCGCCAGCAAGGCATTCGGCTTGCGCGCTTCCGAGCGAAATTTATCTGCCCATCATGGAGCGCAAATCACGTCTGGAATTCTTGCGCAATTCACGGTCGTGCCGCCGCTGGTCGCCGTCCAAACGGGGAAATTGCACGCCGCAGTCGTGAATGATCCACCAGTCACCGTGGTTTGGGCAATGATGGTGCCAATTGGGGTAGCCGCCTTGTTCGAGGCATACTGCAAGACCGCCGAGGAGTGGAGCGCACCGCAGGCACCTTGGCCGACAGCGGTCCGGGCGTCACCCGCGAGATCCGTGAATTGCGGAACTGCAATCGCAGCCAAGATCCCGAGAATCACGATGACAACCACCAGTTCGATCAACGTGAAGCCTGCTTGCATGACTTTTCGCATATCCGTCCCTTGGTGCTAAAGCTGTTTCGGCACGCACCCGAAGCGTAGCGCCGTTCGAGCTCGGCCACCGTTTAGTCCTCGCGCATATTACCCACAACGATCCGAATCTGCAACCATGGTTTGTAATTAAGAGTCAACTGGTTCCAGGACAATACTCGAAACTCCCTGAAATTCGTCAGGTTCCCGGTTCCCAGCGATAACCGTTGACTGGCGTAAGGCCCACCCCAACGTATGCGTGGCGGGTAGTTTTCCGGACTTCGATCCGAAAGCGGATTGCGGGAACCGGATCGTCCGATCCTCCGGAAAGAAATCGCGTGAGATTGGGCACATAGACCAATTCGGCGCGCACGCGATCGAACAGCCAATTGCCGCCCTCGACTCCCTCGGGCGGCAGGCCATCGAATTCGCCCAAATAGTTGGACGCCTTGGCCGCAACGATGAGGAAAGGGCTTTGATTGGCGAGCGCATCGATCGCGGCGTATTCCCCGCGGAGCGCTAGCAGCGCGGTTTTCGCGTAAAGCGCCGCTTGCAGCCGGCTCACCGTGGCCTCCATGGCGGCCTTCTCCGCGGCTTCCGCGAGGGTGAGAAGCCGCTCCAGCAGCACCGCCGCGACTATACCGACAATCGCAATGTAGAGCGCTGACTGAAGGATCGTCCGTGGCCGGTTGCGAAAAATCATCGCCGCGGGATCGGCCCCCGCACCTACTTCTTGAGCAGCATGACCCTGCCGAGGTCCCAGATCGGCAGGAACACGCCGAGCGCGAGAATGAGCACCAGGATGCCCAGCCCGACAGTCAGGATGGGCTCGATGTTCGCCGCAAGATTCTTGATCTCGTAGTCCACCTCGCGCTCGTACATGTCGGCCACTTCGCCGAGCAAATCATCCAGCGCTCCCGACTCCTCCCCCACCGCGATCATCTGCAGCACCGCGGGCGTGAACACGGCCGCCACCGTCGCGGTGCGCAGGATGCTTTCGCCGCGCTCGACCCCGTCGCGCATCTGTTCGATCCGTTGCCCGATATAACTGTTGTAGCTCACCTCTGCGACAACGGTGAGCGTCTGCACGATCGGCACGCCGGCGTGCAGCGCAAGCGACATGCTGCGCGCGAAGCGCGCGAGCGTCGCCCGCAGGACGATCGAGCCGGCGAGCGGGATTCGCAGCTTTGCCTTGTCCCAGCTGTATCGTCCCGCCTCGGTGCCGACCCAGAGATTGAACATCACCACAGCGCCGACGAGCGCTGCGGCGAGGATATACCAGTAATTCAGGAATAGATCGGACGTCGCGATCAGCACGCGCGTGAGCAGCGGCAGCGCCACCTTGCTGGTCTCGAAAATCTTGGCAAACGCCGGAATGACGAAGAAGTTGACGATGCCGATCGCCACGCCGATCACCACCATGACGATGATCGGATAGCGCACCGCCGTCTTGATGCGGTCGCGGATCTCCTTCTCGAACTCCTGATACTTGAACAGCCGGTCGAACACGGCGTCGAGCTGCCCGGTGGCCTCGCCCACGCGCACCAGCGCGACGTAGAACGGGCTGAACACCGCGGGGTGGCGCCGCAGCGCCGAGGAGAGCTCGCGCCCGGCATCCAGGCTCACGCGCAGGTCGCCGATCACCTCGGCGAGCGTGCGGTTGCGCGTCGACTCCTGCAGCCCCGCCATGGCGCGCAGGATCGGCACTCCCGCCTTGAGGAGAGTGTGCATCTGGCGCGAGAACAGCATCAGGTCGACGTCGCTGATCTTCGGCGCGGTGAGGCGCTTCAACCAATCGGGGACCTGCGGCGCCGCGATTGCGGACGCCGCCGGCCTGATGTCCACGGGAGTGACGCCGCTGTTGAACAGCTGATCCGCAATCGTCCCGCTGTCGGCGCCTTCGAGCGTGCCCGTGACCAGGTCGCCGCGCGCGTTGCGACCGCGGTACGAGAACAGCGGCAATCAGAGCTCCATCTGGTTGGCGACCCGGACGACTTCCCCGACGGTGGTGCGCCCGCGGCGCACCAGGTCGAGCGCGTGGTCGGTGATGGTGCGGCCCTTGAGCGTCGCGCGCGCCGCCGTGACGAAGCGGTTCGGGTCCCCGTGGGCCGCCGCCATCCCCAGCTCGGTGGTCATCTCGAGCATCTCGTAGACGCCGGTGCGGCCCGCATAGCCCGAGCCGTTGCAGTGCGAGCAGCCGCGTCCGCGGAAGTACTTCTGGCTCGCGTAGTCGGGCCCGAGCACTGCCGCCAGCCAGCGCGCCTCGTAGCTGTCGGGCACCTGCTCGGCGGTGCAGCTCTCGCAGATCAGGCGCACCAGGCGCTGCGCGATCACCGCGTGCACCGAGGTCCCGACGAGAAATCCGGGCGCCCCCATGTCGATCATGCGTATCGGCGTGCTCGCCGCGTCCAGCGTATGCACCGTGGAGAACACGAGGTGGCCGGTGAGCGCGGCGCGCAGCGCGATGTGCGCGGTCTCCTCGTCGCGGATCTCACCCACCAGGATGACGTCCGGGTCGTGGCGCAGCACCGAGCGCAGCACGCGCGCGAAGCTGAGATCGATCTTCTCGTTCACCTGCACCTGGGTGATGCCCGCCAGGCGGTATTCGACCGGGTCCTCCACCGTGACGATCTTGCGGTCCACCGTGTTCAGCTCGGAGAGCGCGGCGTAGAGCGTCGTCGTCTTGCCGCTCCCGGTCGGTCCGGTGACGAGCACCATCCCCTGCGAGCGGTGGATGATCTCCTGCAGACGCTGGTACATGTCCTCGGGCATGCCCAGGGTGTCGAGCGATTGCAGGGTCGAGCGCCGGTTGAGCAGCCGCAGCACCACCGACTCGCCGAACTGCGTGGGCATCGTCGACATGCGCACGTCGATCTTCTGGTCGCGCGCGATGACGGCCATCCGGCCGTCCTGCGGCATGCGCTTCTCGGCGATGTCCAGGCCGGCCATCAGCTTCAGCCGCAGCGCGAGCGCCGGCGCGATTTTCGGGTCGCCCTGCGTCTGCGGCATCAGCTCGCCGTCGATGCGAAAGCGGATCTGCAGGCGCCCCTCCTGCGGCTCGACGTGCACGTCCGAGGCGTTCACCTGCACCGCGTCCTCGAACACCGATTGGAGCAGCTTGACCACCGGCGCGTCCTCGGCGCCCGCCCCGAGGCCGAGCGTGCCGAAATCGATGTAGTCGTCGCCCACGTCGCGCTCGAGGTCCTTGGCGAGGCCGCTGATCGCCTCGGTGCGGCGGTACACCCGGTCGATCGTGGCGAGCACCATCGCTTCGCTCACCACCGCGGCCTCGATGTCGCGCTTGAGCAGCCGCGTCATCTCGTCGAACGCGAACAGGTCCGTCGGGTCGGCCATGCCGACCAGGTAGCTCGAGCGCTTGTCCTCCAGCACCACGGCGCGAAAGCGCCGGGCCTGCGCCTCCGGCAGCCGGCGCACCACGTCGTTGTTCAAGTTGTAGAACTTGAGGTTCACGTAGGCGATGTTCAGCTGGCGCGAGATCGCCTCGCAGATCTGCTCGTCGTTCACCACCCCCTGGTCCATCAGCACGCGGCCGAGCTTGCGGCCGCTCTTTTTCTGCTGCTCGAGCGCGAGCTTCAGCTGCTCGGCCGAGACGAGCTTCTGCGCGACCAGGATGTCGCCGAGCCTGATTTTTTCCGGGCGTCCCATGCCGTTGCTCCGAGCCATTATCTCGGAACTGTGAACGCTCTGCTCGCTGCGGCCTCCCGGCCGCGCCGGCAGCGCTGTCAGGCTTTGAAAAAAAACAGGGGCAGACCCTTGCGGATCTGCCCCTGGCGCAACTCCGACGCCGGAGGAGGAGGAGGATTGGCGCCGGGTGCGGCGTTCGTGCTTAGTTGTGGCGCAGGCGCGCGTTGCTGCAGGCCTGAGCGAGCTCCCGCAGGGTGCGGCCGAATCCGGCGATGCGCCGGAACCCGGTCGCGATGAGCCTGGAGAGGTACTCCGCGCGTTCGCGGCGCGCCAAGCGTTCGATAGCCTGGATTTCTGATGAGTTCATCGTCATTTCGATCCAAATCGTGTTGCGATGCAGCAAATATACGTATTTGCGATTAAGATTAAAATACTCGCAAATATTGAAACACTTTTGTTATTTTAGCAACAATATGGCAGAACCGATGCATCAAATGGCTGTTTTTGCCCGGGTCGTATCGGCCGGAAGCCTTTCGGCCGCCGCGCGCGAGCTGGGTCTTTCGCCCGCGGTCGTCAGCCGGCGGCTTGCCGCCCTGGAGTCGAAGCTCGGGGTGCGCCTGATCAACCGCACCACGCGCAGCCTCCACCTCACCGACGAAGGCGCGAATTATTTCGAGGCATGCTCGCGCATCATCGCCGAGATCGAGGAGGCTGATGCTGCGGCCTCGGCCGGGCGCGTCGAGCCCCAGGGGGTGCTCAAGGTCGCCGTGCCTGCCTCCTTCGGACACCAGTTCATCACACCGCTCATCCCCCGGTTTGCAGCGCGCTTTCCGAAGGTGCAGCTCGCGCTCAGCCTCTCGGATCGCACCGTGAACCTGCTCGACGAGGGCTTCGATCTCGCGATCCGCATCGCCGAGCTCGAGGATTCATCGCTCGCCGCGCGAAAGCTCGCGTCCAATCGCCGCGTGGTATGCGCGAGCCCCGCGTACCTCGCGCAGCACGGCACCCCGCGCACCCCGGAAGAGCTGGTGCGCCATAACTGCCTCACCGCGCCCGACCTGGTCGCGACCTGGGCCTACAAGGGCCCGGACGGCAAGCCGGGCTCGGTGCGCGTCACCGGGCGCTACGCCTGCGACAACTGGGAAGTGATCCGCGAATGGGCGCTCGCCGGGCTCGGCGTGGCGCTCAAGTCGACATGGGACGTGCGGCGCCATCTCGAGGACGGCACGCTCGCGCTCGTGTGTGCGGGATACACCTTCGGCACCGACGTGGGGATTTACGCGGTATACCCGCACCGGCGCCACCTGTCCGCCAAGACGCGCGCATTCATCGAGTTCCTCGCCGACTCGTTCGGCCCGGAGCCGGCCTGGGACCGGCCGGTCGCGAGGCCGCCCAAGCCGCGAATCCGGGGCCGTGCCGCCGTTGTCTAAGCGGTTATCCTTTGCCCTAGTCATCTGGAGACCGCCCGATGAACGCACCGGTGGATCCCGCCCTCCTTGCCAAGGCTTCCCTGGACGACAAGTACACGCTGCCGGGCGGCCGAGTATTCCTGACCGGCACGCAGGCGCTCATTCGCCTCATGATGCTGCAGCGCGAGCGCGATGCTCGCGCCGGCCTCAACACCGCCGGCTTCGTCTCCGGCTACCGCGGCTCGCCGCTGGGCGGCCTCGACCAGGCGCTGTGGCGCGCGCAAACGCACCTGGAGCGGCACCACATCCGCTTCCAGCCGGGCATCAACGAGGACCTCGCCGCCACCTCGCTCTGGGGCACACAGCAGGTCGGCATGTTCCCCGGCGCCAGGTACGACGGCGTGTTCGGCATGTGGTACGGCAAGGGTCCGGGCGTGGATCGCTGCGGCGACGTGTTCAAGCACGCGAATTCCGCGGGCACGTCGAAATACGGCGGCGTGCTGGTGCTCGCCGGCGACGATCATGCCGCCAAGTCCTCGACGCTCGCGCACCAGAGCGAGCATATCTTCAAGGCCTGCTGCATCCCGGTGCTCAATCCGTCGAACGTGCAGGACTACCTCGATCTCGGCCTGCACGGATTCGCGATCAGCCGCTACTCGGGCTGCTGGGTGGCGTTCAAGTGCGTGACCGACGTGGTGGAATCCGGCGCCTCGGTGAGCGTCGACCCCGAGCGCGTCGAGGTCCAGGTCCCGGGAGATTTCGTGCTGCCACCCGACGGCCTCAACATCCGCTGGCCCGACGGCTTTCTCGAGCAGGAGATGCGCCTGCTCGACTGGAAGGTGTACGCCGCGCTCGCCTACGTGCGTGCCAACCGTCTCGACCGCATCGTCCGGGATTCGCCGCGCGCGCGCCTCGGCATCGCGACCACCGGCAAGAGCTACGGAGACGTCATGCAGGCGCTCGCCGACCTCGGCATCGACGAGGGCGTCGCGCGCGACATCGGGCTGCGCGTGTACAAGGTGGCGATGTCCTGGCCGCTCGAGCCGCAGGGGGCGCGGCGCTTCGCCGAAGGACTGGAAGAGATCCTGGTGGTCGAGGAAAAGCGCCAGGTGATCGAGTACCAGATCAAGGAGGAGCTCTACAGCTGGGAGGAAGCCAGGCGGGCGCCGCGCGTGGTCGGCAAATTCGACGACAACGGCGAGTGGAGCCGCGCCGAGGGCCAGCCGGCCGGCAGCTGGCTGCTGCCCGCGCACTACGAGCATTCGCCCGCCATGGTGGCAAGAGCGATCGCGCAGCGTCTGGAGCGCCTCGGGATGAGCCAGCAGCTCGGAACGCAGTTCCGCGAGCGGCTCGCGTTCCTCGACTTCAAGGCAGCAGCGCTCGCCAAGCCGCGCGTCACCGCGGTGCGCCAGCCCTACTTCTGCTCGGGATGTCCGCACAACACCTCGACCCGCGTGCCCGAGGGCAGCCGCGCCGTCGCCGGAATCGGCTGCCACTTCATGGCGGTGTGGATGAATCGCGCCACCGCGACCTTCACGCACATGGGGGCGGAAGGCGTCCCATGGATCGGCCAGGCGCCGTTCACCGACGAGAAGCACATCTTCGCGAATCTCGGCGACGGCACGTATTTCCATTCCGGGCTGCTCGCGATCCGCGCCGCGGTCGCCGCCAAGGTCAACATGACCTACAAGATCCTCTACAACGACGCGGTGGCGATGACGGGCGGCCAGCACGTGGAAGGCCCGCTGGACCCTGCGATCATCTCGCGCCAGCTCGACGCGGAGGGCGTCTCCCCGATCGTGGTCGTCACCGACGAGCCGGAGAAGTACCCGGCCGGGACGGGCTGGGCGAGCGGCGTGACGATCCGGCACCGCGACGAGCTGGACGCGGTGCAGCGCGAGCTGCGCGAAGCGAGCGGCGTGTCGGCGCTCATCTACGACCAGACCTGCGCCGCCGAGAAGCGGCGCCGCAGGAAGCGCGGCACGTTTCCCGATCCGGCGATGCGCGCGGTGATCAACGAGATGGTGTGCGAGGGCTGCGGGGATTGCAGCGCGAAATCGAACTGCCTCTCGGTCGAGCCGCTCGAGACCGAGTTCGGCAGGAAGCGCGCGATCAACCAGTCTTCGTGCAACAAGGACTTCTCGTGCGTGAAGGGCTTCTGCCCGAGCTTCGTCACCGTCGAGGGTGGCCGGCTCAGGAAAGGCCTCGCGGCGCAGCCGAAATCCACGGACGAGTTCCCGCCGCTCGCCGAGCCAACGCCGCCCGCGCTCGAGGCGCCCTATGGCGTGCTCGTCACGGGCATCGGCGGCACCGGCGTGATCACGATCGGGCAGATTCTCGGCATGGCGGCGCATCTCGAGGGCAAGGGCGTGTCGGTGCTCGACATGTCGGGCCTCGCGCAGAAGTACGGCGCGGTCACCTCGCACGTGCAGATCGGCCGCCGGCCCGAGGAGCTGCACGCCACCCGGCTCGACACCGGGGGCGCGCGCCTGGTGATCGGCTGCGACCTCGTGGTGAGCGCGGGCGCCGACGCCCTCGCCAGGATGGACGCGTCGCGCACGCGCGCGGTGGTGAACGCGAGCGTGACGCCCACCGCCGAGTTCGTGCGCAACCCGGACTGGCAGCTGCCCGGAAGCGACCTGCAGCGCGACATCCGCGAGGCCTGCGGCGAGGCGAACGTCGGGTTCGTCGCGGCGACCGAGCTCGCCGCCGCCCTGATGGGCGACGCGATCGCCACCAACATGTTCATGCTCGGCTACGCCTGGCAGAAAGGCTGGGTCCCGCTCGCGCGCGAGTCGCTCGAGCGCGCGATCGAGCTGAACGGCGTCGCGGTCGACTTCAACAAGGCGAGCTTCGTCTGGGGCCGGCGCGCGGCGGTGGACGCCGAGCGGGTGCGCAGGATCGCCACGCCCGCCGAAGTGATCCCGCTCGGCGAGCGGCTGTCGCGCAACCTGGACGAGCTCATCGAGCGGCGGGTGAAAGTTCTCACCGAGTACCAGGACGAGTCCTATGCGGCGCGCTACCGGGCGCTGGTCGAGCGCGTGCGCAAGCTGGAAGCCGAGCGCCTCGGCTCGACGCGGCTCGCCGAGGCGGTGGCGCGCAGCTACGCAAAGCTGCTCGCTTACAAGGACGAGTACGAGGTGGCGCGCCTGTTCTCGAACGGCGAGTTCGAAAGGAAGATCGAGAGCCTGTTCGAGGGCGACTACAGGCTGGTGTTCCACCTGGCACCGCCGCTCCTCGCCAAGGCCGACCCCATCACCGGGGAGCCGAGGAAAATGCGCTTCGGCTCCTGGACCATGCGCCTGTTCAGGCTGCTTGCGAGATTGAAATGGTTGCGCGGCACAGCGCTCGACCCCTTTGGCCGCACGGCGGAACGCCGCACCGAGCGCGCGCTCATCCGCGAGTACGAGGACGCGGTCGAGGCGCTGCTCGCTGGCCTCGGGCCGCAGCGTCACGCCGATGCGGTTCGCATCGCGTCGATTCCCGAGGAGATCCGCGGCTTCGGCCACATCAAGATGCGGTCCGTCGCCGCCGCGCGCGCAAGGCAAGCCGAGCTGCTCGAGCGCTTGCGCGCAGGCCGCGCCGCCCCGGCCGAGCGGCGCGCCGCAGCCTGAAATCAGGGACAGACCACCATTTTTCGCACGCCGAAAATGCGTGGCCTGTCCCTGTTTTTCGCGTTGTGGGCGGCCGCGGGGTGCTCGCAGACGCTCGAGCGCGAGGCCGAAAGCGACGCGCTGCGCGAGTTCGCCGCCGACGCGCATTTGCTCGATCCGAACGAGAAGCTGCAGCCGAGCTCGGCACTGAACGCGGCCAAGCTGGCGACGCGCTACCTGTCCGAGGGAAGGCTGGAGGAGGTGGCGCTGCTCTCCAACGCGCCAAAGGCGCGCTTTGATCGTCTGCGCGAAGCCCTTCAGGGTTGGGCGCCCGAGGACTTCAGGCGCGCCTACGGGCCGTTCTTCGACGCGGACAGCTGGATCGTCGGCGAGGTCGCGCAAGGCCCGCACCACCTCATCATGTGGCGGCGGGGCGACCTCGGGCACATCGCCGGCTATCTGCTGGTGGAGATCGGGGGAAAGTATTTCCTGGATGACGTGCCGAGTCCCGAGCGCTCCAGGCTGCGCCGAATTCTCGAGAGCTTCCGGGCCCGGGTGGGCGAGCACCCGCCCGGAGAGCCCCGGCAAGAGCCCTAGTCAGACCTTCAGCGCGAACGGATTGAAGTTGGTGCGCCGGTCGTAGTAGTCCTCGTGCTCGGCGCGCTTGAGCACGCCCACGATCTTGTAGGTGACCGGGGTGAAGAGCACCTCCACCGCGACCTTGCCGAGGAACTGCACCAGCATGATCACCGGCAGCTGTTCGTTCGGAATCAGGCCCGAGTCGAAAAAGGCGAGCGGGTAGAACAGCGTCGAGTCCACTGCCTCGCCGACGATGGTCGAGCCGATGGTGCGCGTCCACAGCCATTTTCCGGCGGTCAGGATCTTCATTTTCGACAGCACGAAGGAGTTGGCGAACTCGCCGCAGAAGTAGGCGATCATCGAGGCGGCGGCTATGCGCCAGGTGGTGCCGAAGGCGATCTCGTAGGCGCGCTGGTTCTCCCAGAACGGCGCGGGCGGCAACGCCACCACCACCGCGGCCATGAACGCGGCGAAGCCCAGGCCGGCGAAGCCCGCCCAGATCACGCGCCGCGCGCGCGCGTAGCCGTACACCTCGGTCAGGATGTCGCCGAAGACGTACGAGATCGGAAAAAACAGGACACCCGCTCCGAAAGCGATGCTCGCCAGGCCGGGGTGAATCCACCCGAGCCACGGCGTCTGCACCTGCGCGATTTTCGCCGGCCCGATCAGGTTGGAGCAGATCAGGATGGTGACGAAAGCCGCCATCACGAACTCGTAGTAGCGGTAGCTGCGCTGCTCGGCCATGGGCGCGGATCATAACCGAACGCCCGGCGGGCGAGCCGCGCTCAGCGCGGGCGGCGCACCCAGAACTGGTACATGTGGGCGAAGGTGTCGGGATGCTCCGACTCGTAGCACGCCCAGTCGTCGAGAGACGCGAGTGCAGGCGGCACATCGCTCTCAAACTCGAAGCCGAGGAATTCCATGCCGAGCGCCGCCACGCATTCCGCGATGCGTGCAATGGTGAAGCGCTGCTCGCGCGCATGGAACAGGAGGTCGCGGCAGCCCGAAAGGCTCCAGAAGTCGAGCGAGCGCATCACCCCGCGCGCCGGATGCGCGGCGGGCAGCGCGGCGATCGCGGCGCGCGCAGCGCGCATTCCCGGCGCGTCGGGTGCGTGCCCGAGCCCCGCGATGAATTCCCTCGCCGCGGAGACGTCGTGCCGGCCGAGCTCGCTGTAGAGCGCGAGCCGCATGAAGCCGCCGGGGCGCAGCAGGCCGCGCAGCACGCGCCAGCCGGCAAGCGGGTCGTCCAGGTGGTGCAGCACGCCGGCGCACTCGATGAGATCGAAGCGCTCTTCGAGCGAACCCAGCTCAAGGAGGTCCGCCTGCGCAAATTCGACGTTTCCGATACCGAGCTCGCGAGCGCGCCGCACCGCGTAGCCGAGGCTGGCGCGGCTCAAATCCACGGCGAGGACGCGCGAGCCCGGGTGCATCAGCGCGGTCAGCGCGGCGTGACGCCCGGTGCCGCAGCCCGCCACCAGGATCGACGGCTGCGCCGGCACCTCGCCGGGTGCGAACCTGCGGTACGCCGCGACCTTGAGCGCAAGCGGATGGGCACCCGCGAGCGAAGGCGGGCGCAGCCACCTCGGGTAGGGGTTCGCCTCGTACTGCTCGCGCACCGCGACCGAGCCGGAATCGCGGATCGGCGTGAGCGCGGGAAGCTGCGCGGCGATGCGCCGCTCTTCGAGCGGATCCGCGATCTGGCGCCGCACCAGGGCCGCCAGCGGGTCCTCGCCGGTCGAACGCAGCGAGCGAAGTGCGGAAAACGCGGCAAGCGGCCGGTAAGCGCCGAGCAGCGCGCAGGCGAGCCGCCAGCCGGCGGCGTCGGGCGCCGCAGCGGCCGTCACGCTGTCCCGCAGCCGCGCAACGAGCCCGGCTTCGTCTGCACTCTCCTCGTGGGCGTATTCGGCGAGAAAGCACTGCTGCGCGAGCGCGCAAACGAGCCTTTCGGACGGAGGCTCGCGCGCGAACGAGCCTTCAGCCCATGCGAGCAGCAGCCCGCGGCGCAGCGCGGCGACGCGGCGCTCGAAATCCCAGTCCGGAACGATCGCGTTTTCGAGCAGCGCCAGCCCGAGCGGCTGCCCGAGCACGGAACGCGTCCGCGTCTCGAATTCCGGATCGCTGCGCAGCAGGCTGAGCGCCGCCTCGGCGAGATGGGAGCCGTCGATGCCCGGATGAGACAGGCAGACGGCGATGTCGTGCGCTGCCGCCGGCTCGGGCCCGGAGAAGCGCAGCGGCGCGACCGCATCGGCGAGGCCCTGCCAGCACGCCGCTGCGCCCGGCGCGAGCCGCACCGCGGCGTGCAAGCTTTCGACTGCGCCGGCGTAGTCCCCGCGCGCGGCGAGCAGCGTGCCGAGGTTGTATGGCGCGAGCGGGAGCCGCGGATCGGTTTCGCAGGCCCGGCGATAGGCGGCCTCCGCCTCGGCCGCGAGCCCCTGCGCGCGCAGCACGTTGCCCAGGTTGTTGTGCGCCATGGCGTTGCGCGGATTCAGCTCGATCGCGCGCCGGCAGTGGCGCTCGGCCTCGCCCAGCTCGCCGTGCTCGAAGAGGACCCGTCCCAGGTCGTTGTGCGCGGCGTCGCTTCCCGGCGCGAGCGCCACCGAGCGGCGCATCGCGGCGAGCGCTTCGTCCGCCCGCCCCAGCTGGAACAGCGCCACGCCGAGCAGGTGCGCCGCCTGAGCGTGTCCGGGCGAGCGCTCGAGCACCTGGCGCGCCAGGCGCTCGGCTTCGTCGAAGCGGCCGGCCTGAAACGCCTGCGCGGCCTCGGCGAATGGGTCCGCGCTCAAGCCCTGCCCGACGCGGCCCTCGTCCCGAGCGCGTCGGCGAGCTCGCGGCTCGCGCGCCTGAGCAGCGCCTCGGTGCTCGCCCAGTCGAGGCAGGGATCGGTGACCGAGACGCCGTAGCGCAGCTTCGAGCGGTCCTCGAGCGGGCTGCGACGCGAATTCATGCAGCCAAGCGTACACCGCCCGTGTGCCGCGCGCTGGACAAACGATCCCGCGGCGTCCTAAATTGGGCGCCTCGAAACGCATCGGAGGCCAGATGGCCGCACCCCACCAGACCGGATCTTTCAGGTCGAGCGACGTCAAGCTGTTCTATCGCCGCTTCGGAAAGCGCGGCGGTATTCCGCTTGCCGTCCTGCACGGAATGTCGTATTTCTCCTACGACTGGATCGAGGTGGCGCACGCGCTCGGCGCCGGCCGCGAAGTGGTGTGCATGGACGTGCGCGGCTTCGGCGAATCCGAGTGGAGCGCCGCCAGGGACTACGCGGTGCCGACGCAGGCACGCGACATCGCGAACCTGCTCGATCACCTCGGCTGGAAGACGGCCGTGCTGGTCGGGCATTCGATGTCCGGCCGCAGCACGACTTTCGTCGCCGCGAAGCATCCGGCGCGCGTCGCGGGGCTGGCGCTCATCGACTATTCGCCCGACATGGCGCCCGCGGGCGGCAAGCGCGTGACGCAGACCGTGGCGGGGACGCCCGACGTTTTTGCGAGCATCGAGGAGGCGATGAAATACTTCGGCGCCGGGGCCGGCCAGCGCGCGCGCTACGAGGCGTACCTCAAGCCCGTGCCCGGCGGCTTCGCCGTCAAGCGCGACACGCATTTCCGCGACCAGTTCAGGAAGGTGCTGGAGACGGGCGAGCGCCCGAAGCTCGGCGTGGACATGTGGCAGCTGATCGGCGAGGTGCGCTGCCCGATCCTGTCGATGCGCGGGGCCCGCTCGGACCTGTACGCCCCGGAAACCGTGGCGAAGATGAAGGCGGCAAATCCGCGCGTGAGCGTGGTCGAGGTGGACGCCGGCCACCACATCGCAGGCGAGAACCCCGAGGGCTTCCTCGGCGCGATGCGGTCGTTCCTCGGCGTTGTGGAGGAGAAAAGCCATGAGCAAGCAGCCTGAGCCGAAGGGAATCGCCGCGCGCGGCGTCGATCACCTCGCGATCGTCTGCGACGACATGCCGACCGCGATGGACTTTTACACGCGAGTCATGGGCTTTCGCCTCGTGCACGTGCGGCGCGTGCCGTACGAACAGGACCGCTGGCAGCCGCCGTACGACCAGCTGCGCCATTATTTTTTCGACATGGGCAACGACTCGCTGTTCGCGATCTTCGAGTACCCGAAGGGCCTGCCGAAGCAGAACCGCGACCACGTCGGCGGCATGCAGCACGTCGCTTTCCACGTGCCGTTCGAGCGCTTCGACGCCATGCTCGAGCACGTGAAAAGCTGCGGCGTCGAGGTCGTCGGGCCGGTGCCGCTCGGCGGGCGGTTCTGGTCGGCCTATTTCCTCGACCCCTTCGGCGTCCGGCTCGAGATCGCCACCAGCCGCGCCCCGGTCGAGGAGGGCGTGGTCGGCTCGGTGCTGCAGACCGACGCCGAGGCGCGCGCGGAACTGGAGACGCTCTTCTCCGACCCGGCCGAGGTCGAGAAGTGGCTGCACCACATGCCTCTCAAGAAGGAAGCGGTCGCCGCCTAGACCGCAGCGCTTGGCCGCGACCGTACTCGTCACCGGCGGCCTCGGCTACGTCGGGTCGCATTGCTGCGTGGCGCTCGCGCACGCGGGCTACGAGCCCGTCGTCCTCGACAACCTTTCCAACGCCAGGGAGTCCGTCCTCGAGCGGCTGCGCGAGCTGACCGGCGCCGCGATCGAGCTCCATCGCGCCGACGTGCGTGACGCGGGCGCCCTCGATCGCGCGCTGGCAAATCGGCCGATCGAGGCGGTCGCCCATTTCGCCGGCCTCAAGTCCGTGCGCGAATCGGTGGAGCGGCCGCTCGACTATTTCGACAACAACGTGAACGGCACGGCACGGCTGCTCGAAGCGATGGCGAGGCACGGCGTGCGGCGCATGCTCTTCAGCTCGTCGGCGACCGTGTACGGGGTGCCGCAGCGGCTGCCCTACACGGAGGACCATCCGCTCGAGCCCGTGAACCCTTACGGATGCGGCAAGCTGGCGATCGAGCGCATGCTCGAAAGGGCCGCGGCGGCGAATCCCGATTTTCACTACGCGGCGCTGCGCTACTTCAACCCGGTCGGCGCGCATCCGTCCGGGCGCATCGGCGAGGATCCGCGCGGCGTACCGGAGAACCTCCTGCCTTATGTCGCGCAGGTCGCAAGCGGGCAGCGACCCACCCTGCGGGTCTTCGGCAAGGACTACGACACGCCGGACGGCACCGGGGTGCGCGATTACCTGCACGTGATGGACCTCGCCGAGGCGCACGTCGCGGCGCTGCGCTTCCTCGAGCGCGAGCACCGCTCGATCGCCGTCAACCTCGGCACCGGACGCGGCCACTCGGTGCTCGAAGTGGTGAAGGCGTTCGAAGCCGCATCGGGCCGGCCCGTTCCGATCGAGTTCGCCCCGCGCCGCGCCGGCGATCTCCCTGAATACTGGGCCGATGCCACGCTCGCCGCGCAGGAGCTGGGGTGGCGCGCGGCGCGCGGCCTCGAGGAGATGTGCCGCGACGCCTGGCGCTGGCAGTCGCAGAACCCGGACGGTTACGTATAATCGCCGGGCAACCTCTCGGAGGAGGAGATCATGAGACTTACACGGTATGCCGCCGCGGCGGCAGTCGCGGCCGCGTTCAGCCTGAACGCGTCCGCACAGGAGAAAATCGAGGTGAAGGTGGCCGAGTTCGTCGGCGCGCAGCACTTCATGTCGAAATGGCTGGTCGGCTGGGGCGAGCGCATCGAGAAGGCTTCCGGCGGCAAGCTCGCCGTCAAGCACTTCTTCGGCGCCTCGATGGCGCCGGTGCCCGGGCACTACGACCTCGCCGCCTCGGGGCGCGCGGAGGTGTCCTGGTTCCTGCATGGCGCGACCCCGGGGCGTTTCCCGCTCACCGAGCTCACGCACCTGCCCTACGTCGTCGGCAGCTCGGAGATCGGCACCAAGGTCATCAACGACGCCGGCCTGCGCGCGAAGTACCTCGACCCGGAGCACAAGGGCGTCAAGGTGCTGCTGCTGCTCACCCACCAGCCGGGCAACATCAACACCACCAAGAAGCCCGTGCGCGCCACCGACGACTTGAGGGGCCTGCGCGTTCGCCCGTCCTCTCCGACGATCGGCGCGTTCCTCACCGCGCTCGGCGGCACCGTGGTCGCCGTCTCGCCGGCCGACCAGCTCGACTCGCTGCAAAAGGGCACCATCGACGGCACCTTCATCGACTACGGCGGCGCGGGCATCGCGTTCAAGATGGGCGGGACCATCAAGTACGTGACCGAGATGTACTCCTACGTGTCGTCCTTCGGCGTGGCCGCCAACCAGGACTGGTACAACAAGCTCGCGCCCGAGCTGAAGAAGGCGATCGACGACTCGGTGAAGGGCGTGGAGAAAGAGGTCGGCATGGGCTGGGACGCGCTCGACGACGTCGGCAAGAAGCTGCTGGTGGACGGCGGCGCGCAGCCGATCAAGCTCTCGGGTGCCGAGGATGGGAAGTTCCGCAAGGTCGGCGCGCAGGTCACCGAGGCGAAGCTCAAGGAGCTCGAAGGCAAGGGCCTGCCGGCGCGCCAGGCGTTCGCGCAGATCAAATCGCTGTCCGAGAAGCACGCCAAGACCTCCCGCAACTTCTGGAACTAGCCCGCGTGCCTTTCTCCCCTCCTCCGCGAGGAGGGGTGCCCGCGCAGCGGGCGGGGTGGTGAATTGAACCGCGCGCTCGATCTCGCCGCGAGGGTTTTCGGCATCCTCGCGGCGATTTTTCTCGCCGGCATCATGCTCGTGACGGTGGCGGACGTGGTGCTGCGCTCGTTGTTCCGCACCCCGGTGCGCGGCCAGTTCGAGCTGGTCGAGCTGGGGCTCGCCTACGTCATCTTCCTCGCGCTGCCGGCGGTGTTCCTGCGCGACGCGCACCTCGTGGTCGATGTGGCCGACCACTTCGTCTCGGCGCGGACGCGGGTCGCGCTCGACCTCTTCGGTGCGGCCGCCTCGCTCGCCGCGCTCGGCCTCATGCTCTGGCAGATGGCGCCGCAGGCGCTCTACATGATGCGCTTCGGCGACATCACGTTCGACCTGCAGATACCGAAGATGTGGTACGCGGCGCCGGCGCTCGCCGGCGTGCTGTGCTCGCTCCTCGCGGCGCTCGTCATCATCTTCCGGCGAAGAGCTCCCCGGTGAGCAGTCTCGCGATCGGCCTGCTCGGCGTGCTCGCGCTGCTCGTCGTGCTGTTCCTGCGCGTGCCGATCGCGGTGGCGCTCGCGCTCACCGGCATGCTCGGCTACGCGGCGATCGACGGCTGGAAGACCGCGCTCGACGTGATGGGCGCGGTGCCTTTCGAGCTGGCGAGCGTGCGCGGCAACGCCTACGCGCTCTCGGTCGTGCCGCTGTTCATCCTGATGGGCGCGGTCGCTTCGCGCGCCCGCATGTCGCGCGAGCTCTACGACGCGGCGAACGCGATCTTCAGCGGCTTTCGCGGCGCGCTCACCAACGCCACCATCGGCGCCTGCGCCGCGTTCGGCTCGATCTGCGGCTCGTCGATCGCCACCGCGGCGACCTTTTCCAAGGTCGCGATCCCGGAGATGCGCCGCCACGGCTACGACGCCGGCCTTTCGGCGGGCGCGGTCGCCGCCGCGGGCACGCTCGCGATCCTGATCCCGCCCTCGGTGCTCCTCGCCATCTACTCGATCGCGGCGGAGCAATCGCTGCCGAAGCTGTTCGCCGCCTCGTTGATTCCCGGCATCGTGCTCGCCGCGCTCTATGTCGTCATCGTTGTCGTCATCGCGCGCCTGCGGCCGGACTGGACCCCGTACGTCGCGCCGATGCCGCTGCGCGAGCGCCTGCGCGCCGCGGCGTCCATGTGGAAGCTCGGGATCCTGTTCTTCCTCGCCGTGGTCGGCATCTACCTGGGCTGGTTCTCGCCTACCGAGGCGGCCTCGGTGGCGGCGTTCGCCGCGATCGTGATCGGCTTCGCGACCCGCGCGCTGACGCTGCCCGACCTGCTCGATGCGTTTCTCGAAACCGTGTACTCGACGGCGATGCTCTTTTTCATCGTCATCGGCGCGTTCATCTTCGCGCGCTTCATCGTGCTCACGCGCGTGCCGAACGAGATCGTGCGGCTGGTCGGCGAGCTCGGCATGACGCCGATCGCCATCGTGGTGGCGGTGATCGCGCTGTATTTTCTGCTCGGCACCTTCCTCGAGGAGGTGAGCACGATCCTGATCACGGTGCCGGTGGTCTTCCCGCTGATGCAGAGCATCGGCTACGACGGCATCTGGTTCGGCGTTTTCGTGACCGTGATGTGCACCATCGGCCTGATCAGCCCGCCGGTCGGGCTCACGGTGTTCGTCATCCAGGCGCAGAATCCCGACATTCCGGCCACGCGCATCTACCTCGGCACGCTTCCGTTCCTCGCCGCGGATTTCGTCCTGGTGGCGCTGCTGATCGCGTTTCCCGCGCTCGCGCTGTGGCTGCCCGCGGCGCTGAAGATGTAACCTTCGAGAGCGATGAAAGCCGGCACGAAGCCGAAGCGCCTCGCCTATCAGAGCGGCTTTGGAAACACGTTCTCCAGCGAGGCGGTGAAGGGCGCGCTGCCCGTCGGCCGCAACTCGCCGCAGCGCCCGCCCCGGGGTCTGTACCCCGAGGTGCTCTCCGGCACTGCGTTCACCGCGCCGCGCGCCGAGAACCAGAGCACCTGGCTCTACAGGCTGCGGCCCACGGCGATGCACCGGCCGTTCAGGCGGATCTCGAACGGATTGCTGCGCTCGGGGCCCTTCGGCGAGGCCGAGCCTTCGCCGAACCGCCTGCGCTGGAATCCGTTCCCGATCCCGGCAAAACCCGCCGATTTCCTCGAAGGCCTGTTCACCCTCGCCGGCTCGGGGAGCCCCGAGGCGCAGGCCGGGATCGCGGTGCACCTGTACCGCGCCAACCGGTCGATGGCGAACCGGGTCTTCTCTAACGCCGACGGCGAGCTGATGCTCGTGCCACAGCAGGGTGCGCTCGCGCTCTTCACCGAGCTCGGCGGGCTCGAGGTCGCGCCGGGCGAGGTCGCGGTCGTCCCGCGCGGGATCAAGTTCAAGGTGCTGGTGAGCGGCCCGTCGCGCGGCTACCTGTGCGAGAACCACGGGCAGAGCTTCAGGCTGCCGGAGCTGGGGCCGATCGGCTCGCAGGGGCTCGCACAGCGGCGCGATTTCCTGGCGCCGGTCGCGGCCTACGAGGACAGGCGCGCGCGGCACGAGGTGGTGGCGAAGTTCATGGGCGGGCTCTGGGCGACAGAGCTTGCCTGGTCGCCGCTCGACGTGGTCGCATGGCACGGAAATTACGCGCCCTACAAGTACGACCTCGCGCGCTTCATGGCGATCAACACGGTGAGCTTCGACCACGCCGACCCGTCGATCTTTACCGTGCTCACCTCGCCCTCGGGCCAGCCGGGCGTCGCCAACTGCGATTTCGTCATCTTCCCGCCGCGCTGGATGGTGGCCGAGGACACTTTCCGCCCGCCCTGGTTCCACCGCAACGTGATGAGCGAGCTGATGGGCCTGGTGCGCGGCGAGTACGACGGCAAGGCCGAGGGCTTCCTGCCGGGCGGCGTGTCGATCCACAACTGCATGTCGGCGCACGGGCCGGACCTCGCCACCTACGACAAGGCCTCGGGCGCTGAGCTGAAGCCGCACAAGCTCGAGAGCTCGCTCGCCTTCATGTGGGAATCGCGCCACGTGTTCCGGCCGACGAAGCTCGCGCTAGAGGCACCACAGCTGCAGAAGGATTACGACCGGATCTGGGACGGCTTTCCCAGGCGCGGGCTATGAGGCTGGACGAAACGCACGACCCGGCGCGAAAAAGCTGGATCGAGTCGGCCAACGAGCCGGGCTGCGAGTTCCCGATCCAGAACCTTCCGTTCGGCATCTTCCGCCGGAAGCGCTCGAAGGAGGCGCCGCGAGGCGGGGTCGCGATCGGCGACCGGATCCTCGACCTCGCGGCGGTGGGCGTGAAGACCGGGTCGACGCTCAACCGGCTGGCCGCCGCAGGCGGCACCGCGCGCAAGGCCCTGAGGGCGCTGCTGTCGCGCGCTCTCTCGGACCCGAAGCAGAAGAAGCGCTTCGCGAAGCACCTCGTGCCGATGGCGCAGGCGGAGCTGTTCCTGCCGGTCGCGATCGGCGACTACAGCGATTTCTTCACCTCGCTCCATCACGCCACCAACGCCGGCCGCATGTTCCGCCCGGACAACCCGCTGCTGCCGAACTACAAGTGGCTGCCGATCGGCTACCACGGCCGCGCGTCCTCGGTCGTGGTCTCGGGGACGCCGGTCGTTCGCCCGAGCGGCCAGCGCAAACCGCCCGAGACTCCCGCGCCTTCGTTCGGACCCTCGCGGAGACTCGACTACGAGGCCGAGATCGCCTTCGTTGTCGGGCCCGGCAACCCGCCCGGGAAGCCGATTCGGGTGCGAAGGGCGCTCGACCACGTATTCGGCGTGGTGCTGCTCAACGACTGGTCGGCGCGCGACCTCCAGGCCTGGGAGTACCAGCCGCTCGGGCCCTTCCTCGCCAAGAGCTTCGCCACCACCATTTCGCCCTGGATCGTCACGCTCGAGGCGCTCGAGCCGTTCCGCGTGCCGGCGTTCGTGCGCGAGGCGGGCGATCCCGCCCCGCTTGCCTACCTGCACGACGAGGCGGACCAGCGCGAAGGCATGTTCGCGATCGAGATCGAGATGCACCTGAGGAGCGCGAAGATGCGCGCGGCGAAAATGCGATCCGCGCGTCTTTCGCGCGGCAACTACGCCACCTCGTACTGGACGCCTGCGCAGATCGTGGCGCACCACGCCTCCAACGGCTGCAACCTGCGGCCTGGCGACCTGCTCGGCTCGGGCACGATCTCAGGGCCGGCGCCCGATTCGGTCGGCTCGCTGCTCGAGCTCACCATGGGCGGAAAGCAGCCGATCCGGCTGCCCTCGGGCGAGCAGCGCGGCTTCCTCGAAGACGGCGACGAGGTGATCGAGTGCGGCCGCTGCGCGCGCGAGGGTTTCGCGACCATCGGCTTCGGCGAGGCGGCGGGGATCGTCAAGCCTGCCCTTGTGGTCCAATCCGTCGCATGAACCTCGCCAATGTCTCACCGCGCAGCGCATTCGGCGCCGGCGCGCTCGCCTGCGCGCTGCTCCTCGGCTCCGGCTACTACCTGCAATATTTCGAGGGACAGGAGCCCTGCCCGCTGTGCCTGGTGCAGCGCGTCTTTTACCTCGGCTTGCTCGTCACCTTTCTCGCCGGCGCGATCCACGGCCCGCGCGGCTGGGGCGCTGCGGTCTACGCTGCGGTCGCTGCGCTCTTCGCGGTGGGAGGGCTCGCCACCGCCGCGCGCCACGTCTGGCTGCAGCACCTGCCGCCCGACCAGGTGCCGCAGTGCGGGCCGGATCTCTACTTCATGCTGGAGAACCTGCCGCTTTCGCGCACGCTGGAGAAGCTGTTCGCC
>Ga0209641_10001033_pt1 | contig 25235 bp, 28 predicted proteins | sample RifCSP16_1_FD_184022 | JGI IMG/M metagenome (GOLD analysis project Ga0209641, IMG submission 184022) | Soil microbial communities from Rifle, Colorado - Rifle CSP2_sed 16_1 (SPAdes) (version 2) | ecosystem: Environmental > Terrestrial > Deep subsurface > Rock core/Sediment | place: Rifle... | reverse complement strand
AGGGAAAGTATTTCGAGCAGCACGAGACGCTCGAGCGGGTGTGGCGCGCCGAGACGCGCCCGGTGCGCAACCTCTATCAAGGGATCCTTCAAATCGGCGTGGCTCTCCTGCAAATCGAGCGCGGCAACGCGCCGGGCGCGATCAAGACCTTCGAGCGCGCATTCCGCTGGCTGGAGCCGTTTCGCCCCTCATGCCAGGAAGTTGATGTGGAGAGACTTCTACGGGAATCGCATGCGGTGTATGAACAAGTCAAACGACTTGGGCCGGAGCGCATCGGAGAAACCCCTCGCTCAAGTTACCCCCATGTCCACTTGTTGGACACGCCCATGTAACCACACAGACACGTAGACACGAAGAAAACTGGAGTGCAGGCTGAAGCCTGCGGCATCTGAAGCGGACTAACCCTAAAGGGGGCTACGCACAGTCCGCACTCCGGCGGTTTTCGGATAGACTCTAAAGGAGACGCGCTTGGACTTTACAAACAAAATCGCCGTCATCACCGGCTCGGGCCGGGGCATCGGCCGCGAGATCGCGCTGCGCTTCGCGCGCGGCGGGGCCGACGTCGTCGTCAACTTCTTCCGCAACCGCGCGCCCGCCGAGGACACCGCCGCCGAGGTCGAGAAGCTCGGGCGAAAGGCTGCCGTCGTCAAAGCCGACGTCGGCGTGCCGGACGGCATCGACAGGCTGATCGGCGAAGCAGAGAAAGCCTTCGGCGGGCTGGACATCCTGATTTGCAATGCCGCATCAGGCTACAACCGGCCGGTGATGGAGCAGAGGATCAAAGGCTGGAACTGGACGCTGAACATCAACGCGCGCTCGGCGCTGTTTCTGGCGCAGAAGGCAGCGCCGCTGATGGAGGAACGCGGCGGCGGCTGCATCGTCAGCATCAGCAGTCTAGGCTCTATTCGCGTGCTGCCCGACTACGTCGTCGTCGGCGCGAGCAAGGCCGCGATTGAGGCCGTCACGCGTTACCTGGCCGTCGAGCTGGCGCCCAAAAACATCGTCGTCAACTGCGTCTCGGTGGGCATCGTGGGGACCGACGCGCTCAAGCATTTTCGTTCGTCGAAAGACGACAACGTGCTGCTGAGCGCCGCCGAGCGGACGCCGGCCGGGCGCATCGTCACCCCGCAAGACGTCGCCAACGTCGTCGCCTTCTTGTGCACACCGGCCGCCGAAATGATCCGGGGCCAGACCATCGTGGTCGATGGGGGATACACCCTGCTGGTGTAGGATGGGCCTCGAAGGAGGTGCTGCCATGAGCAAAATCGGAGTGCATGTCGTCATCGGGCCACGGAATGGATTTGGTGACTTCCTGAGGGAGATCGCCGACGCCGGGCAGACGCTCGCCGTCGTGAAGTGCGTCGACGATTTCGGCGCGGCGTTGGAGGCCAAACAGAAGTTGGGCGGGAATGTACTGACTGTCGCCAGGCTGAACGGGGTTGCCGGGCGGGATATGCAGGCGTGGGAACCGCGTGACTGGTCGAGCGCACAGGAGGCGGCACAGGAGTACTATTCTCTCGTGCGCCCCACGTGGCTACTCAACCCGCACATTGATGCGTGGGAGACATTCAACGAGTTCTCTGCATACTGGGCATGGCAGGGAGAGTTCTACATTGCCATGATGGACCTGGCTGAGGTGGATGGGTTCAAGCTGGTGCTGTACGCCTTTTCCAGTGGCAATCCGCCTGGACTGCCTGACGATCTGTCTGCCGCGCTGGAGTGTGTGCCCGCGTTGCGGGAGGCCAAGAGACGCGGGCACTACTTGTCATCGCACGAGTACGGCGGTGTGAGCATGCCGGTCAATACCCTCAGAGGCACGCAGCCGTACCACGCGCTGCGCTACCGGAGGCTATATCAGGATATGCTGATCCCGAACGCGGCTGACGCGCCGCTGATCATCAGCGAGTGTGGTCAGAGCGCCGGTTACGACTTCATCGGCGCCCACATCTTCATCGAGGATTTGGCCTGGTACGACGCTGAGCTGATGAAGGATAGCTACGTCGTCGGCGCTGCCGCGTGGACGCTCGGCTCATGGGTGAATGCGAATTTCCAGGACGCGCTGCCGGCGATGGCGGAGTATATCGTCACGCATCCGAATCTGGTTGAGCCTCCGCTGCCCTCACTCGAAGTGATCGCGCTCAACCGGCTGGCGTTCGGCCCGCGACCGGGCGACCTGGAGACCTTCCGCGCGCTTGGCCCGACCGACGACGCCCGCCTGCAGGCTTACGTGGATCAACAGCTCAACCCGGCGGCGATCGACGACAGCGCCTGCGATGCGCGCATCGCCGCCGCCGATTTGCCCAGCCTCAATATGACGCTCCCGCAACTGTGGAGCAACTACTATCGGGCGGAGGGCGCCGACCAGAAGAAGCCGGCAAAAGACGTGCGCGCCGCGACCCTCATCCGCGCCGTGTACAGCCAGCGCCAGTTGCTTGAAGTGCTCGTCGATTTCTGGCGCAACCATTTCAACGTGTACGCCTGGGACGATTCATACGCCAGTTCGACCTGGGCGCATTACGACCGCGATGTGATCCGCGCGCATGCGCTGGGCAACTTCCGCCAGATGCTGGAAGCCGTCGCCACCAGCACTGCCATGCTGTATTACCTCGACAACTATGTCAACCAGGACGGCGGACCCAACGAGAATTACGCGCGCGAACTGTTCGAGCTCCACACGCTGGGCGCGGAGAATTATCTGGGCGTGGGCGATCAGAACGCGGTTCCGGGCTATCCGAACAACCCAATCGGCTACGTGGACGACGACGTGTACGAGGCGACGCGCTGCTTCACCGGCTGGCGCGTGAACGATGGATCGTCGAGCGCGCCGCGAGACGATGGGACGTTTCTGTATTACGAGGCATGGCACGATCGCTTCCAGAAGACCGTACTCGGCAAGTACATTCAGGAGCACCAGCCTGCGATGAAGGACGGGCGCGACGTGCTGGACACCCTGGCCGCCCATCCGGGCACGGCACGCTTCATCTGCCGAAAACTGTGCCGGCGACTGATCGGCGACGACCCGCCGCAGTCGGTCGTCGACGCCGCCGCCGCCGTGTTCACCGCGCAGCAAAACGCGCCTGATCAACTGAAGCAGGTCGTCCGCGCGATTGCGCTGTCGCCGGAGTTCCGCACGACGTGGGGTCAGAAGATCAAGCGCCCCTTCGAGGCAGCCGTCAGCATGCTGCGCGCCGTCAACGCCGAGTTCGGTTTGCCGCCAGACGAGAACTTCCAACACTACTACAGCCGGATGGGCCAGCCGCTCTTCGAAAGAAGGACGCCCGATGGTTATCCTGACGTCAGGACAGCGTGGGCTAACACCACGTCCCTTCTCTACCGCTGGCGTTTCTGCTACTACATGATCAACGGCTCGATCAGGGGCACCCGCGTAGACGTTGCCAGCCAGATGCCTGCCGGACTGACGACGCCAAACGCAATCGCCGATTATTGGATCGATCGGCTGCTGGGCCGACTGATGGGCACACAGAGTCGCACCGAAGTGGTCAACTTCCTGGCGCAGGGAGCCGATCCCTCGATCGGGCTGACCGGCAGCCAGATCGCGGAACGGCTGCCTCGCTTGGTCGAACTGATCCTGATGTCGCCCGATTTCCAGTGGCGCTAGTGGCTTGACTATCCTTGACAAGGAGTCGACTATGCCAGCGAGGACACTCACCCGGCGCGGATTCCTGATCGGCTGTACGGCGGCGATCGCGGGAATGGCGGGCGCTCGCCTCACCCGCATGGCCTTCGCCGATCCAACCAGCCCGGCCTCGGCCAACGACGAAATTCTGATTGTGATCTTCCTGCGCGGCGGGTGGGATACGCTGAACGTCGTCCCGCCGATTCACGGCGACGACCGTGCGTATTACGAAGCGGCGCGAACGACGCTCAAGGTGCCAGCATCGGGAGTGGGAGCGGCGATACCGCTCAACGGCCAGTTCGGACTGCACCCGTCGATGGCGCCGCTGCACGGCCTGTACCAGTCCGGCCAGCTCGCGATCGTGCATGCCGTGGGATTGACATCGGACACGCGCAGCCACTTCGACGCGATGCAGTTCATGGAACTTGGCACGCCGGGCGTCAAGACCACGACCACAGGCTGGATCACGCGCCATTTGCAGAGCGCGCCGACCCTGCCCGACCCGATTCTGCTGCCGGCATTGTCCGCCGGAAGCGCGCAGGCCACCTCTCTTCTGAGTTTTCCCGACGCCGTCGCCCTGAGCAGCCCGTCTTCCTTCAGGTTCGCGGGCAACTCAAAGTACCGAGAATGGCAGCGACAGGCGCTTCGCAGCATGTACACTGGCAGCACCTGGCTGCATCAGGCCGCGGCCCGTACGCTCGACGTCGCAACGGCGATCGAGGCGGCGAATCCATCTACTTACACGCCGGCCAACGGCGCGATATATCCGTCCGAATCTCTCGGCGACAGCCTCCAGGTGGTGGCCCAGATGATCAAACTTGACTTCGGGCTGCGCGCGGCGACGATCGACATGGGTGGCTGGGATACGCACGAACATCAGGGCGTCTCGCCCGGCAGCTACATGCCCAAACTACTTGACACGCTGGCGCGCGGCATGGCCGCCTTTTACACCGACCTCGACGGATGCGGCGCGGGAGCGCATACCCGTCGCCTGACCATCGTGGTGATGAGCGAGTTCGGCCGGCGGCTTCGCGAGAACGCGAATGGCGGCACCGATCACGGCCACGGCAGCGTGATGCTCGCGCTGGGCGGCAGCGTGAACGGCGGGCAGATCTACGGGACGTGGCCCGGTCTACACGCCGATCAACTGTATGACCACGCAGATCTCGACGTGACCACCGATTATCGACGCGTATTGAGCGACATCCTCACCCGGCGTCTGGGCAATCCCAACCTGGACTTTGTCTTCCCCGGCTACACGGGCTATCAGCCAATGGGCATCGTGCGCGAGACGCCGCCTCCAACGCCCCCACCCGATTTGCCGTATCGCATCTTCCTGCCGACGGTTTCCCGCTGCTGACCTTAGAACCTATCCGAAGACCCCGTAGCATCGGGCCTTGTGCCCGCCGCCCACAAGGTGCGAAATCTGGACTTAGCTGGTATAATAGGCGCAGCCGGGTGGACAGTGGGATGCGGATGACTCGCGGGGGGCGGGCGTCCGCATTTTGTTTGTCGCTGATGGCTTATTGCCTATCACTTATCGCACATCGCCTGTCGGCGGTCTAATCACGCTTCATAGATCACACATCACGTCTCACGTTTCACGCATCACGTTTCACTCGTCACGTTTTACTCATCTCCGCCATGAATCAACAACCTTCATCCCTCCTCCCTCCTCCCTCCTCCCTCCGCTGGTGGGGCTGGGGCACGCTCGATCGATCTTACGATCTGGATCGGCGGCCAAACTTCTGGCCGTTTCTTCGCAAGCGGCTGGGCGTGAGCGGTGAGGTGACTTGTCCTCCGGTCAAACTCGATGCCCTCAGCCTGCCCGAGCCGCGCCTGTCGCAGCGAGACTTATCTGACCTGCGGCGCATCTTCGGCGACGACGGCGTGCGCGTCGATCGATTGAGCCGCATCCTGCACGCCTACGGCAAATCGTATCGCGACCTGATTCGCATCCGGCGCGGCGAAGTGGCTCACCCGCCCGATGCCGTCGTCGATCCGGGCGACGAAGCGCAGATCGGCGAGCTGTTCACTTGGGCGAAGCGAAACCGCGCGAGCCTCATTCCTTTCGGGGGCGGCAGCAGCGTCACCGGCGGCGTCGAGCCTGCTGAGAAACCGGCTGATACTCCGACTATCACTCTCGACCTCGCGCGTCTCAACCGTGTTCTGTCGATCGATCGAGCCTCGCACACGGCGACTGCGCAGTGCGGTATCCTTGGTCCCCATCTCGAAGCCGCGCTCAACGCCGAAGGATTCACGCTCGGCCACTTTCCGCAGTCGTTCGAGTTCTCGACGCTCGGCGGATGGATCGCAACCCGCTCGGCCGGGCAAACGTCGGCCGGCTACGGGAAAATCGAGGACATGATCGAGCGCGTGCGCGCGATCACGCCGCGTGGGTGCATCGACGTGAAGCCGCTGCCGGCATCCGCTGCCGGGCCTGACGTGCTGCAGATGCTGATCGGCTCGGAAGGCGCGTTCGGCGTGATCGTCGAGGCGACGGTGCGCATCCGGCCGCTGCCGAGCGCGCGCGATTATCGCGGCGTGCTGTTTCACTCTTTCGAAGACGGCGTCGAGGCGATTCGGGAGCTGATGCAGCGCGGCGTCGAGGTCGCCATGGCGCGCCTGTCGGACGGCAGCGAAACAGAAATGTCGATCGCGTTGGCGCGCGCGCCGTCGACACGCGGCGCGCGCCTCGGCATGTACGCGGGTCTATGGCTCGTCCACGGGCGCGGGTACGACTTCGACTCGAGCTGTCTGATGGTGTTGGGCATCGAAGGCGAGCAAGCCCGCGTGAAGCGCACCAAGAAGGCAGCGCTCGGCGTGTGCAAGCGCCATGGCGGGATGAACGTGGGGCGAAGCGTCGGGCGCGCCTGGCTGCGCGAGCGCTTCGCCCTTCCTTACCTGCGTGACGACCTGCTCGATCGTGGTATCATGATCGACACAGTCGAGACGGCCACGACGTGGAGCAACCTGCTCGGCGTGTATCACGCGCTGAATGACGCGCTGGAGCAGGCCATCGCCGCGACGGGCGCGGCGCCGCTCGTGATAACCCACGTGTCGCATGCGTATCGAGACGGCGCGTCGCTGTACAGCACGTTCATTGGAGCGCAGCGCGGCGACCCGATCGAGCAATGGTGGTCGATCAAGCGCGCCGCGACGGAAGCCATCCTGGCGCACGGCGGCGCGCTCAGCCACCACCACGGCGTTGGCCGCGATCACGCCACATGGCTGGCCTGCCAACACGGCGCATTAGGTATCGAGGCACTCCGTTCCATGAAAGCGACTTTCGACCCGGACGTGCTCTTGAACCCCGGGGTGTTGGGGCTGGGGTTGGAGGTTAGAGATTGGAGGTTGGAGATTGGAGGTTGGAGATTGGAGGATTTTGAAGTTTGAGATTTGGATTTTGGACTTTGGAGTTTGGACTTTGCCTTTAGATCCAGCCACCGATATCAACGTTTGGCGCTTCGACGCCAGCATCCTACTTGGAATGCTCGCGGTAGTCGGCGCGTATTCGTATGGCGTGATCGTCCTGCGCAGGCGGGGTTTGTCGGGCGAGGAGATTGCCGGCCGTCACGTGTTCTTCTTCGCCCTCGGCGTGCTGGTATTATTCCTGGCGCTCGCTTCACCCATCGACCATATTGGGGAGAAGTATCTGTTCTCGGTTCACATGGTCCAGCATATCCTGATCGCGATGGTCGCGCCGCCTCTGATTTTGCTCGGAATCCCGCGCTGGATGATGCAGTCGGTCCTCGACTTCTTCCGCATCGGCTCGCTGGTCAAATTCGTGACACACCCGGTGCTCGCCTACGTCGCCTTCAACGTGACGCTGATCGCCTGGCATCTCCCGGCGCTGTACGAAGCCGCGCTGCGCTATCCGGTCGTCCACGTCGTCGAGCACACATGCTTCATCGGCACGGGCTTCCTGTCGTGGTATCCGGTGATCGACCCGGCCGGGCAGCACGCGCGATTCCACCCGCTGGCGAAAGTCCTATATCTGTTCCTGTTCGTCATCCCCAACGGTGTGCTGGGGGCCGCGTTCTCGTTCGCGCCGCAGCCGATTTACGCGACCTACGCCGAAGCGCCGCGCCTGTGGGGCTCGACCGTCATGGGCGATCAGGCCGTCGCCGGCGGCATTATGTGGGTTCCGGGCTGGGCCGTGTACTTCGTCGCATTGTCGATCGTATTCGCGGTGTGGATGCAGCACGAGGATCGGGCCGGCGCCGAACAAGCCAACTCGTCGTCAAGGTGAGGGCCTATCTGAACAGGGTTAGGATTTAACCACCCATATGCCCATCGCCACTCCTTCTTCGATGAAAGACACCTCCGCGTCACGACCCTTCTCCTCGGCCACGCGCGCCGAGAACCTGGAATGGCTCGCCCGTGAGCATTTCGATATTTTGATCATTGGCGGCGGCATCACCGGCTGCGCAGCCGCGCGGGACGCGGCGATGCGCGGCTATCGCGTCGCGCTCGTCGAGAAAGAGGACTTCGCGTCTGGCACATCGTCACGATCGTCGAGGCTCATCCACGGCGGGCTGCGCTATCTCGAGCACCGGCAGTTCGGGCTGGTGCGCGAATCAGTCGTCGAGCGCGCGCGGCTGCTGCGCAACGCGTCGCGCATCGTCAAGCCGCTTTCGTTCGTATACCCTGTCTACCGCCGCCGCTATCCGCGCTATGCCGTGCTCTCCATCGGGCTGTGGCTGTACGACCTGATGTCGATCGGTGGCAGGCGCGGGCTGCCTCGCCATCGCATGCTGCGCGCCGACCATCTTGCCGAGGTCGAGCCGCTGGTCGCCGCTTCCCACATCGCCGGCGCGGGCTATTATTACGACGCGACGACCGACGATGCGCGCCTGACGCTGCTCACGGCGAAGGCAGCGCACCACGCCGGCGCGATCGTCGCCAACTATGCTCAGGCCGTCGGCCTGCTGAAGGCCGGCAGCCGAATCGCCGGCGCGCACGTGCGCGACGTCTCGTCGGGCCACGACCTGGAAGTGAAAGCCCGAGTCGTCGTCAACGCGGCCGGGCCGTGGGTCGACCGGGTTCTGGGGCTGGACGCGCCGTCCGAGCGCCCCGTGCTCCGCCCGACCAAAGGCGCGCATCTGGTCGTGCCGCGCGCCAGACTGCCCATCCGCAGCGCAATTGCAGTGCGCTCACCGCGCGACCGGCGCGCCATGTTCCTCGTTCCGTGGAGCGATTTCGCCATCGTCGGCACAACCGACACGGACTACGACGGTCGGCCGGAAGACGCCGTCGCCGACCGCGACGACTGCGCGTACCTCCTGGAAAGCGTTCGCGGATTGGCGCCGGAAGTGCGGCTCGACGAAGCGGACGTGATCAGCACGTACGCCGGAGTGCGCCCGCTGATCGCCGTCGAAGGGAGACGCCCCTCGTCTGTGTCGCGCGAGCATGCGATCGTCGAATCGAAGTCGGGGCTGATCACGATCGCCGGCGGCAAGCTGACGACGCACCGCGCCATGGCCGAGCAGCTCGTCGATCGCGTCCAGGACAAGCTACTGCGCGACTCGGGCATCGCGCGGAGATTGGCGTGCCCGACGGCAAATGCGCCGCTGGCCGCGTCGGGCGACATCGCCCTGCCCGATCTGCCGGAGAAGACGGCGGCCTATCTGGTCGAGGCGTACGGCGCGGACGTCATCGAGGTCGTGCGCATTGCGGGAAGCACCGTGGGCTGGACCGACCCGATCGTGCCGGGCCTGCCCTACCTTCGCGCGGAGGCGATCTATGCCGCCGAGCACGAGATGGCCGTGACGCTGTGCGACTTTCTCATGCGGCGCACGCACATCTTGCACGAGGCGCAAGACGGCGCGCTGCTTCACGCCGGCGCGCTCGCCGCCGATATGGGGGCGATACTGGGTTGGGATGACGAACGGATGCAGCGCGAGGTTGCGGAATACGAGAAGCAAGTGATGCTGGCGCGGGCGTTTCGCTAAACAGGAGACTTCCGAAGTCTTGACCGTGACCTAACCTTTGAACTCCGCTTCATCCGGCAGCGAGCGAACTTCGGACTCAGGGAACGCCTGCTCGCCGCGATGGTACAGCACGTCGCTCTCGCCGTCGTATTCGTAGCGGCGTCGATGCCAGCCGCCGTGGGGATTGGGGCGAAAGACCAGGTCGAACAAAATCGTGCTGGATTCAGGTATTTCCTTCACGTCGACGATCCACGCCGGGCGAGCCGGTCGCGCGACGACGGAGACCTTCTTGTTCCGGCGCTGCTTCAAACCGGCCATGTCCACGGCTGATTGTGCCGAAGTGGAAGCCATACACTGAGCCTCGCCCGTATGCAAATCGCGCCGAAGTATACTCCAATCCGCCGATTCCGCCAACGACTGACATGTTGCACATGTTGCACGTGCATACTCGCGGGCAGTCGAAGGGTGCGGCCTGGATCGGCACGTAGGCGTGCCTCTCGTCAGTGCTCTCAGCGTGCTCAGCGTCTCAGTGGTGTGATTTGACGATCCAGCCTGATCTGAGGTATGATAACCGCCGCTTCGAATCCGTTTCAGGGAGTACAAGACATAATGAAGGTGCTGCTCACGCGCGACGTCGACAAGCTGGGCAAGGCCGGCGCGCTCAAGACGGTCGCCGACGGTTACGCGCGCAATTACCTGATCCCGCAGGGCCTGGCGGTGTATGCCTCGCCGGGCGCGCTCAAACAGGTCGAGACCATTCGCAGGATGGAACAGAAGCGCCAGACGCAGCTTGCGAACGAGGTGGCCACGGTCGTCGATCGGCTCAATGGCGTCACTCTGAAGTTCCAGGCGCGCGCCAGCGAGACCGGCAAGCTATACGGATCGATCACGACCAAGCAGGTCGTCGAGGCGCTCGAAACAGAGATCGGCGCCGCGATCGACAAGCGCAAGCTCGACATGCGCGAGCCAATCCGCAGCCTGGGCCTGCACACGATCCGCGTCCACCTGGCGACCGATCTGAACCCGAGCTTCGACGTGCTGGTCGAGCGCGAGGCGCTGGCCGGCCCCGAAGCGGGGAGCGCCGTCGAACCGGAAACAGAAGAGCAGACCGCCGAGGCCGAAGCCGAAGCATGAGCGCGAACGTGAACGCCCTGGAAACCGCCGCCGTCCATCGCCTGATCAAAACCGTGCGCTGCCCGCAGTGCGGCCACGCGTTCGACGCCGACGACGTGGCGGTGCTCGATCATCGGCCGGATGAATGGCTGCTCGACGTGGTGTGCCACGCCTGCGCGTCGCACGGACTGGTGCTTGCCGAGATCGAAAAAGCGGCGCGCGCGCCGATCGATCGCGCCGAGGTCGAGGAGTGGCGGCGCTTCCTGCGCCACTTCCGGGGCGACATGCGTGAACTGCTGGGAGAGTGAGCTGAGCCGCGTGAGAGTCCAGCCGTCGGCCTGCCGCGCCCGCCGATGGCTTTACCGTGCAAAGACCCGGGTATGAGCGACGTCGGCCGCCAACTGCGCAAAGCGCGCGAAGAGAAAGAGTTGAGCCTCGAGCAGGTTCAGAAAGCCACGCGCATCAAGCGCGTTTACCTCGAAGCCATCGAGGCCGATCGTCTCGACGATCTGCCCGGGCCGGTGCAGGCGCGCGGCTTCGTCCGCTCGTACGCCAGCCACGTCGGCCTCGACCCCGACGCAGTGCTGGGACGGCTCGACGGCGTATTGAGCCAGGCGGTCGCTGCGCCACTCCCGTCGCCGCGGGCGACGAGCAAGCCGGTAGCCGGCTCGACGCGCCCGGTGGCGGCACCCCGCCCCGTCGCTCCGCCCCGCCCCACCCCTGCTCCGCGTATCTCGACGGAATCATCGTTCCCCCTGCCGCTGCCGATTTTGATCGCCGGCGCGATCGTCCTGTTCGTCATCGGCGGCCTGTTGCTGATCCAGGCATTCCGCGCCGAAGCGCCCGCGCCGGCGCCGACGCTGCCGGCCAGCGTCCCATTATCGGTCAGCCAGACAGCTGAGGCGACGCCGACCGCGCCGCCGACCGCGCGCGTATCGGTCACGCTGACGCCGAGCGAGCACGTGTGGGTGCGCGTGACGCACGACGGCCTCACCGCCTTCGAAGGCTTCATGGAACCGGGCCAGTCCCAGACGTGGGAAGCCGGGCAGCAAGTCATCGTCGAGACGGGCAACGGCGCGGCGCTCAGCGCGACGGTCAACGGCGAAGACGTCGGCGTGCTCGGACCGCGCAACCGCGTCGCCGTGCGCGCCTGGGGCGTCGAAGGCGAAGTGACGCCCGCGCCGACGGCCACTCCCGCCCCGCCCCCGATAGCCGAACCGACGGCGACACCCGCTCCGTAGGCGGAGATTATCGATCAGAGCCGGGCAATACGCTATCGGCCATCTGCCATCTGCCAATGAAGTCCGGTAACTATTATCTTCTCTCGCTCGGCTGTAGCAAGAACACAGTCGATTCCGAAAGCGTGGCGCAGTTGCTGAATCGATCGGGCTACCGGGCCGTCCCGGAGCCGGGCGACGCGTCGATCTTGATCGTCAATACGTGCGGCTTCATCGGCCCGGCGCGCGACGAATCGATCCGCGCGCTGCGCGAGCTGGCTGAATCCAAGTCGAAGCAGCAGTTGCTTGTCGCGGCGGGCTGCCTGTCGCAAATCTGGGGGCCACGGCTCGCGCAGGAAGTCCCGGGCCTCGACGGCGTCATCGGCACACGGCGCTGGATGGACATCGTCGAGTTCGTCGATCGCCTGCGCGGGCGCAGACACACGGAGCCGCTGTATCACCTGCCCGAAGAAGCGAAAGTCGTCGGGGCAGACGACCACGGCGTCCTGCGCGCCGCCGTCGCCGGAGCGAGCGCATACGTCAAGATCGCCGACGGCTGCCGTAGGCCGTGCGCCTTCTGCTCGATCCCGCTTATCAAGGGCACCGCCGTCAGCCGCCCCCCGGAATCGATCGTCGCCGAAGCCCGCGCGCTCGCGAGGCGCGGCGTGAGCGAAGCCATCTTGATCGCGCAGGACCTCACCGACTACGGGCGCGATCTCGGCATCGAAGACGGGCTGCCGAGGCTGCTCGAAGCGATGTGCGACGCCGCGCCCGAATTAAAGTGGATCCGCCTGATGTACGCCTACCCCGGCGCGGTGAGCGACCGGCTGATCGAAGTCATGGCGACTCGGCCGCAGGTCTGCCACTACCTCGACATCCCGCTGCAGCACGGCCACCCGGCGACGCTGCGCCGCATGCGCCGCCCGGCGAACGTCGACTGGGTGTACCGCACGCTCGGCAAGCTGCGCGCGGCGATGCCCGTCATCGCTATCCGCACGACGTTCATCGTCGGCTACCCGGGAGAGACCGAAGGGGAATTCGAGGCGCTCCTGAAGTTCGTCGAGGACTTGCAGTTCGACCGGGTCGGCTGCTTCAAGTACTCGTTCGAGCCGGGCACGGAGTCGGCCAGGTTGGAAGGCCACCTGCCGGAGGAAGTGAAAGAGGAGCGATACGAGCAGTTGATGGAGACGCAGCAGCGCATCTCGCTCGCGCGCAACCAGGCGCAGGTCGGGCGGACGCTCGACGTGCTCGTCGAGGGGCACGGCGACGGGCTGACGCTCGGGCGCACCTACCGCGACGCGCCCGAGATCGACGGCATCGTGATCCTGGAAGGCGCAGCGCCGCTCGGCGAGTTCGTGCCGGTGAAGATTTCCGGCGCGATGACATACGACCTGACCGGCGCGGTCACAATTCGGGACGCGGCCGTCGTCGGCGTCGAGCCAATCGGGTGAAGCTCACCCGGCTGCCTGACCCAGCAGGAGCATAAGAACGGTCGCGGCCAGCACCACCTCGACCACCCCCACGTCGGCGCGCTTTTGCCCGTTCGACCGCGCGCACAGCAGCAGGAATCCCAGCATCAAGACCAGCACCAGCTCCATGTCGCCCTCCTCCGCGTTCTGTTCGTCTATATCGGAGACGGCGAAGACGGCGATGGAGTTCCCCGGTGGTCTGCACGAGCACAATGCTTGACTTGGCAGTCGATCTGGCATAGACTCTTACCCAAGACTGGAATGGAGCGTCGCGTATAACGCCCCCGCGGGGAACCGCGCACAGACAGCAACAGCAGTCCAGGCTTCCCTCACCAAAAATATGGATCGGCCTCCGCGACAGAACATATCTATCTACATCGTCCTCATAGAAACACTGTTGCTGTTTGTCTCTGGAATCCTGAGCAATAAACTTGCGGAACTCATTCAGATTCCAAATGTCACTGTATGGGTCACTGCTTTCATCGTTTTAGCGGCTCTGCTGGTGGTCGCCTATCTCAAGTTGCATGTTTCAAGCCCAATGGGCAGACAGGCCACATCTGTGCGACCGAGGCTGTTCCGACTAACGCAGAAGAGAGTAGATAGTCTGATATTCTGGCTATGGTATGGCTCAAGTGCTCTGTTCTTCACATGGGGAACCATCAACTGGAGTCTTCGGATGAGCGGAGATTGGACAGGATGGCTGCTTGGCGTTACCGTTATCTTGATACTGCTAACCGCGCCCAAGTTGCTTGACATGACGATAAGGCAAGGCTATAGGCTGTGGCCTCTCGCTACTTGTTGGCTTACGGCCTTGATGTTCGGCTTGATCGGAACTATTGCCAGTGCCCAGCCACAATTGCTTGATCAGTACTTTCTCGTATTCGCAATTTTCTTTTCGGTTTTGGTGAATGGCATGAAATTCTCAATACTGGTTCACGCCTTGGACACTTCCTTTAAGCCGTGGTACAACCGATTACCGAAGGAATAGCGAAAGGCTCATCTTTGACCGCGTCCAGGCCGCTGTGGCCGACCAGCTTCTTGGCGCTCGGGAAACTCGTCACGTCGCGGATGGCGGACAGCACGGTCATCGCCGTCGGCAGCCCGAGGTCGGGCACCTGCCCTCGCTGCTACGGCGGTGCCCTTCCCTTCTCACATGCATCTCAATTTGAGGTGAGCAATGTCACTTACGGAACTCTGGCTTCATTCGCGCAACCAGCTCGACGGCAAACAGGTTCAACAGATCATTGCGTTTGCAGGTGAAGGCAAATTACGCGACGGCAATGTAGCATCGCAAGAATTCAGGGACTTCCTCTCGCATATACCATCAAGCCTGCTTGGACAGTACGTGGATCAGTGCCTCAATGATTCGTTTCCTGATTCGGGGCTAGTGCTTCAGGACATTGTCAATCAAATTGGGCACCGTCTCGGCTTTTCAGTCACTGACGGTAGGTATAGAGGCTCAACAGGACAGGTCGGTTACGATGGCACCTGGAGGTTTCCTGATGGTCATACGGTAATTGTGGAGGTGAAAACGACAGATGCTTACCAGATCGACCTTGACAAAATCGCGAAGTACCGCCGCGATATGATTAGTCAAGGCATAATCACGGAAGAAAACTCCTCGATACTGATTGTCATCGGTAGACAGGATCGAGATACTGCTGGTCTCGAAGCTCAGATTCGGGGCTCGCGGCACGCCTGGAATTTTCGTCTGATTAGCGTTGATGCTCTCCTACGCCTCATGTCACTGAAGGAATCCGTCGAAGACCCTAAAATCATCCTCCGTATTTCTGCAATTCTAATTCCACGTGAGTTCACCAAGCTCGACGAGATTATTGATATAGTCTTCTTTACAGCAGAAGACGTGAAACAGGAAGAGCCTGTGGAAGGCGAGATATATACAGATGAAAGCGATGCCGAATTATCAGTAAAACCAGTGTCGTTCTATGATGCCTGCATAGAGCGAATCGAGAGACAACTCAAGAAATCCCTTGTGAAACGGTCTCGCACTACGTACTCATCGCCCGATGACTCTGTTCGCGTCATATGCACGATCTCGAAGGCACATGAGAGAGGCGATCAAACGACCTATTGGTTCGCCTTCCACCCAGTTCAGAAGGATTTCCTGGAGCAGACAGCAGGCTCTAGTTTTGTCGCTTTTGGATGCGGTTCAGAACAGATGATAGTATTCATACCATTCCTCGAGTTCGTAGACTGGCTTGACCAGATGAACACTACGCGCGATGAACAACGACACTATTGGCACGTCACCATTGTTTATGACCGGGACAATCTTACACTCCACCGCAAGAGGGGTACAGCACGAATCAACCTAAACAAGTATCTTGTAAAAGCATAGATCGGGTACCTACGTATATCGTTGGCGCGGCCTGCTCATTAAAGCAACCGTGAGCGCGAGCGCAGTGAAACATGGCCATTCACTCGCTTCGCTGCACGGCCGAGGTTGTCTGGCGACTGCCGAGAAAGGACGCAAGAAGGCGTATGGCTCACAAAAAAATCGCTATGGAACATGATAAGAAGATCGCTCTAGTCGCACACGACAACAAGAAACGCGACCTGGTGGAATGGGCCCAATATAACCGCGATCTCCTGGCGCACCATCAAGTGTATGCGACCGGCACCACCGGCGAGATCCTGGAACAGGAGCTGGGCTTCACCATCACGAGACTCCAAAGCGGCCCTTTGGGCGGTGATCAGCAAATCGGCGCCAAGATTGTCAATGGCGAAATCGATTTTCTGATCTTTTTCTGGGATCCGCTCGAACCCCTGCCGCATGATCCCGACGTCAAGGCCCTCCTGCGCATGGCCGTGGTATGGAATATTCCGATTGCCTGCAATCGGGCTTCGGCTGATTTCATGATCTCCTCGCCTCTCATGGATGGCGAATACGATCGTCTGGTGCCCGATTATGAGGGATATCGCACTCGAAAGATAGACTGGGGTGAAGGCGCAGGTCACGGCGCAGGGGACGGCGTCGAAGGTGGGGCATAATATTGATGAAGCCATCGAGGAAAGCCTTCGCCTACATCCTGCGACACAACTCAAACCGGGCGCCTCAGCTACTCATTCTTTCGTTCGCGCTCGACCCGACATTGCCACTGCGGCTGCCCGGCGGGACGCTGCACGACGACGAAGACCCCTTCACCGGCCTGATCCGAGAGCTGCGCGAAGAAGTCGGGCTGGACAAGCTCAATGTGATTCGTAAGCTGGGTATCCGGCACTATTACAAGGAGTACATCCAGGCCGACGTAGAGCGGCACGATTACCTGCTGCAAGCCCCGGAGGGCCTGCCCGATTCTTTCTCATACGTCGTTCAAGGCGAAGGTAGGGATTCAGGCGCGATATTCAACTACCGCTGGATCAGCTCTCAGGAGATAGACCGCGTCGATTGGGAGTTTCGCGAGGATATGACGCCAGATTACATCCCGGAGTTTTTCGCCCGTTAAGCGACAACCCGCTGCGCCCGCCGGCGCAGAACAAGCCCGACGCCAATGAGCGCCACGGCCAGCAGCGCGCCGCCTGCCAGGACGTAAGGCATAGGCACGTCTACGCCCGTCTTTGGGGGGACTCCCGGCTCGCTCCGCAGCTTGAGAAGCTTGCCCTTGTTGTCAAGCTCGAACCAGGTCGTCGAGCAGCTCGCATAGTAGTAGGTTGGCGAACTGGGGCAACTGATCTCGGCGAAGAAATAGCTGCCCGCCGCGTAGTTGCCGGCCGCCAGACCGCCCTGCACTTCGGCCAGGCGGGCCGCCATCTGATCATCCGCCGTCACCAGCCACGGCGCTTCGAGTGTGCCGTTGCGAGTCTTGCCCGCGCCGAGGTTTTGATTGTTCGTGGCGGCGCACGTTTTGTCGGCGGACGTTAGGCACGGCGTAGGGTCCTCGGCCAGGGCGGGCAAGACCCACATCAACGTTGCAGCCAGGACCATCAACGGGACGAGCAGCTTGAGGCGCGACATGTGTTTTCTCCTCTCATCATGCACTTTGCCACGGTACACCATGCCCTGCACATCGAGCCGCGCGTGATGGGGAAGGATAGGTTTGACCTATTCTAGCATCGCGTCTATTATCTTACAAGACAAGCCTCGATCCTCTGGTGATTACCTACTGGATTTTGGCAAAATACGGGAATCGAGCCTTTAGGCGGACGCACTTGGCGGCCAACACCGGCTAAAGCCCTGATCTTTACCCAGTTCTTTTGTTCTACCCGTTTTCCGGGCATTTCGTAAAGGCAGATCCCAGTTTTGCCGTCGCATTGCAGCGAAGGCAGCCGCCTGCCAGTGAAAAGCCTCGGAAAAGCCCGCGACACCTTAGTAGAACGGAAGTTCCGGGTAAAGATCAGGGCTAAAGCCTCGACTCCGACCCAAGATATGGGCACTTGCCCAATATGGCTCGGAACGATTCCGCAGGCAGTCAGAAGCGCACAATGACGATCGGCTCGTGGCTGATTTACATCGGCATTGGCCTGCTCGTGTGCCTGGGAGGCGTCTTCGCCTACGGCTATTTTGAGACGTGGGCGGCGCAGCAGCCGCAAGCCCTGGTCTCGAATCAAGAGAGCGGGCCGGAATCTGGCCCACTGACGGCGCTGCCCGGCATCTCGCCGGCGCGGCCTGCGCGGATCGAGATACCCGGCATCGGCGTCAACCGCGCCGTCGTGACGATGGGGTTGGTGAACCGGGGTGAACAGGTCGAGTGGGATACGGACAGCCTGTTCGCCACGTCGAGTCGACCTGATCTGGTCGGACATCTCGAAGGAACGGCGAACCCGGGCCAGCCCGGCAACATCGTGCTGGCCGGACACAACTACAACCGAGGCGTTTTCAACTGGAGCGGCGTATTCTATTCACTTGGAACTCTGCAGCCAGGGGACCTGGTATATCTCGTCGATGAGAACGACGTGCGATTCACCTATCGGGTCGATCAAGTCGATCAGCTTCCGTGGCCTGCGGCATCCGCCGACGTGGCGCTGGCGCACATCAAGCGCCTGGGGCCTTCGCCCGACGAGAGACTCACGCTCGTCACGTGCAGCGGAGGCACGATCGCGCCGTTTCCGGCGAGGGTGTACGTCACGGCGCGGCGGGTGCTCGACCCTTAGCCTGTTTTCCGCAGTTTCCGCCGCAGTTGCACTGCGGCGGTCGGGGACGGCAGTGCAACTGCCGCCCATCAGTCCGCCGCCTTCTCGACGCGGTAACGGCACGCGTCGTCGCCGATCTGCAGACACGCGATCTCTTTGATGGTGTGGCGCTTGCCGGTCGCCCACTCGATCGCCGCCTCCAGCACGCCGGCCGTGACGAAACAGCACGGCCCGAGCTTTGGGTCGCGCTGCCGGAATACGCACGCGCACGCCTCGGCGACGAACATGAAGTGATCGTCGTGTTCTTCGACGTGCGCGGGCAGGTTGACTTCCTCGGTCGAGGCTTTCGCGATGCGATCGAGGATGAATTTCATGCGCGTGCCCTCGGGCAGCGCCTTGAGCGCGACGCCGACCATGCCCAGGATGGCCGGCCGCGACTTGAGCGTGTGCTGAAACGTGGCGTGGCCGGCGCGGCGCATCATCGCCCGCGCGCCGCGCGGGCCGCCGTAGAAGTTCTCCACGGCCTGCTGGACCTGCCCGTATTCGCTGAACTTCGCGTCGCGCTTCGTGTCGTCCGGCGGGAAGTTGTCGACGTAGCGCTGCAGCCCCCCCTGATTGAGCACCGCTTTCAAGCCGTTCTCGCCCATCACGTCCTGAAGCGCGACCAGCAGCAGGCGCAGGTTGGCGTTGGGCATGGGTCGATCTTCCATGGCTTCACTCCTCCTCTTAGTCCAGCGGTCGCTTGTCGATGACGAACAGTCCCTGGTGCGCGCTGCAGGCGACGCACTCGGTCTCCTCGACGTGGAAATTCTTGCCGCCCGTCAGCCAGTACAAACCTTCCTGCAGGATGCCGGTCGCCAGCGATCCGACCGGCCCTTCGGACTTGCGGCCCCAGCACATCGGGCAGCGCTCGATGATCCAGTAATAGGCTTTTTCGTCCTCGCCCAGGCGCACGATCTGATCGGTGAACTTGTTGAACAGCTCGGCAAACACCTCGAATCCGACTTTCATCTTCATATTCAGTGGCATGATGCGGAACGCCAAGTCGGCGATGCCGAGGATCGGGCCGAAATCCTTGAGGCCGAACTTAAACACGGCGCGCCCGGCGCGCACGGCCAGCGCGCGCCCGCCGCGCGGCCCATACAGGTCCTCCAGCGCCTTCAGCAGCGCCGAGACTTCCTCGAACGAGAAGGCGCGATCGAAGTTGTTCGGGGGATAGTTGTTGATCAGGTGCTTGAGGCCGGCCAGGTTGAGCACCGCGTTTACTCCGTTGCGCCCCATGACCTCTTCGATCGCAATCAGGATGATGCGCCCCATTTTGTTGGGGTAGTAGAACGTGGTCACCGTCTCTTGCACGATGGTTGACATCTGGTGCGCCTTCGCGGCTGCTCGCCAGCCGAGCGGCGCGCGGGGAGAAGTACGCCTCAATTCTGATTATAGTGCAGGATGCACGCGTGCGCCACATCCGAAAACACATCGAGACGCCCCCTGCCGGATGAGCGTCTCGATGCAAGGTCGTGCGGCGTCCGATATTACGCTTTGTGCGCGGCGTCGAAGGCCTTCTTGCTGTAGTAGACCATCTTGCCCGTCAGGCCGTCCTTCACGGGATAGAGATCGCCGAGCTTGATCCGCTCGCCCGTAATGACGCAGACGTGCTTCGTCAGCTTCTCGGGATCCAGCTTCACGCGGCTGCCCACTACTTTCTCGCCGGTCTTAGCCATCAGCTCACCTCATCTGGACACGGAATTCGGAGCTAAGTTTACCACAAAACATAGGATTTATCGAGATACGAATTCTGGTAATTGCACACAAATCGATTTAGCCACAGAGACACTAAGACACAGAGGATTCCAAAGATGACTTCTCCGTGCCTCCGTGCCTCTGTGGCGAGATCTGAGTAATCACCAGACGAACTCCCGCAGGTACGCGTCGAACTGCCCGGCCGTGCAGGCCTCCATGTAGCGCAGAATCTCCGCGCCGTCGACGGGGTACAGCGGGTAGCACGAGGTGGGGCGCGCGCCGCGGGGCGCGTGAGCCACGCCCGTGACGAAGATCTGCCCGACGTCGACCGGCGCCTCCAGCTCGTCGACGATCTCCTCGGCAGTGACGACGACGCGGCGCGCGACCATCGACAGCTCCCGGTCGACCGCCAGGTTGCCGCCCAGCCGCGCGTTGCCCGCCCGATCGGCGATGGGGGCATGAATCACGGCCACGTCGCAGGCGATGGCCGGAAACGCCGCTACCGGCTTGCCCGTGTACGGATCGTCGATGACCCTCACGTCCGGGCGCACCTTGAGCATGTCCGTGCCTACCCAGCCCGGCCCGGGCATGAAGCCGACGCGGGCCAGCGTCGCGCGCATGCCGAACGCCAGGCTACCCTCGGACTCCTCGATCACGCGCAGATCGCCCGACGTGGCGCGCTGCGTGAACATCGGCGCCAGGCCGAAGGCTTCCATGCCGAAGTAGCACGTGCGCACCGCCTTCACGCGCCCCGCGCCGACCAGGAGATCGCTCTCGTAGGAGGCCGTGAAGCACAGCAGCGTCAGGTCGCGCGTCTCCGTCTTGAGCAGCTCGCGCACGAAGGCGACCGGCCGCCGGTACAGCGTCATGCCGCCGAGCGCGAGTGTGTCGCCGCTGTGGACGAGGGCAGCGGCGTCAGGGAGGGAAATCAGTTTGTCAGTCATCAGTTACCAGTCATCAGTTACCAGTTATCAGTTATCAGTGATCAGTCGTCAGCCGTCAGTTGTCAGTTGTCATCTTATCACTCATCACGTCCGATCGTCAGCCTCTTTGAGCAAGCGAGCGACCACATCGCCCACTTTCAGGACGTCGCTGACACAGTAGTCCACCTGGTCGCACTCCTGGTGATCGACGAGGATGGTCTTCATGCCCATCGCTTTCGCCGGCAGCAGGTTGCGCGGCGTGTCTTCGACGATGATGCATTCCTCGGCGCGCGCGCCGATCGCGTCGAGGATGTGCCGGTAGGCCTGCGGGTCGGGTTTGCTGGCATAGCCCATGGCGCGCACGTCGACGACGAACGGGAAGTGATCGGCGATGCCCAGCGCGTCGAGCACGCGCCGGGCATGCTCCTGCGTCGCGTTGGTGAACACGACTTTCGCCAGCGGGATGCGCCGCAGCATCGCGTTTAGCTCGGGGTTCGAGCCGATGAAGCGCGTGATGTCGACGTCGTGCACGAAGCGCAGATAATCCTCGGAGTCGACGGTTTCCTCGGCCATCAACCCCCGCAATGATGTGCCGTACTTGTGGTAGTAATACCGCCGCTTCGTCTCGGCTTCTTCCGGCGTGAAACCCATACGCTCGACCATGTAGCGCAAGATGCGTGCACCAATCTCCTGCATCAGTCCGGCGTCGCGCGGGTAGAGGGTTTCGTCGAGGTCGAAGAGGATGTATTTGTACATAGAGATTGGAGATTGGTGAATTGCTTGACGCTGACTGGGCGCACCTGTCTATAACACGACGCGCTCGACCTCCTGAATCAAGACAGGCAAATTGGCGCGGGTGAAGCTCAGTTCGGGGGCAGGAATACGATGGTGCTTGACATCGGGAGGAATATGCTTGTGGTGGGGGTGAGTCGCAGCCAGCGCCGGATCGTTAGGATGAGGTTGGGAATCGTACCAATACAGCTTTTCGCTGCCGCGCCAGACCTCGTAGCCATAGCGAGCCAGTCGGGGCGGGCTCAGATCGAAGCGCACAACTTCCAGCACACGCAAGCGAAGCCCGTTGCGGAAGACCAATTCACCTTCGACTGTGGCAACATCGCTGGCGTGGCGAATGACAGTCAGTGTAAATGTCTGAATGGTGGGATAGCTGTCTTGCAGTGCGTAGATGAACAGCTCATAGTCTGCCAGGGTGCGGCCCAACATGATCTACACTGCCACAGGCCGGATGATCTTGGAGAGTGAAGGCTGCTCTCTACGGATGCGCTGCAGTGCCTCGTTGTACGCTTGCTGTCGATCACGCCAGACTTCGTACAGGCCAGCCCACTTCTCAAAGTCCAGTACCCAGGCATCCTCCTCCGGCTCTTCGCCGGCACTGTACAACTCGTAAAAAGTTGGGGACATCACCCCATACTTACGTTCGAAGCGCTCTAGTTCATGATTGAGCCGATGAATATCTTGTACGAGGGTCACGAGTTCCATAGCCGACATCTCCCAAGGGCCGTCTCGGAATTGTTACCAGTATATCCCGGCGCAGCGTGGGTGTCAACGTTCGGGTCGGTTTGTTTGATCTTATCCCATCGGGCTGGAACCACTTTTGTGCATCAGCCCGCCGTCGCGGGGATAGAGGGTTTCGTCGAGGTCGAAGATCAGGTACCGATACATGACGGATACGCCGAGGATGTTATAATATGCATGTTGGACACGATAGTTTTCGTTTGAGGTGCGCGATGAACACAGTCAGTGTCGAAGTACCGATGCCGCAGAAAGACTACGAGTTGCTCGCTCGCGCAGCCGAGGAGCGCAATCAATCCGCGGCCGAGCTGCTTCAACATCTGGCAACCGAATTTCTCGACACGTTGCAGATGCGTGAAGCCAATTATCAGGCTGCTGAGGAGGCGCGTGCCCGCTTCCCGGGGGAATATGCTGCAATCCGTGACGGCCAGATCCTGGCGCATGCTGACAAAGTGACCACTTTGCTTCAGATGATCCAGGATAAGTACAAATTAGGCGGTGAAGAGGTGCTGGTCGTTAAAGCCGATCCTTCGGACCTGCGTATTCGACATCCTCGACTTGAAGTTGCATGAGAGCCATTGCAGCTTTCCCCTATTTGCAGGTCATCCATTTTACCTTCGAGTTTAATCACGAAAGGCGAATGGTCGTCGTCAAAAGATGAATCCCATAGGTAGCCGCTATACGAACAGCAAAACGTGCAGATGTCCGGGCGCAGGCTTTTTGGCGGCGAGCGATTCGATGAATCGAAGATCTGCCTTCAGCGACGCTCCCCGGGCCATTACCGATGCCTCTCCAAGGAGGGGCGCGGCGCTCTCGCCACTATCGAGCGCGATGAGCGCCAGGGTAATGAGCGCATGAACTTGCCCCCACTTTGACCCGACTCTACGGTATATCTTCAAGGCCTCGTGACAACTCCGCCGGTCGGCCTGTCCCGTCATCCGTCTTGTCTCGGCGATGCCCAGGAGAGCGTGAGCCTTTTCCAGTTGATGACCGAGTGAGGCGCTCGTCTCGGCCAGATTGTGATACCGCTCGAGCGCCCTGGTCGTGTAGCCGGCCAGGCGCAGCGCCTCGGCGTGAGCAAAACCCTCGTATGTATCAAGGTACCGGTTATACCCGGCCTGCCCGATCGCTTCGATCTCTTGTAGGATGCGGAGAATCTTCTCGTAAGCAGGCGCTGGCTCCTGGCTTTCGAGTGCGAGAAGCGCCAGTCCGTAACCCGCGCGCGCCGCGCGTTCCATCGGGCGGTCGCGGTTCCCGGCGAAGAAATCGGCCGCATTGCGATACAGGGCAAGCGCCTTGTCCGGCGCGCCTATCTGCAGGTGGCACGCCGCGACGGTGCACGAGAGTTTGGTCATCATGCTCTCGTTGCCCATCGACGCGTATGCGCTGCGTGCGGCTTGCGCCGCAAGCGTGGCATCGGCGAAGGAGCTCGTCTTTCGAGCGACCTCCGCTGACCGCCAGCGCGACTCGGCCACCCAAAATCGATCGCCAAAACGACTTGCCAGTTGCTGCGCCTGGCGGTACCCTTCGAGCGCCTGGTCGAATTCACTCCTCATTTCGTCGACGTAAGCGCAGCCCCAGGTCGCCGATATTTCGGCCTCGGGCAGCCCGGTGCGCTTCCCCATCGCCCCCAGGCGTGTAAAGTGCTTCCGCGCGGTGTCATATCGGCCATCGGCTGCGTCGATGCAGCCCAGGTTCCACTCGACCCACATCCGGCCCGGCTCGCGCGCGGACGTCTTCACCTTCAGTTTGCGGTATAGTCTCGTGGCCTCGTCGCAATGCCGGCGCGCCTCACCCAGCTCGCCGATGATTCGCAAACACTCCGCGCTCAGCCAGTGAGTATCCGCCAGCAGCATCTGATCTCCGTGCGCGGCGAGCAGCGCCCTGGCCTTTTCTGTCGATCGAATGCCGTCGGGATAGTTTCCGAGCATGAGACTTGCGTATGCGACATCGTAATACAGCCGCGCGGCGAACGCGCTATCCCGGCCGGCCATCCGGCTGAGCACGTGACTCGCCTGGGCGCGAAGCTCCTGGAAGCGACCGGTGTATTTAAGCAAGTCTGCGGCGCTTCTGAAGGCGCTCTTGAATTGCTCGCCCAGCGCATTGGGTTCCTGGAGAACGTCGAGCGGCAGATGGAAGGTAATCGGGCCATCGTGCTCACCCAGAGCCGGCACGAGCAGGTCGACGCCGAGCGCTTCGGCCTGGAAGCTGAGGTCTTCGACCAGCGAGCGCCAGTCAATCCCCGCCATGCCGGCCAGCTTTTCGACGGAGTCCTCGCAGAAGATGTGCGCGAGCATGAGCAGGTTGCGGAAGCTGGGGTCGGCGCGGCCGGTCAGCCAGCCGCTGATCGTCTGCGAGGTGATGTCGAGGCAGAGCGCCAGTTGGGGAGTGGTGATTCCCCGGCGGGTTGCATGTTGAGGTATCCAGGTCCAGTCGCCTTTGCTCATGGGGTAACCTGAAATTGCACCATAAGCGGACGGCGGGCGATTGCCCAAAGCGAGCCCCACGAGTATTCTTGGAAGCGACCACGCTAAACCAAGAGGACTCGGAGGGCTCCCATGCAGTGTAAATCCAAGAAGGCC
>Ga0209641_10001032_pt1 | contig 25245 bp, 29 predicted proteins | sample RifCSP16_1_FD_184022 | JGI IMG/M metagenome (GOLD analysis project Ga0209641, IMG submission 184022) | Soil microbial communities from Rifle, Colorado - Rifle CSP2_sed 16_1 (SPAdes) (version 2) | ecosystem: Environmental > Terrestrial > Deep subsurface > Rock core/Sediment | place: Rifle... | reverse complement strand
CCCCGGGCGACTCCAGGGCAAGAGCGGGAATGGAAAGCAGCAGACACAGCGGAAGGACGGAGAACAGAAAGAGGGCGTTCCGTTTCATCGGTTCCTCCCCGGATCCGGATCCGTCGTTTGGTCAATTATCGAAGATTTACGGGGAGAAGGGGATATCGAATTTGGGGAGTCATGAAAATCCCGAGCAGACGGCATCATGGGATTTCCGGGCGGAAACGGACGCCCGGGAGCGGAATGGTATAATGAAAACAATCTAGCGGGCCGGGAGCGTCCTTCTCCCTCCTGCGTCATGCCGCAGGGGGGAGACACCCGATTGTCGGGCAAAAAGACGAAGTTCCGTTTCGAGCATCGTATCCCTCCGGCGCAGTCGCCGAGGCCAAGGACATAAGGACGGATGGCGGAACCGAAAAAAACTCCGGGAATAGAGATCGTCGAGCAGGTTCTGCCGCTCGTTCTGGAGATCATTCCGGGACAGGCCGCCGACGGATTGATCGACATATACGAACCGGGCAGCCATGAGGGGCAAACGCTGCGGAAGCTGTGCGAGAGGACGCTGAACAAAAAGGATTGGAGCATCGAGGAGCTTCAGATTTTGGAAGACATCCGTAGACAGCTCGAGGGCGGAAGGCTCATCTGCCGAGGGAAGCCGATCGAGGGGACCGCGCTCGACCATGCGGTCCGCGAAGCGACGGAGGCGGGAGAGAAATATCTGTATGTGCCCATTCGGGCCATCAAACCCCAGGAAGGCGGGAGTCGTCGGCGTTGCGAAGGGCGCGCGGTTCGATTTCGACGACGCCTGCCGTGACCATGAAGATGGGCAATAGCGAGGAAGCGAGAGTCAATTCCTGTGGGATGACCCACCGGCCGCCGTCCCCTTTCTGACCTGCGGTGCCTCATGCGAAACCTGCTGACCTCCGACCTCGAACTTCTGGTGAGATCCGGGGTCCTGTACGTGCCCCTGTTGTTCGACCCGGATATCGAGCGCGAGGTCCGCGGGCGGCCGGCGACGGGCAGCCTCGCGGAGGAGAACGGGAGGCTTTTCGTCCAGGCTCTGACCCTGCAGTCCCTGTTGGACAACTATGGAACGATCGATCCGGAAGCATACGCGGAGCTTCGATACCGTTGCCTGAAAGATTGCCCGCCGGCGGCGGGGATGGGGAAAACGGCGGTGGAAGGAAAGCTGCGGGAGATCCTTTTCGGCATGACGCCTCATTTTGTCCGCAAGAGCAAGGGGCCTACCCGGAGGACACTCGGGGAGGGGGGGATCCTGGACCTGATCGGCGAGAAGATCCGGATTCCCCCCCGGTATCGCGAGGAGGCGGAACGGCTTGCGGATGCGGAATCCGTTTCCCGGAGGCTGCGTTGCCTCGAGGATCGGGGAACGACGGCCTGCCCCCCAAGGGAGGGACCGGTTTCGCCGGGAGAGCTTTTCGAGTGGATCCGAAAGGCGTTGGCGTCAAGGATCGTTGAGGAGGAAAAGGATCGCTTGAGGCGGATGCTTCAGGGCCGCGATCGCTTGACCGGGTCCTCCGGGAGGCGGGGCGCCCTGCTGCTCTATCTCGCCGAGGAGGGATCGCTGGATATCAGCGGGTTCGGGTTCTCGAGAATGGGAGGGGCCGACGAATACCTCGTATACAAGCATACGGGGGAATTCGCGCTTACGGACTTCTACGGTCGTCTCTATTTGTTCCCCGATTGCCGGGTGGCCGTCACCACCGTACCGCCGCTCAAGCCCTTCGTGATCGAGACGTATAAGCATCCTTTCCTGGAAGGGTACGAACCGGGGCAGATCATCTGCATGCACGGTTTCGATCCCCCTCGAGCCTTTAGCGCAGCGTCCGCGATCCACGCGCTGGAGGAGGGGATCAGCGCACTGTTCTACGGGTACAGCAGCAGGCGGCGCAACGGGTACCACGCTCTCGACCGGACGGCAAGGCCCGTCGGGGTGGAGGAATCGGAGGACGACGGTGTCCCGTGGCATCACGACTATCCGGTGATCCGGAGCCGGCCATTGCGGGACATCGATTTCCGGGAGTACCGCATCCCGAACGACCATCGCAAGATCGCGGAGGGGGAAGTCGAGGTGACCAATCAGCTCACGCCGTGAGCTTCGGGGGACAGCGAGGATGTCATGAAGGTGAGCAGCAAGGACTTGAAGAGGGAGATCCGGGAGGAAAGGCGCAAGAGTCGAAACGAGCCCATGTGGTTCTACGACGACCCCGGGGAGATCTGGAGGGCATTCCGGGAAGAGGCAAGGCACCTCGAGAGGGAGCACCTGGAGATCCGGACCGCCTTGCGCGATGCGGAGGCGGCGCTTCGCGCATGCCCCGAGGACGCACATATGATCGCCCGGGTGAAGTATCTCACGAGGAGGCTTTCGCATCTGGAAACCGTGGCCCCCTGGCTCTCCTCCGAGGTCCCGGTGGAGATCCTTCTGTGGGGGGTTCCCCATGGATGATGCGGGAGGTCGCAAGGCATAGCGGGCCACCCGGGACGCACCCGGCCGAAGCGGAGGTTCCCCTGAGCATGCAAAACGTCGACCTGCCGAAGAGCATTCGAGCGGAACGGGCGCGGAAGAAAAGGAAGCAGCCTCTGGAAAACACCCTTTTCGAGAGGATCGACGGCTTGGTTCGCGCGCATGACCTGGGGGAGGCCTTTCTGGCGAGGCTTAGCGGTTTTCGTGAGGAGCCGCTTCCGGAAAACGTTCGGTTCGAGAGGACGAAGGAGAAGGAGCCTTATGCCCCGCCCTGGTTTCCCCTGTCGCGCCGGGAAGACTTCGGCGTCACGATGGCGATTCTGGAAAGGGGGGACAATCCCTACCTCCGGTACGCCGCCTCGCCCGATGAGATCCTGCTGAGCGGGCCTCTTTTCGACCGCAATCCGCGCCTGGATCCCGACACATTGGCCCGGCACCATTTCGAAACGTTGCTCCTCGCGGAGATCGCGAGGAGGGAGATCGCCGACCTGGCGGGGCGGATGAGAACCGCTCTCGAGAAGGAAGGACCCGCCCATGAGGATCAGTCCCCCCTGGAATCGCTTGCGGAGCGCATCGGCAGGCTGCGGGAATTCATCGCGGGAGTGGAGGGCGGCGGATCCGCCGGAGGATAGCTGAATATGGTGGAGAGAATATCCACGCAAAGCCGGCAGCAGATCGAGGAGAAGCTCGGAGAGTTCCGGGGAGGCCAGATCGGCGAGGCAGTGGCGCAGATCCTCGAGTTCGACAAGACGCCAACGGACCTTAAGGCCTTCATGGACAGGTTCGTGATCGGCCAGGAGAAGGGGAAGAAGATCATCTCCGTGGCGATCACGTACCATTACCGGAGGCTGGCCAACGCGCTCAAGCACGCCATGGTGGAGGACGGCGACGACCTCGACGCCGCCCTCCGGAACGCGACGACGCCGAAGGCGAACGTCCTCATCGTCGGGCCGAGCGGCTGCGGGAAGACGTACACCGGAGAGATCGCGTCGAGATCGGTCGGTGTGCCGTTCGCCGTGGAGGACCTGACGAAGTTCAGCGAGGTGGGGTACGTCGGGCAGAATGTCAGCGACATCCTGCTGGACCTGCTGATCGCCGCAGGGGGAAACCCCCATGTGGCGCAGATGGGGATCGTCTACCTGGACGAGATCGACAAGATCGCGGCGGAGGCCGTCCTGTACAAGGACGTTTCGGGAAGGGGGGTCCAGAAGGGACTGTTGAAGCTGGTGGAAGGCGCGGAAAACACCGTCGATCTGGGCAAGAGAAGGATCTCCCTGTCCACCCGGCACGTCCTGTTCATCGCAGGAGGCGTGTACGAGAGTCTCGAGGCCATCGTCAGGGAGCGGATGGCCGGGGATGGTCTCCAAGGCGATTGGCGAACCCACATGCTGACCGACGACTTCGTCTCCTACGGAATGGAGAGGCAGCTCATGGGACGGTTCCCGATCCGCGCGGCCTACGATGCGCTGACCGTGGAGGACCTGCGGTCCATCATGCTCCGGAGCGAGGAGAGCCCGTCCCGGGCGTATGTCAACGACTTCCAGGCGTGGGGCATCGACTTGACGTTCACCGACGAAGCATTGACCGAAGTGGCACGGCGCGCGCAACGGGAAGGAACGGGGGCGCGCGGCCTGATCAGCATTCTTCATCAGGTCCTCCTGGAAGACATGTATCGGCTTCCGGGGACCCATACCGGCGAGCTGGTGGTCGACGGGAGATATGTGAGGGAGAGGATCCGGTGAGGTTCCCGGATCTGTCGGGGCTGAAACGGCCGCAGGGGTACGAGATGGAGTTGGCGACGCTGCCAAGGGAGATTCTCATGGCGGAGTACGCCATGGCGAAGGCCTTTGCGATAAACGATCTGGTTCGGTCGATCCACAAGGGAAGCTACGAATGGTACGGATACACCATCGGCAACCTGGAAAAGCCTGAGCTCATCGTGGATATCGGGCTTCCTGCAAACGACCGGAACATTCCCGATTACACAAGCGTCACCCCGGAGAGGATCGCCGAGTTCCGGGAATCGCTGCCCCGGGAGAGCATCATCAACGGATGGATCCACTCGCACGGCGGTTTGGATTTTCGGGGCTTTTCCCGCACGGACGAGAAGAACCAGATCACGGTCCTGGATTTCGTGACGGCCCTCATGAGGAAGCGTGTTGCGAAAAGGGAAGTGGCGATCCAGGACCTGGTGCTGCTGGTGAAAGGCAGATACGGGGAGCGGGAATTGGAGGGTGGCAGCGTTTCTCTCATCACGGACGTCCCCGTCGGCGAGGCCAGGATATTGGAAGCCGTCTTCGGCGGCTTCTGCTACAGCATCGTGATCGGGGACGGCGGCTGGCACAGGCAGGAGATCCACTACAGGAAACGCGGGATCCTTTCGGGGCACACGACGACGGAAAAGAAGGATGCACAGGCGGTACTCGTGGACACAGGCCGCTTTCTGGCGCCGCAGGATGTCGACGTCCTCCGGGAGGAGGTCAGGGAGAAGATTCTGCCGACCGCCCGTTCCCCTCGGGAGCGCTATGAAAAAGAGTGCACGTGACCGGACGGAAAGGCCGGAAAACCGGCCGCAGCCGGGGCGGATCGAAGTTCCCGAAGAAAGGCTGGATAGGCAACTCCGCATTCCCGGCTGGAACCAGCGCGCGTTGGAGGTTGCGAGAATCGGCGTCGTCGGCGATGCCGATCTCCTGGCTTCCCTGTTTGTCCTCTCCTCGTCGGCCCTGGGCCTGAAGGATCTCGTCGTCCTCGCGCCGGGAATGGACCGCAACCTTCGTGGCATCGCGGAAAGGCTGAACCCGGCTCTTCGCATCTGCTTCGTGGAGGGGCTCTATACACACCCGATTCTCGAGGACCTCTTCACCGGATGCCGCGCGATCGTGGATCTCAGCAGATACGGCCTGGCCAACAAGTTGCTGTTGGGAAAAGGATTGCGCGACGGGACCCCCGTGGTTCGCGGCTTCTGCTATGACGGGGAGGACGAACAGGGAGTGAAGGTATTCACGTATGTGCGGGGAAGGGAGTGGGAAGAGCTTCGGGAACTCGTTTCGGAAGCGGGTTTTCCGCAGGATCATTTCGACGACGGGGTTTTGGACATCATTGCGGCCGGGTTGGCGCTGGAGGAAACCAAGAACGTCCTGATGGATCGGAAAACGTCGGAAGATGTGGTCACGTACGCGAGGGCGCGGTTGGCGTCGATAGGGCGCGGCACCAGGGTCTGCGTCGTCGGAGCAGGAGCCCTGGGCAACTTCGTCGGTCTCGGGCTTGCCTGTTCGGGGTTCCGGGATGTCGTGTTTTTCGATCCTGAGGCGGCGGAAGTGACGAATCTCAACAGGCAGGTGTTCCTTGCCGGCGCCGTCGGTTCGAACAAGGCCGAAGCGCTGGCCGACAGCCTGAACGGGATGTTCGGAACGGCGTACCAAGGGTACGGGAGGTCGTTGGGAAGAGACACGGACATCTCCGGATACGGCGTCGTCTTCGATTGCGTGGACAATTTCGAGACGAAGATCGTGTTGAGCGAGAAATGCCGCGAGAAGGGCAAGATCCTGGTCAGCGGGGGGACCGGCGCGGAGACCGGGCAGGCGATCGTATACGATCCGGGGCGGAAAAAGGAAACGCCGGCGGAAGTCCTCGGCTTGTACGGGATCGTCGGGGAGCGGGAAGAAGGCGGCCGTCCGGGGAAGGGGGCCTCGTGCGACTACGTGCCGGATCCGTCGGTGATTATGACGAACATGATCATCGCCGGCGTCATGGTGGATTCCTTGAGGATCGTGCTGGACGGCAAGGAAGCGGAAAACGTCTTTTATGATGCGACGAGCGACAAGATGCTGTAGGTGCCTTCCCCTTCCTTGTCCCCTCTCCCCGCAGGGTCACTTCCGGAAGGTGTCGTACCCCGGGACGAGGACCGCGGACAGCAGGGCGTCGATTCCCGCGTTTTTCATGTGGACCTCCCCATCGCAATCGATTCAAAACGTCGTTATTCGGTTTGCGATGATGTAGTATCCGCGTATTCGAGGAAAGGGAAAAACGAAGGCATGAACCTGGCCCGACTTCTTTCCGAAACGGCATCCGGACACCCCGACAAACCCGCCGTCGTCTTCGAGGGGACGTCCCATTCCTACCGCGCCTTCGACCTGCAGGTGGAGCGCTACGCGGCCATGCTCCAGGCGGAGGGCATCGGGAAAGGCGACCGCGTCGCCGTCCAGCTCACGAAGCGGATGGAGTTCCTCTACCTCCACTTCGCGGTCCTTTCGGTCGGTGCGATCACCCTTCCCCTCAACCCGGAGTACCGGGAAGGGGAGGTCGGATATTTCCTGTCGGACTCGGGCAGCTCCCTCTACGTTACGGACGCGGAGAGGTTACGGCGGGCGGCCGGCGCGATCCGGGGCCTGAAAGGGGTCCGGACGCTGCTTGTCGACGATGCCGTCGCGGAAGGGGCGGGCAGCCTCCCGGACCGGCTCGCCCGCGCGCCATCGCGATTCCGGCGAACCTACCCGACGGGCGGCGACGACGTGGCGATGATCTGCTACACCTCCGGCACGACCGGCAGGTCCAAAGGAGCGATGATCACGCACCGGAACCTCGTGTCGAACATGCTGGCCCTTTCGGAAGCATGGGAGTGGACGAAAGAAGACGTGCTCCTCCACGTGCTTCCCCTTTTCCACGTGCACGGGCTGAACGTCGCGACGCACGGAAGCCTCTGCTCCGGCGCGACCATCGTCATGCACGAGAAGTTCGAGCCGCGACGCGTGTGGGAGGCGATGGAGACGGAACGGTGCACCTTGCTCATGGCGGTCCCCACGATCTACCAGCGGCTCATGGGCGAATGGGAGAAACGGGAGAGGAAGCCCGATCTGCGCGGGATGAGGGTGTTCATCTCCGGCTCCGCGCCCCTTTCCCACAACCTCTTTCACCGGTTCGAGAGGGCGACCGGATTCCGGATCCTGGAGCGCTACGGCATGACCGAGACGGGGATGAACACGTCCAACCGCATCGATCCGGCCCACCGGAAGGCGGGGAGCGTGGGCTATCCGCTGCCGGGCGTGAAAATTCGGGTCGTCGGAACCGACGGCAAAGACGTCCGGCCGGGGGACGTGGGGGAGGTGTGGGTCCTGGGGGACAACGTGTTCCGGGGGTACTGGGGGATGCCCGATAAGACGCGGGAGTCCTTCGTGGAAGGCTGGTTCCGGTCAGGGGATCTCGGGTACCAGGATCCGAAAGACGGCGGGAGGCTGTACCTGGTCGGCAGGGCGAAAGAGCTGATCATCTCCGGCGGCTACAACGTGTACCCGAAGGAGGTCGAAAACGTCCTCGAAAGCCACGAGGCCGTCAAGGAGTCCGCGGTGGTCGGCCTGTCGGACGAGGAGTTCGGCGAGAAGGTCGCAGCCGTGGTCGTCCTCAAAGACGGCCGGGGGTCCGTCGCGCCGGAGGTCCTCGCCGCGCACTGCAGGGAGCGGCTGGCCTCGTACAAGTGTCCCAGGGAGATCGCCGTCGTCCCGGAGCTCCCGCGCAACGCGATGGGGAAGATCCTGAAGAACCGGATCGTGGAGGATTTACAGGGGAAAGCTTACCGGAACCCCTGATCGCCCGCTGAAGAAGTTCCCCCACCCCGAAGGTCGTCCCGTAAGATATCCTCACACCGACCAAAGAGCCTTTAACTTTTGGGAAACCTCCAAGGCATCGACCTCGAGGGTGTGCCCGAAGTGTGCCCGATGAAAATTGCTGATCGGTATTGTGTTAGGCGATCCGCCTGTTGTTTTTTCGCCGGGAGCGGCTACGCTGGGCCAGGTTGCGGCGGCCGGAACCACTGACCGTCGGCGTCAGCCGTTTGATCTTCCGGATTCCCTTTGCAGCGGGGGAGTGGCTTATGTGATAGAGATCCCACGCCGCTGATCAGGACGTCGGCTTCCCGCAGTTTGGCGATGATCTCTTCCTGCCGGTACCGCTTCTTCGACATGCCTGACTCCTCCTCGTTTCGGTCTGAATAGCATTACCACGACCTGGACCGATTTGAGGGGGTCAGGTCAATAGTCTAAACAGGCATTGGGTTAGTCATTCGCTATCCGCAGACATCATCGCTATGAGAACGGCTTCAGGTTTTTTTTAATAATCTTTTGTTGAAGATAAAAGGCATTAACTCTTTTCTCTTGATATTAATCCTAGAAAATTCCTCGTGGAGTGGATTTAATAGGTAATTATTGACGGTTGAAATAATTGCTGATGGTACACATAATACAGCAGATTGTTTTTTTGAAAGCCATTCATCTCCGATATCTTGAAGAACTCCTGGTGCCGGGTATGAATTCCAAGCCTTTGGAAGGCGGGCACGATTAATCTTACCAATCTTCAGGTCATCCGGAATTTCTGCCGGGATAATTACAAGATCATCTGGCAGTTCAGATGGTTCCACATGTACGAGAGTCTCCAAGGCAGCAAGCGGCTCTGATGACGCTGTGTAAACCACGAGTGATCCGGGCCTATGCCATCTCCCTCCTCGAGATAATGCACCCTTTCCAGAAAAGGCATCACTGACATACCTTTTTTTAATAATCCTAAAAACACGTATCAACTGAAGATTCCATATTCTATCTTGGCAAGAACTTCTTCTACTTGGCGTGCTCCAATATCTGTCGAAGTAAGATAGAGCGGAACGACTCCTCCCAAGGCTCGGTTTGGCTTTCTTAACCAATTTGTTGCTTTCTCTTCCGTACCCAAAGTCTCTATTGCCTTCGCTGTAATGCGAGCTAGTCTGGCAATTCGGTCAGATTCGTCAACCCTAAACCTGTTACCTGCCTTACGACGGATAAGAGTTCGGTTGGATATCGTAAGCGCACTTGAAGCTTCTTCTCTGCCAATGTGGAGCTTTTTGGTTAAAAAAATAAATGCCTCATAAGGCAATCCTTCGAGGAGAATATCCTGCATATCCTGAAGAGAAGATATTTCACGTCTTAGAACCTTCTTGCCGCCAAGAATCTCAGCAATTGCTACCTTGTGCGTCATAACCTTCACCTCTGTGTGTGTGGGGGTGAGTATTCCACTTGGCGTAAAATATATCGCCATTTGGCTTAAAAAGCAACAACAATATTTTTATTATTCCTGTATGTCGTTGGGCATCTCTTGCCAATACGGGGGGTCGGAATTGTCAGCAACGGCCTCGCTGCATAGCCACCTTTCCGTTGAGTGGGGCATCGGTTCTCGATACTGCGAAACTCGGCTCATTGGGTGAACATCCCAAATGATCGTCGGACATCCAGCCCGAAGGTCATTATACGATCACCGTCTTCTCCTGGCTGGTCAGGACGTCGGCTTCCCGCAGTTTGGCGATGATCTCTTCCTGCCGGTACCGCTTCTTCGACATGCCTGACTCCTCCTCGTTTCGGTCTGAAAAGCATCACTACGACCTGGACCGATTTGAGGGGGGGGAGCGGGTCACCATGATTGATGGAGCAGGGCTCCACGGACACTGAAATAGACCGCATCGAGCGGGATCCCCTTCGCGTCGACAAGGGTGAGTGTGTACTTCCCGGGCCGCGGTGTCCACGGAGTGGACACATCGGCGGGGCCGACCTTCTCTCCATTCAAGACCCAGGAAAGGCCTCGGGCGGCAGGCTGCGCCTCGAAGAACATCGCCTGACGACCTTCCGGGATGTCCGGGTCGAGGGCGACGATGGTACCCGGCGCTGGATAGGCGATGTGGGGTGAAAAGTCCATGGCCCGTTCCAGAATTGGCAGCGCAGGTTCCGTCCCCGGCAGAAACCATTCGGTCCGCTCCGGCTCCATTCCTTCCGGGAATGAGATCCGGCGGGCGACAAGGGCAGGGGGCGGCACCGGAGGATCGGCTGGAGCGCCCTGGTGCAGTTTGTCCATGATCTCCGCCCACACGGGGGCGGTTCCGGAAATACCGGAGACATTCCGCATCGGCTGCCCCGAGAAGTTCCCTACCCATACGCCGACGGTGAACTTCTTCGAATAGCCTATGCACCAGTTGTCCCGCATATCCTTGCTCGTCCCGGTCTTGACCGCCGCCCAGTACGGAGTCGAGAGCGGGTTCTCCAGGCCGAAGGTCACCGCCCGGGCCCCCCGATCCGAAAGGATGTCGGATACGATGAAAGCGGCCTCCTTCAAAATCGCCTGCTTCGAAGGGGATTTCCCGTCGCGAGACAGAAGTGTCGGTTCGCTCCACCTGCCTCCGGTTGCCAGTGTCCTGTATGCGTTTACAAGCTCGTACAAGGTTACGTCGGCGGAGCCCAGCGCCAGGGAGAATCCGTAGTCTTCTCCCTCCCGGAGATCCTCGAACCCGAAATCCGCCAGACGGCGGACAAAGACGTCGGTGCCCACAAGCTTGAGGGTTCGGACGGCGGGGACGTTCAGGGAAGAAGAGAGGCCGGTCCGCACGGTGACGAGCCCGCGGAACCCCCGGTCGTAATTCTTCGGGACGTAGAGCCCGGTCTCCGTGGGGACATCGAGAGGGGAGTCGTCCAGAAGGGAGGCCGCCGTGAGCAGCCGTTGTTCGATCGCGAGGCCATACAGGAAGGGCTTGAGCGTCGAGCCGGCCTGGCGCCTGGCGATGATCCCGTCGACGAAGGAAGCACTTGCCGTGGATCCGGTATTGCCGACGTACGCGAGGATCTCCCCGGTCCGGTTCGCTACCACGAGGACGGCTCCGTCGCAGGCATTCTGGCTGCGCAGGGAGGCGAGTTGCCGCGCCAGGGATTCCGTTGCAAACTTCTGCAACCCGGCGTCGAGGGTGCATCTGACCTTTTCGCCACCGTTTCGAAGCAGCAACCGCGCGACGTGCGGGGCCATCCCGGACCGGGGACGGACGGCATAAGGCGTGGAGAGCTTTCCGGCGATGGCCTCCACCTCCTGGCTCGACACGTGCCATCCCAACGGCCTGGCCAGAAGAACCGCCCGCCGGACGACGTCCGCCGTCGGGGCATTCGGAGCGCGGATGAGAGATGCAAGCAGCAGCGATTCCGCCTCGTCGAGTCCGCTCGGTTCCTTGCCGAACAGGCCCCTTGCGGCGGAGGAGACCCCCTGCAGCTCTCCGCGGAAGGATACGAGGTTCAGGTACGCCTCAAGGATCTGCTCCTTGGTCCAGCGTCTCTCCAATGCCTGCGCAGCCTTGATCTGCTCCCATTTTTGGCGCAGAGTACGATGCAACCGCTTCGCCCGGAGCGTTCCATCCAGGAGGGAGACGAGCTGCATCGAAATCGTGCTTGCCCCCCGGGGCCGAGCGGCGAAGAGTCCGTTGCAAAGGGCATGGCCGAGCGATACCCAGTCCACACCGTGGTGACTCAGGAACCGGCGGTCCTCCGAAGCGATCACCGCCTTCCGGAGAGAGGGGGAGATGTCCGGAAGGCCGGACCAATCGAGTCTTCGGCGTGTCGGGTCGACCCGGAGCTCGTGGAGGACTTCCCCATGCCGGTCCAAAAGGATCGCCTCCGAAGGACGGTGCGCCTCCCGGACCTCCCGAAAAGACGGGAGGGGGCGGGGGGCCGCTGGAAGCGACAGGATTCCCGCGGCGGCAATGAGCAAACAGAGCGCTGTCCCGACTCCCGCGAAGGCGATTCTTTTTTTCCGTGCGGCCATCGCTCCGATCATGGGCGGACTTCGAACGCCGGGTTGGGGAACTCGCCGAACATTTCCGGCGCGTAGAGCGCCTCCACCCGCGTGGCGGGCAGCAGGAAGCTCCCCTCGTTATTAAGCCGCACCGTGTACTCCACGGTCCACTTCCCCTTCGGGACGAACTCGTAGTATGCCCGGAAGGAGTCGAAGGCGCGCTCCTCGAAAGCGGGCCAGGCAAGCCCTTCCCGTTTTTCCCCACGGGCAAGAAGCTGCGAGTCCCTCCCAAGCCCCGTCCCGAGGATGCTTGCGCCTGCGGGAACGGGGTCGCTTACCACAACCCATGTCATGTCCGCCTGCGCGTCGATGGTGAGCGTGACCCGGGCCACGTCCCCACGCCCCCATGTTCCTTGATTCCTCTGTACCACCGGCGTCACCGTTTTCGCGATCCGGTAGCCGCTGGAAAACGGCTCCTTGAGCGGGATGGCCGCCAGGCTCCGGATCGTGGCCCAAGGCTTCCCGGTCCCCCGGTGGGAGAGTGACAGGGTCCCTTTCCCTTTCGGCCAGCCAAGCGACACGATTTCACCGCTTGGGGATTTCCCCCAATCCACGGAACGGGCCGATCCCGCCAGCGCCGCCTGGGTCGTTCCGCTCACCGGGGCTGACTCGTATTTCTCCGAGAACTCCTCCATCGCGAGAACACCCCAGGCGTTGGCGATCGTCGTGTTCCATGCCCCGCGGTACTGCCTTCCGATAGCGCCGTTCACGATTCGCGGCATGTCGGGCTCCCATCCCTTCATGCGAAGAAAGGTAAGGACTCCCTTTACCGCGTTTACGTCCCCCGAAACCATCAGCCACCAAAGGTAGTCCGTCCGCTCCGTGGAGAACCCCATCGTCGTCCCCTGGAAATTCAGTCGGGAACGAAGGATCTGTTCCGCCTCGTTGAGGCGCTTCTCCCGGTCGGGGATTGTGGGCGTCCGCAGGAGGACGTTCGCCCAGTCGAGGACCGCGGAGGTGGGCCAGAGATTCGGTTCGAGGGTGATCGACCCGAGCAGGGAAGGGGATGATTTTCCCGAGCGGGAGAGGGCTTCGAGTGCGGCGATTTTCCGTATGGATAGGTCCGCCGTCGGAAGAAAGCCGTGCCGCACGATTCTCCCTTGAATGAACCCGGTGAGTGCGTCCTCCATCCGATTTTTCAGCGGAGCGGAAATTTCGTACCCGGTCTCATCCGCGATCGAAAGGAGGTAGGCGGTGAGCGCGTCGCTCCCCCGGATCATGGAGGGGAAGTATTTCACGAGGCCGTCACCGTCCAGGTACGAGGGGAGGCCTTCCATGATCTCCTTCCACATGGCGGCGTCCCGCAAGGCCACCGCCCGGGATATCTTCTGCTCCAGGCAGGTGTAAGGGTACTCCTTCATGAAATATTTCACCCCGCCCATCCCTTCGGAGAGCTTCGCCCGGAAGGAGACGTCGATCCCCCCTTTGCCGGGAACCGCATCCGCAGGCTTCTCCAGCTCCATGGCAACCGGCTCAGCGAGCTGTGTGATTGTCGCCTGGAACGTCCGCACCGGCACGGCCGCTGCGACCTTCTGCTTCACCTTGATCCGGTCGCCCGTCCCGTTCCCTTCCGTCTTCGCCGTCACCTCCCAATCCAGGGTGTCCACGCCGACGGGTACGCGGATGTCCCAACCCACCTCCTTCGCTTCGCCGGGGGCGAGAGACTGGACATGGGGCGAAAGCTCCTTGGCGCCGCTCGCGTTCGCGGTGACTCGGACCTCCATCGGATGGTCGGTGCTGTTCCGCGCCGTGAACCCCGCCCGGAACCGGTCTCCCTCCCGGACGAGCGGCGGAAGTCCGGAGATCAGGATCAGGTCCTGGGTGGTGCGGATAGATGCCTCTCCCGTGCCAAAAAATTCCGCGCCTGCACTGGCGACCGCGACGATGCGGAAGGAGGTCAGCGAGTCGTTCAGGGGGATCTCGACCTCCGCCTCCCCGTTGTTGTCCAGGGGGACCCGGGCATTCCAGTACAACAGGGTGTCGAAGAACTTCCTCGTTGCCTGTTTCCCTCCTCCGCCGCCCGAGGGGATGGCCTTCAGTCCGAAGTGACGCTTTCCCGTGACCTGCATCTGCGCCGTCGAGGTTCGCACCTCGTACGGACGCCTCCCCATCATCGCCCGCAGCAGCTGCCAGCTCTCGTTGGGCGTAAGCTCCAGCAGCCCCTCGTCCACGGCGGCGACCGCGGCCTCGGTTCCCGTGGGCGGGGGGCCTCCGACCGCTTTCCCCACGCGGATCTTGACCCGCACCTTCTCGCGGATCTTGTAGACGTCCTTCTCAGGGGCGACCCCCACCTTGAGCTCGTGGACCTTCCATCCCACGTTGATCTCCGCGATCCCCAGCTTGTATGCCGGCTTGCCGAGGTCGACCATGGCGGTGGGTGGGGAGCCCGCTACGCGTCCCCGGACGCACAGCGCGGAGACGAAGACGTTCGGGGCGTGGTAGTTCTTCACGGGGACCTCGATCACCGGCTTCTTCCCCGAAAGCGCCTTGAGGAACACATCGACGATCCCTTCCCGCTCCACGGTGACCAGGGCCGTCGCTTCCCGGAACGGCATCCGCACCTGGAACTTGGCCGTCTCACCGGGCTCGTACCGCTTTCTTTCCGGGAGCAGGTCGATCCGATCGCTATCGGCGACCTCGAACCACCATTCGTCTCTCCCCGCCACCCAGACATCCCGGTTTGCCACCGACTCGTTCCCCTGCTTATCCTTTGCCGTCGCCTGCAGGATCACGTTTCCGGAAACGGGCGCCTCGGTCTCGCAGATGAGCAATCCCATTGCGTCTGTTGTCCCCTTGCACAACGTACCGCCCAGGCGCTTCACCTCGGTGACGTTTTCGTAGGAGTAGAATCCCCCGACGAGCCTCGTTCGGTGGGAGTAATGCTTCCGCTGGAAGAGGTCGACGGTCACGGGGATGTTCGCGGCAGGTTTGCCCTTGATGTCCAAGACCGCGACGTGGAACTTGAATGCGTTTTTCGAAGCGGCCCAGGAGTCGGGTTTGATCCCGACGAGTAGCCGCGCCGGCCAGATGGGGATCCTCGCGGAGACGGTCTGGGTTTCTCCGTTGGGGTCCCGGTATTCCAATTCCGCCACGAGGTCCTTTGGGATTGTGGAGAGGGGAAGTCCCTTGACCTTGGTACGCAGAGCGCCGTACCGGTCCAGCACCAGGTCCCGCACCTGCATCGCGCGCTTTTTTCCCGCTTCCCGGGGCTGTGCAGCCCCTTCCGTCGCTTCGTCTTCTTCTCCTCCTTCCTCTTCGTATACCGCCGTGGCACCCCGGGTGACCCCTTCCTTTACCTTTCCATTGGAAAAAACGAATTCGCCGTAATCGGGGAACCCGACGTGCCTGGTCTGGATGTCGGTCCGCAGTTTGACGGGAGCCTCCCCCGCGCCACCCCCCGACAGGTAGGAGACGAGGAGGTCCAGATCCATCTCCTTCACCCGGACGAACGGTCCCCCAGGCGCCTGAATCGATCCTTTCATCAGGGGGACGCGGTACTCCTCCACGCGGAAGGAGCCGGAAGGCCACCTTTTTGCCGAGTAGTACTCCTCGTCGCCCGCCCGGTATCGGCCAACTTCGGTTCGTTGCACGGTTTTCCCTGTTTCCTTTGCCAAGTAGGCGACCCCATATTCACCGAGCTTCGCGTCGGGCGGGATCTTCCACGTCGTCTCGGCGTTCCCGCCGGGACCCCATTTCAGCGGAAGCTCGTACCGCTGCTCGCTCCCCTTGTGCTCGATCAGCACCGCTTTCGGCAGCTTTTCTTCTCGGACGAAGAACAGACCCTGCATGGAGTGCCGCCGGATGAAGTGCTTCATCTGCACCGTTTCCCCTGCGCGGAAGAGGGTGCGGTCGAATACCGTGTGGGCGATGGTCGGGTCGTGGTTGTCCCCCGTCGGGAGTTGGAACCTCCACGGCTCGATCCCCGTATCCCAATCGGAGAAGACGAAAGTGAGGTCCTCTCCTTTTCTCGCGGTGATGAAGTGGCCGCACAACGGGTCGCATTTCTCCTGGTACTTCTCCGGGGGAAGCTCCTGCCGGATCCATGCGATCCCGTTTGCGTCCGTGTTCCCTTGCCAGAGCACATTCCCCGAGGAGTTCCGCACGATCACCCTGGCATCCTCGACAGGCTCCCCTTTATCCAGCGTGGTCACCCAGACGATCGAAGATTCCCTACCCCACTTGAAGTGGGCCGCAAGATTCGTGACGAGGGCCGCTGCGGGGACGTACATCGGTTCTTCCGCACCGAGCAGGGCGGAGCCCAGGATGCGGCTCTCCATCTCCACTACGTAAAACCCCGCCTTCGGGAGCGGGATTCCCACAACCTCGAATGCCTTTTCTCCATTGGGCTTCGGGACCGAAAAGGTCCTCGTGCCGGAAGCGCCGGCAAGGAGCGACTCGCGTCTCGAGGGCCACGGATAGCGCTGCGACCTCATCACCTTCCGCAGCCACTCGGCGATCTTTTCCTCCCGGTCTGTCTGGATCTCCTGGAGCCGCCCTTGCAGCCCGGAGATGACATTCTCTCCCTTCTCCTTCATTGAGTCGGGGAGGATCGACTGTATCGCCTTCCCGATCCTGATCGTCTTGTCGAGGCTTCCTTCCTTGATCCGGTCAATGGTGTCCTTCCCGTTTTCGTCCACTTCAAGCATTCGGGTCCTGACCTGCGCTTCCAGGTTCCGAAGGGTCACGGGGAGGACGGGGTCCGAGAGCTCGATGATCCCGAAAGGTGCGGAGAATTTCGCCAGGGGCGGGAAGGCGTCGGTAGCGACCGCCAGCGGGAACTTGCCGGCGTTGGCAAGCAGCCGGCCCGCGTCATCTTGCACGTTCTCTGGCAGGACGAGGGAGAACGTCGTGTTTTCCGGAAAGGCGCCCTTGAACTCCACCGAAAAGACGAACTCCACTTCTTCTCCATCTCTTCCCAGAGAAGGTTTGTACATTTTCTCTCCCGGACCCTTGAGCGCGATCTTCTCCGCCAGTTCCCTGGATATGGAAGCGGAGAAATGCAGGGACATCGGGAGCAGGGGGATACAGGCGGCGTTCGGGTTCTCCCGGGGGCAGCGGAAGGTGGCCGTGAAAGGGCCCCTCGTCCTGAAATGAAGGACTTGGGGCTCATCGGTGGCGAAGCCCGTCCGGCTCCGGATCCCTTTCCCCCAGACGAGATTCACTTTCGTCTCCGCGGGAAACCGTTGTTTTGCCCTGAGAAAGACGATCCGGGGGTCGTCGTAGAGATCCTTCCGCTTCCGGAATTCCAGGGTGGTTTTTTTTCCGAAGATCTCTCTGCAAAGTGAAACAAAGACCTGCTCGGGGATCGAATCGAGAAGCTTTTTCCGCTCCTCTTCCTTGGCGAACGCGACGCCGACCCTCTCCTCGATTCCCTCCACGGAGAACGATGCGTTTGCGAGGATCGACTCCCCGTCGGCCTCCGCGTCGAGCAGCAGGAGGAAGATTTGCTCCTCGTCCACGTGAATGGTTCCTTCCCTGGGAGTCGAGAAGAGAATCGCGGGACCGCCGGTGGAGAAGGAGAACTTTTGCTCACCCGCGACCACTTTTCCTGACAAAGTGGTCAATCCAGGCTTCAGCATGAATTCGCACCGGATCCCGGCGGGGAGGTCCTCCTCGAAGTCGTAAGCCCAGTTCCGGTCGTCCGCCCAACGTCCCTTTCCTTTGACTGGGCAGGAGATCTCGAAGGGGTCCGAAAGACGAGGGTCGCCGAAGGGCACCATCGGCTCGGAGAAACGGGCCGCTACCTGCCGGACCTTCTTCACCGTCCTCTGGGGGGAAAATAACACCACCCCGGGCGACTCCAGGGCAAGAGCGGGAATGGAAAGCAGCAGACACAGCGGAAGGACGGAGAACAGAAAGAGGGCGTTCCGTTTCATCGGTTCCTCCCTGGATCCGGATCCGTCGTTTGGTCAATTATCGAAGATTTACGGGGAGAAGGGGATATCGAATTTAGGGAGTCTGTAAAACCCCGATGGCAAGGTCGCTGGTCGTGTCCTAAGGGTTGATGTAAAAACGAAGCGGGGTTGTGACGTAGCCCCCGTTTCGACCGGACATCAGATCATCGCTCCTGTTGCTGAATTCAAGTGATCAGGAGCGGCCCGGGCTGAAAACCCTGGTCGAGAAGGACTGCTGGGGATACTATCCGTCGTGCCGGCTTGGCGAAGACCCTGCTACGGGGGTACAGGTCGGGCGTATCCGCTCTCCAGTAACCATTGATTGCATAAATACGGAATATCAGTTATGCTGCATTACGGAATATCGGGTCGGAGGTGCTCGATGAAAGAGACTATCATCGTTTCCGGAAGAGGGCAGATCACCCTGCCGGCGTCCATGCGGAGGCGCCTCGGGATCAGGGCCGGCGGCGTCCTGGTTGTCGAGGACCGGAAAGGGAAGCTGGTGCTTCGGCCGGCTGCCATTGTGGAGTTGGACACCTACACAGAAGAAGAGATCGCCCGATGGGAGCGGGAAGACCGGCTTGCTCCGGGTGAGCGGTCCAGGATCTTGAAGAAATTGGGTCGTAAGCGTTGATCCGCCTTTTCCTTGACTCGAACGTCCTGTTCACAGCCGCTCACAACCCGGAAGGGAAGGCCTCCCTTGTCATCGAACTGGCCGCGGGGGGTAAGGGGGAGGTTGTGAGCAGCAGGTATTGCGTGGCAGAAGCGCGGTTGAACCTGGAACGGAAGCATCCCGCAGCCCTTGACCGGTTGTCCGAGATTCTCCGGGCAGTCCGCCTTGTTCCTGATGTGGCGGGAGAGTGGTGCGCGCTTTCGCTTCCGGAGAAGGACCGGCCTGTATTCGCCGCGGCACAACGATGCAAGGCAACGCATTTTCTCGCCGGGGATCGACGCCACTTCGGTCCATACATGAACAAGCCGAAGGTGACGATGGGGATAGTCATCCAGACCGTCGGTGATTTTCTCTCGGATATCACGAAATAATACTTGCCTGCAACCAGCCCGAAGGTCGTCAGTTCAAATCTGATCCCCGCCATCAATATTCCCAAGGGGGTACGGGCGACCGTGACCTCCTTTTTTTTCTTCCCTGGTTTAACCAGACGAGGGAATTTTTCCCTGATTCCCGTTCCGGATTGTGCCCAGTGGTACAATAGGCCGCGGGAGAAACAGCGAACCTCCCCGATCGAGGGGTGTGCGCGCCGTTCCGTACCGCATTGGGGAATGGCAGCGGATGGGATGTCAACCGGAGACGTCCGGCACATGAGGGAAAAACGCGGTGTCGGCAGGAGGGTCGATCATGGCGGACAGGATTCGGAAGGCCCAGTATTTCAAGGTGATGGTTCCCAACAGGGCAGGCGCGTCCGCGAAGGTGTTCGTAGCCCTCGCGCAGGCCCGGGTCAACCTCCTCGCCTTCAGCGGTTTCCCGAGGGGAGGGGGCAAGGCGCAACTCGATTTCGTCCCGGAAAACGTGGCTGCGTTCAAGAAGGCGCTTCGGAAGGCGGGCGTCTCCGTGGGGAGGGGGAAGGCCGTCTTCCTCATCGAGGGGTCGGACCGGCCGGGAGCCGGATGGGATGTCGGAGGGAAACTCTCCCGGGGCAAGATCAACATCACGGCGATGCACGGCGTCGTTGCCGGGGGAAAGCGGTACGGAGCGATCCTCTGGGTCAAGCCCAGGGACGTGGCCCGGACGGCGAAGGCCCTCAAAGCATCCTGACCGTCCCCGTTTGCGGAATGCATTCCTGCAAGGGACGAGGCGCCGGGACCAGGCGTCACCCGGCGCCTTTCCCTTTCCGATCCTGATCCCCGTGCCGGGAGGGGAGCGATGTACAATCTCGTGAGCTTCGCGGAGATCGCCGCGCTCCGCCGTGATCGCCGCGTACGCGCTCTGCGGCTTCGCCCACGTGGCGTCACTGGCCATCGTCGACGGCGGGACGGCCGCACTCGTCCCGCACCGGACGAAGGACCGCACCGCGGTGGGACTTCGGGCCCTCGCGGCCGCCACGCTGGCGTGCCCGATGACCGCCGCCGTCGCCGGGACGTGCTACACGGGGAGCACGGTGCTGTTCGGAAGGTAGAAGGGGGGATGCTCCTTACGGCACGACGGGGTCCTGTTCAGTCGTCCTTCTTGATCCGGATCACCTGGCTGATGCCTTGCAGGGCCTTGATCTCCCGCTCGTCGAGGGAATCGGTGTCCCCGATCACCCCGAGGATCGTGCGGTTGGCCCCCGTGGACTGGTGGATGTCGAACCCGTGGTCGGTCAAATATCCCTTGATGGCGTCGAGCGCCTCCCCGGTCGCATTCTTCTTCGTGATGATCAGCATTCTTCCCGTCCCTCCCGCTGGGACATGATCCGCTCCAGCCGGCGCGACTCGTCCACGACCCGTTCGAACATCCGGATGATCGCCCCGTCGTCCAGCGGCCCGGCGTTCGCCTCCTTCATCCGGGAAAAGATCCGCTTCTCCCGTACCGGATCGTACACGGGAAGGCCCAGCATCTTCTTGATCTTTCCGATCTCCCCGACAATAGGCGATTCAGTGTACGCCATTCGTCCCGGTCAGGACGAGCCTTCGTTTGATCAGAGGTACCGCTTGTAGAGGCCGACCAATTCCGCCTGCTCGACGATGTGCCCCTTCATCGCCGCTTCCAGTTGGGCCTTCGTCGCTCCCGGGTTCAAGGCAAGGGTCGTGTCCAGCGCGTAGAGCTTGAAGAAGTAGCGGTGCGTTCCCGAGGGAGGGCAGGGGCCGCCGTATTTCCGGGTCCGAAAGTCGTTCGTCCCCTGGAGGGCTCCCTCCGGGAGGTCGTTCTCCGCGATCTCTCTCGTGCCGGGGGGGATGTTCCAGACGACCCAGTGAACCCACGTCCCCCTCGGGGCGTCGGGGTCGTCGACGATCAGGGCCAGGGACCGGGCGTTCGCCGGGAGGTTTTCGAACCGCAAGGGTGGGGAGACGTCCGGCCCGTCGCAGGTGTATTTCGAGGGGATCATTGCGTTGGGGCCGAAAGCCGGGCTCGCGATCTTGAGGTCGCTCATCTTCCCTCTCCCCGCGCGAAAAGGAATGTATGGGAGTGACGGCCGTCTCTCATCGAAATTATAGACGGGAAACTATTCCCCTTGCCTCGAAATCCTATGGAAAACAGGCATGGGCTCTCAAGGGGTTTGCCGTCATGTGCGCAAAAAAGAAAGAAGATTCCTATCGGGATTTCGTGATCGATCAGCTGCGCTCACTGGAGGGAGTAAGCTGCCGGGCGATGTTCGGCGGATACGGCCTCTACTTGGGGGAGGATTTCTTCGGCATCGTCTACGACGGGCGTCTCTACTTCAAGACCGACGAGACGACGCGGGAGAAATACCGGGGTTGCGGGATGGGCCCGTTCGCGCCGAGCGAGAAGCAGGTCCTGAAGTCGTACTACGAGGTGCCGGAGGAGATCGTCGAGGACGACGAGGAACTGGCCTCCTGGGCGAGGGAGGCTTCGGTGCTTAATAAGAGGAAGGGGAAGGCGCAGGCCAGGAAAAAGAGGTGAAGGGTCCCCCCGTGATCGGGTGAAGGCAAGGACCAGATCCCTTCGGTCCGGGTGCTCCCGCGAGATGGATCCAGGCCTCCTCGCTCCGGAACCACCCTCCCTCCGGGTGCCGTTCCAGCCGGTACGCGGCAATGAACTCCTCAGGCCCCATGGCCTCCCACTTTTATTACCCCACACCCATCTCATCCAATATCGATTTTTCCTGCTCCTCCGATAACCAACCCCTCTCCCGGAGGATCGTGCCGAGAAGGCGGTGCGGTCTTCCTGATACATTGTCCTCTAGCTGCTCTGCGAGGGCTTGTTGGATCTGATCTTTCGTCAGATACCCTCGGTGGTAAGAGATGCTCCCGAACCGAACATATTCAAAAACCGGGTTTATATTCGTATCGTCTTTGCCCATGTGCCCTCCTGGATGTTTGGAATCGTTCGATTTTTTTCGTGTGAGTATATCATCCCGGAAGCGACGGGTCCCCACCGATCCGCTCCATTCGCCCCGACAGGCCCAACTGGCGACCTTACTTGCCGAGGCGCACCCGGAAGTCTTTCCGCGCCTTTTCCACCTCTTTCAGGACCGCGAGGATCCGGTCGAAGTCGCGCCCCATGTCGAGCCGGGAGGAATCCGGGTTTTTCCATACCACCTCGATGGGCCCCTCGATGTCGGCGGACAGGACGTCCCACAAGGCGTCCAGGTTTCGCCCGAAGTGCTCCGGGAAGGCGAGCTGGCGCGCGATTTCGTCGTAGAAGGCGTCCAGGGAACGCACCGTCTTCCCGGAGAGCAGACACCGCTTTTTCCTCACCGGCATGCAGGGACCTCCGTGAACGTCTGATAATGGTCCACCGTGAACATCCGCCTTCCGTCGTCGCTGTACACCAGGCGCTTTCCGCCCCGCTTCCCCCCCTTGTAGTCCAGATCGGCCTCGCGCCAGCTTCGTCCGCCGTCCGGAAGTTTCCCCTCCCGGTTGTGGAAGCGGTCTCCCCCGATGCTTTTCCCCCGGAGACCGGGGACCTCCCACAGGTCCCGCCCGGGATGCCATCCTCTTTCCGTTGCCTCCCCCTTCGTGACGAAGTTCGGCGGAAGCTCCCTGTTGCCGCTTGCGGTAAGCGATTTCAGGACGGACACCAGTTCCTCTTCGTCGATCCCGGGGTGGAGCCGCTGGTTCAGCGCATGCACAACGGGCTCACAGGTTTCCGCGCGGGTTCCCGGGTTGCAGGAGACACCCGCGAGAACAGCCATGACCAACAGGGCAGGCAGAAGACTCCAGAAGGCCCTCATCTGTTTTTGATCGGAAAACGTCATCTTCGCCTGCCTGACAAGCATCACTTGCCGCTTCCACCTATCCTTGCATGCTCGTATTTGGGCGCACAAAGGAAGGGGAGGGCGCTGGCCGGGGAAAAGGGAGGATCGCTTTCACCGGCCGAATTAACGTTTCCGGTAGATTTCCCGGTGATGGCCGATTCGGACCACCAGGACGATCAGGGTCTGATCTTTGATTGTGTAGATAATCCGGTAATCGCCTGCACGAACACGAAGAAACCCCTCGCTTCCCGCCAGGGTCTTGGCGTCGGGAGGACGCGGGTTGCTCGCCAACTCGTCGATCTTCTTCCCGATCCGTTTCTGTATTTCTTTCGTAAGCTTCCGTAGTTCTCTGGCAGCGGAAGGCTGAAGGATGATTTCGTAGGCCATGGAGGATTACAGGCCGAGTCCTTTCTTTAGTTTTGTCCAGGGAATCCCTCCTTTTTCCTTCAGTGCTTTTTTCGCGGCCTCGATGTCGATCCTGTCTTCGATCTCCTCCAGGAGCCTCAGATCCTCGACGGGGACGAGGACCGCAACGTCCTTCCCCCGGCGCCGCAGAACGATCCGCTCCCCTTGGTACGCTACGCGGTTCAGGGCGTCGGAGAACTCGCCCCGTGCCTTGCTGGCGCTCATCCGGGTCATCGCCTTTGCCTCCTTTCATCCGTACGTTTTGTACGTATTGGCAGTATAGGCGGAAAATGGCCTGCGAGTCAACGACTGGCCGGATATCGAACTGCATTTCGTCCGGGAAGGGGTCAAGAATCCGATCCGTCGACGCGGCGGCTTTGGCGGTCCCATCAATGCGCGGATCGCGTCGAAGACCACGCGAAAATTGGCGTCAAACTTCCTTTCAATCTCGTTCAGGCGCTGTGCGAGACCCCGGTGTGTTGCCAGTGTTTCGCGCATACGAACAAATGCACGGACGACACTACTTTCGACAGCTCTTTTTGAATTGAGGACGGAAGCTGCCATGATGGCGCCGTGCTCCGTGAAGGCGAGAGGGAAGGCAATCGAATGTTTCAGGCGATCGAACCGGTCGCAATTTGCGACCAGTTCGGTTTTCTCCTTCGCTGTCAGCCTGAGAGCGAAATCCTCCGGGAAGCGCAACGCATTACGCTTGACCTGCTCGTTTAGCCGCTTCGTCGAAACGCCATAGACTTCCGCAAGGTCCGCGTCCAGCATGACGCGGTGCCCCCGGATGGTGAAAATTCGCCGGGAGATATCCTCCGCCCGAAGGGGTGGTTTTGAAGTCACAGATTGTGACTTCAAGACATCGCTCATGATACTCTGCCGAGTCGCCTCCTTTCCGCTCCCCCTCGACATACCTGTTCGAAGTGTTGTAACATTAGTTATTACATCGGCCGGAGGCGCTCATGCGCAAGGTGAAGGTCCGCAAAGTGGGGAATTCCCTCGGGGCGATCCTGCCGGGAGAGGTCGCGGTGCGCCTGCGCGTCAAGGAGGGTGACACCCTCTCTGTGACCGAGACCCCCGACGGGATCCAGCTCTCCCCGTACGACCCTGATTTCGAGGAGGCCATGGAGGCGTTCGAGAGGGGCCGGGCCCGGTACCGCAACGCGATGCGCCGGCTTTCGAAGTGACGCGCCGCATCCGCTGGGTCCCCGATGCGGCCGTCCGGGCGATGCACGCGGAGCTGATCGCGGAGCACGGGGGAAGGCCGGGAATCCGGGACCCCGGATTGCTCTCCTCCGCCCTTGCGCGCCCCCGGAACAGGCGTCTCTACGGCGCCTCTCGTTCCCTGTTCGACCTGGCCGCGGCCCACGGCGTCGCGATCGCCGCGAACCATCCCTTCGTCGACGGGAACAAGCGGGCCTCCCTGGCCGTCATGTATGTGTTCCTGGAGATGAACGGGCACCTCCTGGATGCGCCGGAAACCGAAGCAGTTGATGTCATGATTCGCCTGGCGGCCGGGGAACTCGATGAAACCGGCCTCTCCGCGTGGCTTAAACCGAAGTTCCCCGGCAATTTCATAGCCTTCGTTTCCTGAAATTCCCCTGAAACCCAGAAGTTATTCTTTTTTCATCGTTCCAGTTTCCTGCAGAATGTAGCCATGTAATGCATAAATATTCCCTTGACACGTAGGATACATCATGCGATAAGTAACCATGCACATCGACGTCGTTCCCAATCGGAACTCCAAGCCCGCCTACCTTTTGCGCGAATCGTATCGGGAAGGGGGGAAGGTCAAAAAGCGCACCTTGGCCAATCTCTCCTCGCTTCCCATCGAGCAGATCGAGAGGATCCGCCAGGTTCTCCGGGGGGAGCAACTCGCTCCGGTGGATACCCTGTTCGAGTCCGTCGGTTCCGCTCACCACGGGCATGTGCAGGCCGTCCTGTCTTCGATGAAGCGCCTGGGCTTCGA
>Ga0209641_10001031_pt1 | contig 25245 bp, 20 predicted proteins | sample RifCSP16_1_FD_184022 | JGI IMG/M metagenome (GOLD analysis project Ga0209641, IMG submission 184022) | Soil microbial communities from Rifle, Colorado - Rifle CSP2_sed 16_1 (SPAdes) (version 2) | ecosystem: Environmental > Terrestrial > Deep subsurface > Rock core/Sediment | place: Rifle... | reverse complement strand
GCTTGTCACCCAGATCTTTCACTGGGGAGGGTCAAACAAGTAGCTATCGTTGGTGATCCGGGTGACAAGCGAACCAAAGCACTGATTAGAGAGGTCCGCAAGAATTATCTCCCGAACCTGGTTTCGCTGCTTCTTCATATCCCCCACCAGAAGGAGCACCTAAACTTTTGTCAGATCGACCGATGTTGAACGGCGAACCAACTGCCTATGTATGCGAGGGATTCGTCTGCCAAAGACCAGTAACAAAACCCGAGGAAATTATCGAATTATTGTAATTGAACTTTTGATTGTTTGATTATTAACCAGTATAAGAGAGATGATCCAATTCAGCCTTGATCTCCCCAGCCGTTCCCTTCCAGGGACCTGGTACTTCCTGCTTCAATGAAGTCACCAGACCTGCCCACCGGCAGGAAGTCTCAGGATCATAAGTCAGGCGCCGGGTGATATAGGTTGAAAAACAGGTATCTCCCCTGCCTGTTCTGCCGGCATATGAGCGCGGGGTGAATGGTGAAAAGTGAAATTTCCCCTCTGCAAAAACGGTCACACCTGATGATTGGGTTAGAATGATCTCACTGGGACCAAGAGCATGGAGTTTGAGAACAGCTTCTTCCAGGTCTGATGAACCGGTCAGGTATTCTGCTTCTGCTTTATCGACTTTCAGATAGGTGACATTTGCCAGTCCCTCTTCCATTTCATCCCATGGCTGGAAGATCAAGTCATTCTCGACTGGGACACGGACAAAGCCTTGAATGTCCATGCCAAGCGGGGCTTTCCGTGATAATGTTTGTAAAAGATGCAGATCCACTTCACCTGCAAATAAAGGGGTCAGCAGGATAACTCTCGCTGAAAAGTCCGGGAAATCTTCAAGGTCGTACCTGCCACCAAAACCGATCGGCTTGCATATCCGCGTTTCCATATCGGATGACCGGTAATAATTGGCTATTCCTGAAGTGTCATTAGCTGGAGTTGCATAAACAACAACGCCTTCGCTGCGGAGCTCTTCAAGGTAAGGGAAGTCGCTCCTGCGAAGACGCGTGATTACTGCAACACTGGCTCCCAGGCGTTTAACCACAACACTGCCATAATAGACCCCCCCGCCTGAAGTTATTTGCTCAACGCCATCAACGATTACCTTGTCCCTGGCAAAGTTACCGATCATGACGATGTCATAATTGGGCAACTCGTTACTCGCCAGGAAGCACCTGTATGCTGCTTTCGGCAAATCCCACCACCACCTGCTCACCTTCCGGGAAGAGTTCCATAATATACGGATCTGATTCCATTCCCGTGAGGATCTGCCCGTTGACTTCGACATCGTATTCGATCACATCGCCCAGGTATACCGCCCTGCAAATGGTCCCTTCAAATAATTCTCCGGTTTTCTTGATGCGGATCATCTCGGGACGTACGATCAAAGTAACTATTTCGTTTGTATTAAAGTCACGCTCAATATCGGTCAGTTCAACTGTCCTGCCAAGTACATCAACTGATAGGTTGGTTCCTTTCTTTTCCCGCACTTTCCCTGTCACGAAGTTTGCCCGGCCGATGAAATCAGCGACAAATTTACTATTCGGAAATCGGTAGATTTCCACTGGTGTACCGATCTGTTCGATAATTCCCTGGTTCATAATGACAATTCTGTCTGAAAGTGTCATGGCTTCGATCTGATCGTGGGTGACGTAAACACTGGTGATGTTTAATTCCTTCTGAATTCTACGGATCTCAAAACGCATTTCTTCGCGTAATTTTGCATCCAGGTTTGAGAGTGGTTCATCCATCAACAGTACTTTTGGTTCCATAACAAGTGCGCGTGCCAAAGCAACGCGCTGCTGCTGCCCGCCTGATAACTGTGTAGGTGCCCTGTCGCCATAACCTTCCAGATGCACCAGTTCAAGGACTTTGCCAACCCTATCCCTGACAACAGACTTGGGAAGGCGTTGAACATTTAATCCATAGGCAACATTTTCAAAAACGTTTAAGTGGGGGAAGATGGCATAACTCTGGAAGACCATGGACATTTCCCGTTTGTGAGGAGGCAGGGCGTTTATCTCCTGTTCATCCAGAATGATCTTGCCTGTTGTTGGAAACTCGAAGCCGGCGATCATCCGCAGTGTTGTTGTTTTTCCACACCCGCTGGGTCCCAAAAGAGTGACCAGCTCACCTTTTTTGATCTCCAGGTTGGCATCATTGACTGCGATTACTTCAACCCCTCCGCTGCCTTGGGGAGGAAATATCTTGGTAATATTTTCCAGTTTTAAATACATTGATTTACCTCGATTAAAAATAATTAAAAACCCTGGCTCATATCAACTGAACCTCTGCCTTTAAATAACTTATTGACAATCAGGTTGAGTACTATTATCGCGATCATAACAAATATGATGATGACCGTGGAATAAGCTGCCGCTATACTCACACCACCCTGCTCCCATTCGCTTAAAATCGAGGCAGTTACGATCCTCCACTTGGCACTGACCAGGAAAATGATCGCAGACAGGCTGGTCATATGCCTGGTGAAACTAAAAATAAGACCTGCAAAGAGAGCCGGCAGGATTAAGGGAAGCGTGACTTTTCTAAAGGTATACTGGGCATCAGCACCCAGTATATTGGAGGCTTCTTCGATGGAAGGATCGATCTGCTGCAAAGCCGCCACACCGGAGCGGACTGAAGCTGGCAGGCTGCGAACGATAAAAGCTGCCATGATAATGTATGCACCACCTGTCAGTGCAAATGGCACACCAATAAACGATAATGCACAAGGAACAACCAACCCAACCACACCAAGGCTTAACCTGACCCAGTGGCTTTTCATGTTCTGCAAGATAATCACCCCGCTAAAAATGTACACGATCGCCAATAATGATGGAGTTGGTTGAAGAAGGACTTTTATATAATCTGCAAATTGAACAGCAGCGTTGCTCCAAAACCCTCTTTCAAGTGATCGGCTGAAATCAACAATTGGTTTTGCTATCTGAACTGCCCAGTTCGTAGACATCAAATAAAATCCAAACAGAGCAGTAACGATCGATAAAGAAAATTTCCTTTGTGTGATCAGCAAAACCAGTGCAATTAATAAATAAATTCCACCCACAATATAGAAAATTGTACTTTCGCTAATCACAGGTAATGCTATTCCCAGTGTCGTTCCTATAACATCGATCTTAGTCAGCAAAACTCCCAATGCAGTACCCAGAACGAGGATACTGATCCGTTCTGAAGCACTTTTTCCAATAATTTGTGCATAGAATAACGCCAGAACCGCATAAATACCGATCGCCAGGGCGATGGACGGTTTATTAAATGCCAGGATGAAGCCAATACCGAGGATGGTACCGGGAACTGCACCGCCGAGGTTGGATGTAAAATCCAGGACATCCTTTCCGGTGAATTTTTTTCTAACCACGAGCCAGGCGATGATCATTCCCAGGATGGCTGCAAAAGGCGTAGCCAGGGCACTAAGGAAAGTGGTGTCTAATATGGCTTCAACCCCGCGAGTGACGGTCATTGACCACCATTTAAGGGTTGGCGCAAAATCCACGCCCCAGGCTGAACTGAATGAACCATAAATAATCGATGCGTACAGGATGAGGATGAATACAATGATCAAATAAGCGATCCCATTAATAACGAACCGGATAATTGGATCCTTTTCGATGATTTGTGATCCAGCCGGTTTTCCAGTAACAGATATGTATGTACGCCTGTTTACATAATAGCGCTGGACTAGAAATATAAGCAGGGTTGGGATCATCAGGACAAAAGCCAATGCAGATGCTTTCTGGTAGTTATATTCACCGATCACAGCCAGGAAGATCTGTGCTGAAAGTACAGTTTTATTACCTGCGATAAATAATGGATTTCCCAGGTCAGCCAGGGATTCCACGAATAACAATAAGAAAGATCCAGCAATCCCAGGGATAAGAAGCGGCAGTGTAATCGTTCGGAACAAGTGAAACCGACTTGCTCCCAGACTGGCGCCTGCTTCTTCCATGGCTGGATTCAAGCGTTCAAGCATGGCTTTTAAGATTAGATACGATACCGAGAAGAAAGTAATGGTTTGGACGATAACCAATCCATCCAAACCGTAGATATCATTCATCCCCAGTTCGAATTGGATTCCCAGCAATTTACGAGTGATCAATCCATTTCGTCCAAACAAGAGGATCATACTCAATGCTAATGCAAATGGCGGCGACACGGTCGGTATTAGTGCCAGCCAATGGACATATCGTTTGCCGGGTATTTGACAACGGACTACTGCATAAGCAAAGATGAATCCAACCAAAGTCCCTGCAGTGGCTGTATATAACCCCATCTGCATGGTATCGGTAAATGATCTGCGAAGTGCAGGTCCAAAATAATCATCGAAATAGCGGGTGAAATAGGTAAGGTCAAAGGCACCTTCCTTGGATATAAACCCGCCGATAACAGAACGAAAGAGAGGGAAAACTACAAATACAAAAATTACGATTCCTGAAAGGAGCAAACTGATCGTGAGAACCGGATCCCTTCCGATCAATGCAAATTCACGTATTCGCCTGGTTATACTTGAAGGTTTTTTATGGGGAGAATCAGTCTTATACGATGCGGTTTCCATTATCCTCCAGAATTACAAAGCTGGGCGGCAATCAGCCGCCCAGCTTTATCTATCTACTTTCTATTGTTTCAAGTTTTCAGCATTGGCAATTTCATTGGTGAATTTGTCAACAAAGGTTGTCTTGTTCTCACCACACCACTGGAAGTCATAATCAATAAGATTTGCATCCATCAATTCGGGGTGTGACAGGGATACTCCATTGACAGTCGGTGCTTGGTAGGCATGGTATACGGGTCCTAATGCCTGACCTTCAGGCGAGATGGCCCAATCAAACCACAACTTGGCTGCCTGGATATTCTTTGCTCCATTGATGATACCCATACCGCCAATTTCATAACCGGTTCCTTCTGCCGGGAATGTCAACACCAATGGCAGCTTGTTATTATCAATCTCATTCACAATATCATGTGAGAAAACAATTGCCACGGCGGCTTCGCCCTGACCAACAAATTTGGCAGGTGCGGCACCACTCTTTGTGAAGGATGCCATTTGAGAGGCATATTTCTTTAGATACTCCCAACCATCTGTTTCACCGCGCATTTGAAGAACCGTGCAGAGTGCGGTATAGGAAGTTCCGGATGAAGATGGGTGCGCGACCATGACCTGCCCGGTAAATTCGGGTTTAAGCAGATCGTCCCAGGAAGTGGGTGCTGATGCTTCTGGATGGGCAGCAAGCCAGTCTGTGTTGGTGGCAAAGCCAAGCGTGCCGACATAAATACCAACCCACTGGTTATCCACGTCCTTCATCAGGGCTGGATTGATGATGTTGACATAATTCGGGGAGTCGTAGGGTTGCAATAAACCCTGCGCCTTGGCGGAAACAAAACTGTCGATCGGACCGCCCCACCAGATATCAAAAGTGGGGGCATCTTTTTCGGCAACCAATCGAGCCAAAGATTCACCGGAAGACATACGCACATAGTTCACGGTGATCCCATACATGGCTTCAAATTCCTGCTTCATGCCCTGGCACCACTCCTCCTGGGGAGTACAAAGAACGTTGAGTTCCGTGTCGGTAATGACCATCGGGGCATCAGTTGCCATTGGCGTTTCTGTCGCTGCTGGAGCACAGGCAGACAGAATCATCACGAGCAAAAGAGCCATACTAACGGTAAAACTAATTCTTTTCGACATTTCTCTTCTCCTTGAGAATATGAATGGGCACACGAAGTTGTGCCGAATATTTGATGTTCCCACCATCGGATGAGAACATAATTGATAAGGATATGAAAAGCATATCCTTATCAATTATACAATAAGTTAATAATAGCTATTTTTTTATTAAAATTCAAGTAATTCGAAAAATTGGGTTTCTTCCATAGCAGCGTTTATCCCTCTCCTTTAATAGAAAACAATATGGTTTGACTCTGGAACAATAAGGGCAGGTCTTCATAATGGCAATCGTCATGAAGTTTGGATAAACATTCGTTCATGATCATAGGTCAATAATGCTTTACCAATTATCTTTCCCTTTCTGAAAATTAACCACAATTATCAATCAACTGGGTTAAGAATTCCGACCCATAGTTTCCATTCTCGGATAAAATCGAATATATGTTTCTGAAATGATCCATAAGTTGAGAGATATTTATTCCTAACGAAAGGGGTACATCATGGACTTTACAGTCGGGCGAACTTTCAGTTCCTTGTATATCTACCTTGATATCTGCTGGTTGTTGATATTTGCAGGGATCCTGTTGTATTTTAAGAGACGCCTGGCAGTCATTGTTGGCCTGCTGGCAGGACTTTTGTATTTCCTGGTCGATTACGGATTCTTCTTCCTCCTGCTTGGAACACGCCATGTTGAAGGCGCCAACACAATGTGGTTCCTTCTATGGTTGAGCATGAGTTATGGCTTCACCAATTTTGCATGGATCTGGCTGCTATTCAATCGCGACAAACATGCGGTTGAATGGTCTCTATTGCCCAATCTGGGTTGGATCACCATTGGACAGGTGAGCGCTAATTTTGGAACGGGATTCTCCCAGATCTCGATCTGGCGTGGAACGGGTGCTTATCACGGGGTGATGGCATTGATCCTGTGTGTCGGCTACCTGATCGTGGTGATCAATAATCTGAAGGGAAAAGAGACCATATCCATCTTGTGGTTGATGGCCATCGGTATCGGTGTGCAATTCGCCTGGGAAACGTCGCTGTTGATATCAGGAATCCGTCCAGCCATCTGGCAGCCCATCGTGATCAATTCCCTGATTGAAACGAATCTGGGTATTCCTTACACTTACTTCATCCATCGCAAGATCACTTCAACCTGGAATGAAGATCTGAGCAGAAAGGCTTGATAAAGCGAATCTTAAGCTCATGAATCAATAAAGAAAGGTAAACACAATGGTAAAACAACCTCGAATCGTTGTGATCGGTGCTGGAAGCGCATCTTTTGGAGAGAACACCCTTTCTGCAATCCTGAGATCCAAAAAATTACGTGGGAGCAGCCTGACACTTGTAGATTATAACCCAGAGATCCTGGGTATCGTGAAAAAGCTGGCTGACCGGCTCAACCGTGAATGGGATGCTGGCTTCTCCATCACAGCTCACCCACAACACAAAGAAGCATTGGAAAATGCAGATTTTGTGATATCAGCAATTGAAGTGGGAGCAAGGGAAGACTTGTGGCGGAAGGATTTCGAGATCCCTCTAAAGTTTGGGATCCGGCAGCCATATGCTGAGAACGGTGGTCCGGGAGGATTCTTTCATGCCGCCCGGAATATTCCGGTCGTACTCGGGATTGCGCATGACATGGAAAAAACCTGCCCGGATGCCTGGTTCATTAACTTCACCAACCCGATGATACGCATCTGTGATGCAGTGAACCGGCACAGTTCGATCAAGGCAGTTGGACTTTGCCACCAGATCTACATTGCCTACACAATGGTTGGAATAGCCCTGGCTGAAGACCTTGGATTTAACATTCCCGATGGGATCACCGGTATGCACGCGGATATCCTCCAGGCTCCATTGCATGACCAGGTAAAAGCACAGGCGGTTCCCCGGTTGGATATCCGGGCAGCTGGCTTAAATCACTTCTCGTGGATCCTTTCCATTCATGACAGGCAAACTGGCGAAGATCTTTATCCATTGTTCAAAGAACGTTGGGCTAAAATGAGACCGAATTTTGAACCTCTGACACGAAGGGTTTTTGATGCGTTTGGTCTCTTCCCGGTGCCAGGTGACACACATTTATGCGAATACCTGCCCTGGGTGAGCGACCCGGTTACCAGGCCATGGGAGAAATACAATATCCGCCTCTATGATTGGGATATGTTTGCATCTGTGCGGGAATTCAGCCATGCCAGGCTGGCAGACATGGCGGAAGGAGAATCCACCATTGAAGGTCTTATGGAAACTGATTCTGAAGGTGCACTTGAGATGATCGAAAATATCTCCACAGCGAATACCCACTACCACCTGGCAGCCAATCTACCGAACCAGGGTCAGATCAGCAACCTGCCCATTGGTTCCCCTGTCGAAACTCCTGTCATTGTCGATGGTGCCGGTATTCATCCGGAGCACTGTGGTGCCCTGCCCGAACCTATCGCAGAACTGCTGCGAAGAGAAGTAATGGTCTCACAACTTTGCGTGGATGCCGTGGTACACGGAGATCGTAATACTGCACTTCAGAGCTTACTCCTTGATCCGGTGGTTAACGATTTTGAACAGGCAAAAGCCGTACTGGATGAATATCTCCTGGAAAACAGGGATTACCTTCCCGGTTCCTGGTAGTAAATTATGAGGAATCTATTAGAAATCCCGATAATTATAGACAATATTTATCAGAAATGTTATAAATATTCATGGAGATAATCATGAAAAGATCTTTTTTACCAATATTAATCCCCCTGCTGTTTATCTTGGTCACATCAGCCTGCGGACCAGCGGTTCAACAGGAAGTTCTGACCTCCACTGCCACGTTAATATCCACAAACCAGGAAACTACCCAGGTTCCAATAAATCCAACTGCTGAAGTGATTGCAACAGAAACAAGCCAACCTGAAACGCTGATACAGCCAACATCCCGCGGACCAAACCTGGAAGCATCTGATCCTTCCTTGGTCAACCTGGCATCCGGTCAATTACAGCTGGTCGAGTTCTTCCGCTTCACCTGAGCGACCTGCCGGGCAATGGCACCCATCGTGCATGGGTTGGAAGCGGAATACTTCAACAAGATCCATTTTACATACCTGGATGCGGACGATCCCGCCACCAAGGATTTTCAACGAGCACTAGGATTTGCCTATCAACCAGAGTATTACCTGCTTGATCCCCAGGGGAATGTGCTTAATAAGTGGTTCGGCTATGTTGATGAACAAGGATTTAGAACCATTTTTGATCAATATGATTGAACAAAGCACTGGTTGAACTTAAAATATCCAGTTCTAATCTAATAGAGCTGGATATTTTTTTTATCCATAGAGCCCGGTGATAACAACCTTTACAGAAACTTTACAATTCCTTGTCTGATCATTTATGAGCACGGATTATAGTGGAACCAAGGAATTGTTCAATTTCATGGATGATCACCACCTGGAAAGGAATGGTTGGCATAAGATAAGATGGAACAGAAACATTCCAACTGCCTAACAAGAAAATGCCTTTCCAATCCCATTTCTTGTTACAATCAACAGTAGACAATCCTCAACGTGGTGCATGGAAAATAAGAATGACAAAAATACTTCTGATTGATGACGAACCCTCCATCATAAAATTGGTAACTGCATACTTGAAACCGGAAGGTTACGAAGTACTGACAGCATCAGATGGCATATCTGGTTTGAAAGCTGCGCGCGCCTTCAAACCAGACCTGATCTTACTTGATCTCATGCTGCCAGGTATGGATGGAATCGAACTTCTATCCACCCTTCGCCGGGAATCGAATACGTATGTCATCATGCTGACCGCAAAAACCGAAGAAACGGACAAGATCGTTGGACTTTCGATTGGTGCTGACGATTATGTCACCAAACCATTCAGTCCCCGGGAACTGGTTGCCAGGATCAAGGCTGCTCTTCGAAGGTTGAAATTATCAAGCAGCGTTCAAACTGAAAATGAGATACTTTCATTCAAACATGTGTTGATCAATTCTGGCGCACGAACCGTTACTGTGGACGATAAATCAATAGAATTAACAGCCATCGAGTTCGACCTTCTGAAAGTACTTGCCGAAAATCGGGGCAGGGTATTATCACGGGAAATTCTACTAGAGAGTGTATGGGGCAGCAATTATTTTGGCGAGATGCGGGTGGTGGATGTCCACCTGGGTCATGTACGCCAGAAATTGGGTAATGTTGACCTGATATCGACTGTGCGCGGAGTCGGGTATCGTTTCGAGGATGTGATCCCATGATCCAATTCATCAGGCGTCATCTAGCTGTGAAACTTTTTATTTCCTATCTCCTCATCATCATGCTGGTTATCCTGGTTCTGCTGACTGCCACCCGTTTCACCATGCCTGGCGCATTCAACCGCCACCTGGGGCAGGGCAACGGACTGGGAACTGGTACCAGCATGCCACCCGGTGCTGGGAGCGGACGCGGAATGATGGAAGATCTTTTCGCAAGTTTCCAGGCAAGTTTCAACGATGCCCTTTTGTTATCACTTACCCTTGCGACACTGGCAGCTGTTTCGGTCAGCATTTTTCTCAGCAGGGGTGTGGTATCCAATGTTCAATCCATAACCAACGCCAGCAGGAAAATCTCAAAAGGGCACTATAGTGGACGAGTACCGGTTGACAGCCAGGATGAACTTGGACAATTGGCTCAATCCTTCAATTTGATGGCAGAAAACCTGGAGCAGATTGAATCCATGCGTTTACAGTTATTAGCGGATGTAAGCCACGAACTGCGAACACCTCTTACCTATATCCAGGGGGCAATGGAAGCGCTGCAGGATGGTATTCTACCAGCCAGCAATGAAACTTTTGAACAGGTACACCAGGAAGCAGGCCGTCTCTCCCGGTTAGTGGATGATCTGCAGGAATTGAGCCGGATAGAAGCAGGGGCGATCAACCTGGATATGCAGCCTTCTAAAATAGAAGACCTGACCCAAGCAGCCATCAAACGCTTTTCGCCTGCAGCGAACAAGAAGAATATCTCATTGCAGGTGGATCTGCCTGAAGACCCACCAGTAGTGATGATGGATGATTCCCGCATCACCCAGGTCCTGACAAACCTGGTCAGTAATGCCATCCAGTATTCACCCGAGGGAGGAAAAATACTTATTTCTGTGAAACAATCACAGGCTGACCTTGAAATAAGCGTATCTGATTCAGGGTTAGGCATCTTGCCTGAACATCTCCCGCATATCTTCACCCGTTTCTACAGGGTGGATAAATCACGATCCCGCCAGTCCGGTGGTGGCTCTGGTATTGGATTAACAATTGCCAAATCACTGGTCGAAGCTCACCATGGAAGAATATGGGCTGAAAGTCCTGGTTTACTTGGAGGAAGCACATTTACTTTTACTCTGCCCATTGCTAATTGATCAAAGCCACTTGAATAATTCGACTTTTTACCGTATGCTGGATAAAACCATGATCTGTTATTCAATCCAAGGAGAAGTCGATGATCATAGTCAGCAGCTGCCTGGCTGGTTGTCACTGCAGGTATGATGGGGATAGCAAACCGAATGAAAAAGTCATTAACCTGGTGGCAGACGGAAAAGCCCTGCCTGTCTGCCCCGAGCAGTTAGGTGGTCTCCCAACACCCAGGTTACCAGCCGAGCAAAGAGGAAATAAAGTCTACCGGAATGATGGTGTGGATGTGACCTATGAATTCGAAAAAGGTGCCAGGGAAGCATTAAGACTCGCCAAATTAGTCAATGCAAGGAAAGCCATCCTGAAAGCAAGGTCACCATCCTGCGGGAGTGGAGAGATCTATGACGGCAGTTTCAACGGGGTATTGATCAAAGGCAACGGCACCTTCGCAGAAATGTGCAAAAAGGAAGGCATCATCGTGCGAACGGAAGAAGAGATCTAAAGAGAATTCCCCGCCCAGTAGAACAATCAGGTTGACTCTATGAAAGCAATGCTTGAATCATTCTTCTTTGAATTTCAACAATGTTTCTGCCATCTGTGTTAATTTTTTGTTGACCAGCGCAAAAATGGTACCCTCTGGATAATGACCATCCGGCTGCAGTTCTCCTGCAGGAACACCAGTCAGGACTTCGATCCCCTCTTCAATCGTCCGAATCGGCCAAATATGGAACTGACCATTCCTTGATGCTTCCAGTACTTCCTCCTTAAGCATAAGGTTCAGCACATTGCTCTCAGGGATCAGAACTCCCTGCTCTCCATTCAGCCCAACCGCTTTGCATACATTGAAGAATCCTTCGATCTTATAATTCACTCCCCCAATAGCCTGGACTTCGCCTTTTTGATTTACAGAGCCTGTTACAGCCAGGGACTGCTTGATCGGTATTTCGGATAGGGCAGACAGGATCGCATAGAGCTCCGTGCTGGATGCGCTGTCTCCCTCCACACCCGAGTAACTCTGTTCAAATGCCAATCTTGCATTCAAGCTCAACGGTTTATCCTGGGCGAATTTTCCAGCCAGATAACCAGCCAGGATCATGACCCCCTTGGTGTGGGTAGGTCCTCCCAATTCGGCTTCCCTTTCAATGTCCATCACACCGGTTTTTCCAATACTTATGCTTGCTGTTATCCGGTTGGGTTGTCCAAATGCAAAATCACCCAGGTCCAAAACCGATAAACCGTTAACCTGACCGACCTTTTCCCCGCTGATGTCGATCTTGATCATCCCCCTTTCGATCATCTCGATGATCTTTCCCTGGTAGAGGCTTGAGCGGTAATAATGTTCGTCAATGGCTTTCAGGATATGGTCAAGTTTGATTTGCTTCGATTCATCCAGATCGGCATAGTAATTGGCTTCACGCACCACATCACTTACTTCGCCGAACCTGGTCGAAAGTTTCTCCTGGTCATCTGCAAGCTCTGAACCATGATCCACAACCCGTGCCAGGGCACTGGCATCCAGGTGGCGCATTTTTTCAACTTCGCACAGATGGGACACAAAGCGAGCATAATTATGGATGTTTTCCTCGTCTCTTGGCATGCTGGTATCGAAATCAGCCTTTACCTTGAACAATTCATAGAAGTGCTCATCAAAAGCAAGAAGCACTTTGTAAACATCAGGGCGTCCGACCAGGATCACCTTTACATTCAATGGGATTGGTTGCGGTCTGAGGCTCTTGGTGGTGGCAAAGCTCAATTTCTCGCTTACATCTTCAATTTCCAGGCAATCATTGGTCAAAGCTCTTTTCAATCCATCCCATGCCAGTGGATTCCTGATCAATTCATTGATGGGCATAACGATATATCCACCATTTGCCTGGTGAAGAGATCCTCCCCGAATAAGGGTGAAATCCGTCACCAGGGTACCGAACCTGGCTTCCTGTTCAATGCGTCCAAACAGGTTGTGGTAGGAAGGGTTGGGTTCAAGAATGACTGGAGCTCCCTTTTGAGAGGAGTTGTCAGTCACAATATTGACCTGGTATCGTTTCTCAACCGGCTCCTTGGGGGAAACAGGAATGCCTCGTCCAGGTTGATGGTCTTCCTTCTCCGGATGAAAATCATCAAGATGGTCGAGTATATTTTCCAGGATCAACTGCAAGTGGTCGAGGACCTCTTTTTGTTTCTTGTATTTTGTTATCAATTTTTCAAACAGGTGACTGATGGCAGCATTGCTTGAATCCCTTTCTTCCTTACTAAGAGCTTCTTCGGCATTTTTATCGATCTGCCGCGCCTGCCGAAGGGTGGCTTCAAGATCTGTTTGAAGATCCTGCTGTTTTGCCATCAGGGTTTCTTTCTCTTCAAGGCTTAATCCTACGATCTTTTCTTCTGTATATGGTTTTCCATCTTCAATAGGGATGATCGCCAGCCCCATTGAAGTTGGCTGGATGGTAAATCCCTGTTTGCGTGCTTTCTCATTGAGTTGGTTGAGAAGGGATTCTTTCTGGTTCTGAAAACCACTGACCAGCTGATCCCGATGGGCTGCATACTCCTCGCTCTCAAATAATTGATTCAACTCGCGCTTGATACCGATGAGGAGGTCATTAATATCTGAACGGAATTCTTCTCCCTTTCCAGCAGGCAGCTGCAAAGCCTTTGGATGGTACCCATCCTTAAAATTATTAACATAACACCAGTCGGACGGAACTGCGTCCTGGCTGGCTATTTCTTCGAGGAATCTTTTAATGGCTGTTGTACGCCCAGTACCAGGCAAACCGGAAACATATATATTGAAACCCTTTTCCTTGATCCCCATTCCAAATCGAAGTGCCTTTACCGCCCTCTCCTGACCGATGATGGAATGCCTGTTTCCGATCTCGGCACTGGATTCGACCCCCAATGATTGTGGATCACAGTATTTCCGATATTGTTCAATTTTTAATTCATCTATCATAAGTGAAACCTCTTGTCTGTTTTCTTAATCAAGCGCAGTCAACAAGTACCATTTCCCCTTTTAGATTTGATTCTTGCGCCTGGGCATATACATCCAGAAGCTTCTGAGCCTGATGCCTGATCTCAAACATCCTGGCTTTCTGCCTTGCAGCCTGACCCATTTTTTGGCGCAGCTCCCCATCCATAACCAGCTTCCTGATCGCTTCAGACAATGCAGAACTATCATTAATACTCATAAAACCCTGGATCCCATCCTGGAGGATATCACGTGTTCCGCTCCCATCAATGGCTGCAATGGGCAGTCCAGATGCCATTGCTTCCAGGGTGACCAATCCCTGGGTCTCAGAGACTGAAGCGAAACAGAAGATGTCTGCTGCGGTAAGATAATTAGCCACATCTCCAAGGTCGATCACTCCGGGCATTTCAACCCGGTCACCAATTCCAAGAGATCTTGCTTTTTTTCTCAGTTTTTTTCGTTCAGAACCATCACCCAACAGAACAAGACGGACTTTAGCAACATCATTCATAACCAGCGCACATGCTTCCAGAAGGGTATCCCAGTTCTTCTCCAAAGCCAGGCGACCAACCGAGATCAGTATTATTTCATCCTTCCAACCCAATTGTTTTCTTTCAATCTCTTTATCGAGATGATTATAGTTACTCAGTTCTATCCCGGTAGGGATCGTAGACACTTTCTCCAGGCATCCGTAATTATCGTAAAGGATTTTGCGTAGACTTTCACTGGGTGTGATGATATGGTGACATTTCTTAAGGTAATCCACAAGGATGTTATCAATCTGATCTTTAATAAAATCCTGACCAAGCGAACCTGTATAACGACTGTATTCCCAGTAAAGGCTGTGAAATGTGAAAACCAAAGGAAGGTTATATTTGGAAGCTTTGTGGGCGGCAGTCTGACCAAGAAGAACCGGATGGTGACTGTGGATAATATCAACCTTCAGACTGGGAAATATATGATCGATGCTGGTTGAGATCGGGATAACGAATGGAAGGTCCAGGATCTGGGGAATTTCGAAAGCCGGGTAGTTAAAGATAAATGGTTCTTTATAATCACTGTCTTCAACTTGCGGGGAAAAGATGAAGACATTATTTCCCAGTTCGGTCAATGCTTTTCTGAAACATGATACCGAACGGGCAACACCACTGATGGATGGTGTGTATGCGTTTGTAAAAAAACCTATGTGCATTTTCTCCCTTTACGAATAAAGCACAAAATCCAAGTGTTGAAATCAGGCTTCTACTGTTATTGTACACAAGTTTAATCCTGTATGCCAACAATCAAAAAGGTTCAAACATAATCAGCCCATCGTCAGGGAAATTTGAAGGAAGAAATATGCTTTTAAAGGTCCAGGATAAATTGTTCTTCATCGCTGTTTAACCCCGGAAAGTTTTTTCATGATCGGATATAAAATGGGAGTTCTATTTGCTTATGAAATGATAAAGTGAAGCATAAGAATTTTCGTCAATATTCACACCCTGAGCCAAATCTTGAGATGTTTCAGGTTCTTCTCAAGGGAGCTATTCGCAATCAGCCCCCGATCTGGTTCATCACGCGGTTCGTGGCGATCTCTCCCTGCGCCAGTCCATGTCCCCATGGTTTATTCCAGACGGATTCGAGGATCAAATGTTCCAAATCCTGACTGCTGGCACCATTTCTTAAAGGTGTCAACAAATCCATCTCAAGTTCACGTAGCAGGCACATTCGCAGGATCCCATCTGCCGTCAGTCGGGCACGGTTACATGAAGAACAAAATGGCTGTGTAACTGACGAAATAAATCCCAGGTCTCCCACAGCACCTGGAATGTGGTAAATGCGTGCCTCGCCATCCAGTTTTCCATCGTTTCCTGGTTCAAGTTCCCCCAGATCACTTTCGATCCTATCCTTGATCTGGTTGGCTGTGATCACTTTTTTGAGTTGGAAATCAGTGTTTCCGCCAAATGGCATCATCTCAATGAAGCGAACCTGCCAGGGATGTTCCAACGTGAGGTGTGCCAGGTTGGATACTTCATTTTCGTTGTAACCTGCCACCACCACTGCGTTAATCTTGATCGGAGTGAGACCAGCTTTCTCAGCTGCCAGGATCCCTTCCCAGACATTCTCCATTTTCCCCCAACGGGTTAGTCGTTTAAATTGATCCGGGTTGAGGCTGTCGAGGCTGATATTGACCCTTTGCAAACCAGCATCAGCAAGTGGCTGCGCCAGTCGGGAAAGCAGGATCCCGTTGGTTGTCATGGAAACCTTTTCGATACCCGCTGTGTGGGTTATCCCACGGACAATATCAACAATGTTAGCCCGAACAGTAGGTTCTCCACCAGTAAGACGGATCTTATTGAAACCCAGTTTGGCGAACAATTCAGCAAAAAAAAGAACCTCATCGTCCTGCATCAGGTCAGCATTCGGTCTGAATGTCATATCTTCAGGCATGCAATAAAGGCAGCGCAGGTTGCAGTGATCAGTCAGGCTGATGCGTAGGTATTGAATTTTCCGTCCGAAGCGATCGAATGCCATGGTTCCTCGTTGTGACCAGCGGGAAATTGAAGTCATCCATTATAACAATGAAATATTAACCCAATATGAGCGTCAATTCATGGAGTTCCTGATAGTATTGCGGACAAAGATTAGGAACATTACAGGTAATTAAAACTTTTTAACAAAGGATTAAGATTGTAAATAAGATCGAAAAATTCGCGTTTGACTTGCAATACCATGCGTGCTATCATCGGTGTGAACTTATCCGTTATTTTTTTTGAAAGGAGCAATTATTCCATGAGCAAAGACTTTATTGCCCGTATCCTCGGGATGTTAGTGTTTGCAGTGATCGGTTTATATTATGGTCTCCAACTTCCGGTTCCAGACCTAAGCCATTTAGTTCGCTACACCATTGTTTCAACCTTGATCGGCATGCTGGTAGGGTTGATCCTGACTCCCTATATCAGTACCCGCCCTGTACGGTACCTTAGAAAGAACCTCAATCGCTTATCTGTGGAATCCATCGTTATCATCCTGGCAGGTTTAATCGCCGGGCTGATCGTGGCTGCACTGCTTGCTTTTCCTTTATCTCTCCTGCCTGACCCCTTTGGAGAGATCCTTCCCTTTGTCGGTGTATGTCTATTTGTCTATTTAGGCATCTCCCTCTTTTCCATGCGCCAGAATGATTTATCCGGATTATTTATGAATCTTTCCAATAAACGGGAAGGTGGTGGTGGAGCGGGAGGCTGGCAAAATATAAATAGGACGATCCTGCTGGATACCAGCGTGATCATTGATGGCCGTGTTGCTGACATCGCAAAAACCGGCTTTTTACCGGGTACCATGCTGATCCCGCGCTTTGTACTTAATGAACTGCAATATATCGCTGATTCTTCCGATGCCATGCGGCGTCAACGCGGCCGGCGCGGGATGGAAGTACTGGCAGAATTACAAAAAGGCTCGTTGGTGACTGTCCGCATCAGTGATATCGATGTGGATGGTGTAAAAGAGGTGGATGATAAGCTGGTTATCCTGGCAAGACAAATGAAATGTCCCATTCTGACCAATGATTACAATCTCAATCGCATTGCAGAGATCCAGGGTGTCACCATTCTGAATATCAATGAATTGGCCAACTCTGTCAAGTCCGTTGTACTTCCAGGAGAAATTCTACAGATCGCTGTCATCCAGGAAGGGAAGGAAATGGGACAAGGCGTTGGGTACATGGAAGACGGTACCATGGTAGTGGTTGAGAGTGGGAACAAGTATCTTAATAAGGATATCCAGGTTTCCGTGACGAAGGTTCTCCAGACTGCTGCAGGGCGGATGATCTTTGCCAAACCTGAAGATAAATGAATGGATCAGGAAACGAGGAGAGTTCGATGATCCATCTTTATAATACCTTGACCCATAAGAAGGAAGAATTTCACCCACTTGAAGAAGGTGTTGTTAAGTTATATGTCTGCGGACCCACGGTTTACAGTGATGCTCATGTTGGTCATGCCATGTCTGCCCTGGTGTTCGATATCATCCGTCGCTATCTCGAGTTTCGCGGATTAAAGGTCCAGCATGTCATGAATTTTACGGATGTGGATGATAAGATCATCATCCGTGCCAACAAGCTGGGAGTGGATCCATTTGAATTGGCGGAAGGGTATATCCAGGACTTTCGAGAGCACCTGGATGACTTGAATATATTACCTGCCACATCAAACCCGCGTGCTACACAAACAATGGACAAGATCCTGGATATGATCAAGGGATTGGTGGAAAAGGGATTTGCCTACCCAGCAAGCAATGGTGATGTCTACTTCCGGGTCACGCGGGACGAGGATTACGGCAAGTTATCTGGTCGGCGTCTTGAAGATATGCAGGCAGGTTCGCGCATTGATGTTGAAGAGCTGAAGGAACATCCCATGGATTTTGCCCTCTGGAAAGCCGCCAAGCCAGGTGAGCCTGCATGGGAAAGCCCGTGGGGCTTGGGAAGACCCGGCTGGCATATCGAATGTTCTGCCATGAACCTGCATGAACTGGGAGAACAGATCGATATCCATGGCGGTGGAAATGATCTCATCTTTCCCCATCATGAGAACGAGATAGCCCAATCCGAGGGTTTTACTGGAAAGAAATTTGCCCAGATATGGATCCATAACGGTATGCTTCAATTGGGTGGGGAAAAAATGTCGAAATCGATCGGGAACCTGATCACGATTTCTGAATTCCTTGAGAATCATGATGGAGATGCGATGCGCATGCTGGTCTTGAATGGCAATTACCGCAGCCCCCTATCATTTACCGATGAAAGTATTTCAGCAGCTGAACAAGGACTCAACCGGTTAAGAACATCGCTCAAACCTTCCACACCGGGGGCAGATGGAGCACCAGCTGCGTTGATCTCGGAACTGAAAAACCTGGTGGTCAATACAAGAAAGAGTTTCATCGAGTTCATGGATGATGACCTGAACACATCCGGAGCGCTTGGCTGCCTGTTTGACCTGGTACGGCATGTTAATATTGCCCGGGATGCCAATGCGACTGCAGAACAGCTGAAACCTGCCCAGGATACCCTGCAGGAGTTAGCTTCGGTATTCGGATTACGCATGGTGACAAGACACAAAGAAGGAAATGCCGATCCATTCATTAACCTGCTGGTCGAGCTGCGCAGTAAATTGCGAACTGAGAAATTATGGACACTTTCAGACCTTGTCCGGGATAGGCTTAAGGAATTGGGAGTTGTCATCGAAGATACAAAAGATGGCACCAGCTGGAATTGGGAGTAGCAGGTATTTTTCACGGTCAAGAGCGCCAAGCCCAGCTTCGCAGGTCTCCAAGTGAACAAAATAGTTAAAATAATGGACAGGTGAACCTGTTCATTATTGGTTAATTGCTTCTGTGCACCAGGCAGTTAATTCTCTTTCTTCCTCCGAGTGGTTTAAATATCGCTTTGAACAGCCTGGTTTATAATGAAGTATTGAAAAAATCAGGAGACAACCTGGAATAGAACCCAACCATTTCTTTCAGAGGGATCACGAAATAAAATGAAGGAATTCATTTACGGACGCAACCCTGTGTATGAAACACTGCTGGCAAACCGCAGGCATATCTACCAGCTCCAGGTTGCAGAAGGTGTGCGGGATGATGACCTGCTGAACAGGATCATTTTTTTGGTAAACGATCAGAATATCCACATAAGCAAAGTTCCCAGGCAAAGATTGGACCATCTTGGAGACAATCCCCAGGGGATTGCCCTGGAAGTCAGCGAATACCCGTATGCCAGCCTGCGTGATGTGTTCGAAAAAGCTGAAAGCTCAAGCGACCCACTTTTCGTATTGATTCTTGACACACTTCAAGATCCACAGAACCTGGGGACATTGATCCGCTCGGCGGAATCGGTGGGTGTTCATGGAGTCATCATACCCACACATCGGGCAGCTGGGATCACACCTGCCGTGGTAAGAACTTCAGCAGGCGCGACAGAACACATGCTGGTGGTTCAATCCAACCTATCCCAGGCAATCTCCGAGTTGAAGAACATCAACGGCTGGGTGGTTGGGCTGGACGAAAGCCAGGACTCGCTTCCTCCCTCACAGATCGATCTAGATGGACCCCTGGTCATCGTGGTTGGCAGCGAGGGAGAAGGTCTGCGTGCGCAGGTCCGCAAGCATTGTGATTTCCTGATGCGACTACCAATGGAAGGGAGAATCGCTTCCTTGAATGCTTCGGTGGCTGGGTCAGTTGCATTGTACCTGGCCTACATGGCGAGGAAAAAACAACAATAACATTCATGGATCCATTGGAGACAAGTATGCCGGATGCAACATTTCACTTTCCACGTGGTTTCCTGTGGGGAACAGCAACAGCCGCCCACCAGGTCGAAGGGAATAACAGCAATAATAATTGGTGGGATTGGGAAAACCAACCTGGCCATATCATCAATGGTCAGAAGTCATTAAACGCCTGTGATTGGTGGGGAGGACGCTGGCAGGAAGATTTCGATCGGGCTGCCGATGGCGGACAGAATGCCCACCGCTTATCCGTGGAATGGAGCCGGATCCAACCGACACCAGACAGTTGGGATGAAAACGCACTTGAAAAATATCTGGAGATGCTGCGCGGTCTTCATGTGCGGAACATCCTGCCCATGGTGACCCTGCACCATTTCACAGATCCGTTGTGGATAACGGATCTGGGTGGTTGGGAGAACCCCCGGATCGTCCAGTATTTTGAGAAATTTGTGCGGAAAACTGTTGGAACGCTCAAAGAGAGTGTAAACCTGTGGTGCACGATCAATGAACCGAATGTGTATGTTTTGGAAAGTTATTTGGCCGGGCATTTCCCTCCCGGGAAAAAGGATATCAAACTGGCCAGGCAGGTGATGGCCAACATGGTCAGGGGACATGCTGCTGCATACAAAACCATTCATGAGATCCAACCAGAAGCACGGGTGGGATATGCCCTCCATTACAGACCTGTCATCCCTGCCAGGAATTGGAATCCGCTGGATAGGTTGGCAGCCAGGTTGCATTACAAAGGCATCAACATGGCTTTCCCATCTGCGATAAGTGATGGCGTGATGAAATCTCCTCTTGGAAATGATCGGATCGCGGAAGCAAAAGACACGCAGGATTACCTGGGGTTGAATTTCTACAGCACCTTCCATGTTAAATTCGATCTATCGAATCCTGGAGAATTCTTCACGACTGCTTATTTTCCCAAGGGAAGCGACCTGAGCGACAGCGGGTTTAATGCCAATACACCGGAAGGGTTGTTCCAATCGGTCAAATGGGCTGTTCGCACCTATCCTGGCCTTCCCATCATCATCACCGAAAACGGGATCGAATGTGCAGACGACCATATCCGGCCGCGATACATTGCCCAGCACATACGACAATTGTGGAGGGCTGTAAACTACAACTGGCCGGTCAAGGGCTATTTTCACTGGTCCCTGGTGGATAATTTTGAATGGGAACGGGGATGGTCACAGCGATTTGGGTTGTGGGCACTTGATCCGGAAACACAGGAGCGCAGCAAACGTCCCAGCGCAGACCTGTATGCAGAGATATGCAAGGAGAATGGCTTATCCAGCCATATGGTCAGGAAATACTGCCCGGAGATCTTTGACGAAATGTTCCCGGTATAAGATCAACTCATACATCAATTCTCTGTGCTGATATGGAAAGTCGCCAGGTATATAAGCAGCCTAGTAACCTTCAGATTCATTTAAAAAAACAGGGATGGACCATTAGGTGGTTCATCCCTGGCAGTTATTAAACAAGGATGGATTGAACCTAAATCACACCCAACTTCTTTCCCACCATACTAAAGGCTTCCAATCCTTTGTCAAGATCGTCATGATCATGTGCAGCCGAGATCATGACACGAATGCGGGCTTTCCCCTGGGGTACAGTTGGGAATCCAAGCGCCATCCCAAAGACACCAGCCTGGTATAACTCACGGCTGCACTGCTGGGCGAGAGGCGCATCCCCCAGCATGACCGGGGTGATGGGTGTGGTGCTGACACCAGTATCGAAACCAAGTTTTTTCATTTCAGCTTTGAAATACCTGGCATTTTCCCAGAGCTTATCCACCAGGGTGGTGGAACCTTCCAACAGGTCCACAGCAGCGATACAGGCAGCCACATCGGGAATGGTCATGGCAGACGAGAACAGGAATGGGCGGCCTCTCTGCCGCAGCCATTCGACAATGACCGGGCTGCCAGCCACAACCCCACCCATCACGCCAAATGCCTTTGACATGGTACCAACTTCAACATCCACCTTGCCGTGCAGACCGAAGTGGTCGACGATACCCCGGCCACCCTTGCCCAGGACCCCTTCCCCATGAGCATCATCGACCATCAGGAGGATCTCATAACGATCAGCCACTTCGTAGATCTTATCCAGTGGAGCTACATCCCCATCCATGCTGAAAACGCCATCGGTAACGACCAGGGCACGCCTGTACTTGGAAAGGTTTTCCTTGATCACTGATTCAAGAGAATCCGTGTCGCAATGATCGTACGGGATGATCTTGGCGCCAGATAAGCGGCAGCCGTCAATGATGGAGGCATGGTTGAGACGATCGGAGAAGATCACATCTTCCTTGCCCACCAGCACCGGAATGGTGGCAAGGTTGGCATTGAACCCGGATTGAAAAGTGATGGCTGATTCCACTCCCTTGAATTTGGCCAGTTTTTTTTCCAATTCGATGTGCAGATCCATTGTCCCGGCGATGGTTCGCACCGCGCCTGGACCAACACCATATTTTTCCATTGCCTGCCTGGCGGCATCAACGATGACCGGGTGATTAGCCAAACCAAGGTAGTTGTTCGAGCAGAAATTTAGAACCTTTTTGCCATCCACGAGCAGCCATGCACCCTGCGGCGACCCGAGGGTACGGATATTATTGTAAAGACCTGCTGTTCTTAAATCTTCGATCTCCTGTTCAATCCATTCAGTCTTGGACATTTTCAACTCCTTAATCATTCATTTGTGATGTTTTTCACCATTTGCTATTATATCTGTATTTACTTTAATATCCGTCAGAATACCCTGCTCCCCAAGGGCGGCCACCACTTTTTCCCTGGCACCCTCTTTGACAACAACTGTGGTTGGACCGAGGATCTCCCCCAGGAATCGAGCAGCTTTCGATCTCCTAAGTTCATCCAGCACTTCCGGACTGCTCAAGCGCAGGATGACAGGTGCCTCCAGGCGGGCTTCTGTACCATTGATTTCCCAACGGTTCATCGCCCTGGTAAATGATGGCGGAATGGCTGCCGCCTTATATTTATTAAGAATGGATAGAAGGTGAGACACCCGAATTCCCTGCTGCTGGGCTGTTTTCAAGGAGCCAGGGGTAAGGCGATACCTGTAATCCGTCTGACCTTCTTTTTCCCATTCGCTGCAACGCGCCACCAGGTAACGAACCGGCCGGGGAAAGTATTTTGGTATGGTGATTCTGCCGTTGGCTGACACATGCAGGAGACCATATTCGGGGTGAGATTCTGCAGGAACCTTTCCTTCAAGCAGGTCCAATGCTCGATCAGATAGACGAAAAGCTGTCACCGATCCATCTTCTTCCGCCCTGGCAAGATCCGTCAACCCCAACCAATGCATGGGTGATGAAATGATGAAGCGGATCAATTCTCCTTCCACATCATCCCAATGCTGGAATCCATGCAGGAAGCCACCATCCTGCTGCCTGCGTATCAACCAGGAGTCAAACTCCCCTGCTGTCCGCAGAAATTCTGGATTTGATTCTCGAATCGATGAAATAAAAGAAGGCAAACTCCACCATTTTCCGGCTGGAATGACCTTCAGCATACGGATCAGGTAATTCCTTGCTTTTTGAGGATCATTTTCCAACACCCCTTCACAGACCAGACCGGGGAGATGAAACAGTTCATTGAATTGATCAGTCCCCTGCCATGATCGAACCAGTAGGAGAAGGGCTTCCGACCGATCTGCCTCCAGGAATTCTTTTATTTTTTCCAACTGCAATCCAGGGATTGCACCTATTTCTTCAGCTTCACCAACCAGGCTGGCTGACTTCAGAGTTCCGATAAGAATATTTCCGGGAACGGATAGGGTCGTACCTACCGGGAGGGAATGTCTTCCCATTCGAAATGATGTCAACAGAGTACAGGCATCATCAATGATCGTGTCACCTCCCGGTTGGATATATTTCCGTTCGGCGGGTAGTGCAAGTCGTCCGGGTTGGATGGGAGCCGATCTCCGCTCAACCGGGATGAGGGGAATGAGATCATCCGGTAAATAGGCAAACTCAAGCAGCCCGGTTTCTGTTTCGAAAAATGCCCTGGCGATTAGCCCGCGAAAGAAAAGGATCTCCACCGGGGAGACAGGATCCTGGTAGATCTTCTCTCGGTCACGACGACCTGGACCAACCGGTCTCAACTCTCCAAATCGGCGCGTAAAATCCAGCCAGGGTATGCGACCTTTTTCCAGGACCAGGTTTTCAAGCGTCTCTTTTGCTTTCGGTGGAAGGGCTTCGACCATTTCCAGCGTCGATTGAGCATCAAGCATTGCAGTGGATAATTCCTGCAAAGCATTACGTGGCTCCGGGGATGTCAATTCCAGCCCCCAAAAGGAGGCGATGATCCTCAGATGTCCAAGATCACTGGATTGGAGCGAATGAATAAGATCTGGCATAACTATTTACAAGTCAGGTTGGATAACCTTCAAGGCTTTCGGTATGATGTCCACGGATAATTCTCTAACGTCGGTGCCGAAGCCGGAAAAGATCTCCCCATCCGTGTGGATATAAAGGGGTTGGTCAGCTTTCAATTTCATGGTTCGAAGCGTACCCATTCGAACCGGTTTGAACCTCCCATGGGTTCCTTTCATCACCTCCGGGATCAACCGGAACATCATCAAGCGTGAGACCTTCCCGATCATGGCGTAATGGAAAATTCCATCATTGGGAAGTGCATCCGGAGCAACCAGGAATCCGCCACCTTCCCTGGGTCCATTGCAGATCACGAACATGACTGTTGGAGCTTCCCAGGATTCCTGGTCGGTTTCGACCCTGATATTAACCGGGTCAAAATTCAACATGATGGTCTGGATGACAGCCACAAGATACATCAGGAAGCCGCGCAGGACAGGCAGTTTATGTGAGCGTATGGTAGTGATGGCATCAAACCCAATTCCGAACGTGTTGTCGTAATATTCTAGCCGGCCATCCCCATCCCTGATGACTCCAATA
>Ga0209641_10001026_pt1 | contig 25279 bp, 29 predicted proteins | sample RifCSP16_1_FD_184022 | JGI IMG/M metagenome (GOLD analysis project Ga0209641, IMG submission 184022) | Soil microbial communities from Rifle, Colorado - Rifle CSP2_sed 16_1 (SPAdes) (version 2) | ecosystem: Environmental > Terrestrial > Deep subsurface > Rock core/Sediment | place: Rifle... | reverse complement strand
AGAGTCGGAAGCAATTTGAGTTAAACAAAGCTGCTGGTATTTCAAACGCCCTTGTGTCGGCCGGCGTTGGCGCAGCGAAAGCCCTTGAATGGGGTTGGCCGATGGGCCCCATTTTTGCAGGATTGATTTGGTTGAATGCCTTGTCTCAGGTCAATCGCATTCGTGGAACGTCATACGGTGGCGGCGGGGCAGGTGGAGGTTCGGTATCGTCCTCAGCTGGAGCGATGGGTGGTGCAGCCGCAAGTGTTCCAACGTCAGGTTTAACAATGGCACCACAGCAACAGGCTGTCGCGCAACAAGGCCCGACAATCAATATCTACGGCGGAATTCAAGGAAATGATGCCAAAAAGATCTTTAACGAATTCAAAGAGCTAATCGGCAAAGCCGATTTTGTGCTGATTGAAGAAAACACAACCAACGGAATGCGGTTAAGAGGTACTGGGACATGAGTGTCTTTACATACACAGCCAAAGATCGCGGCATGCTAATGTCTGGCCACTCCGCAGGTGTGCTCTATACTTTTGAAATTGGCATGCAGGTTATTGACCGTGGTCTTGAAGGCAATTTCATAGACCGTGAATCGTTAAATGGGATTTTTTCACGGTGGACTCATTTTATACGGGTCCCATGGGTTTTCACAACCGTGTTTGTTAATGAGCTAGAGCTTGACCAGCTTCGAGAGTTTTACTCATCGGTGCTTGATGGGTCGTCTTTCTCAGTAGATGTGTATGGCTCAATTGCCTCTCCCGATGTTGAAACTAATATGAAGATGGTTAGCAAAGCAATTAAAGAAAATCGGTTGGAAGTGACCGAATATATCAGCTTGTCCTTTAACGCAATCGGGATCTGATAATGCGTACAATTTCCCCCGCTTTTGCCGAATACTATTACAGACTTGATAACGAGCCTATCACCGTCATCGAAATTTCTATGAATGACGCGGGGTCTGAAAAGTTTTATCTTACATCCCGCGCTGACGCCGTTACCATTCCAGGTGGTTTCACTGTATTTGATGGTTGGTTATCAGACCAAAATGGAACCAGCCTTGAAATTCAACCTGAGCGCAACTCAAGCACCATTGGTGATTACGCGTTTCGTGTCATTGATTTTGATGGCTCACTTACTACGTTAATCAATGATTATGACGTAATGGGCATGGGTCTACGCCACCGCGTTGTTCGTGCCTATTTTGGGTACGTCGGAATGTCCTGGGCCGACATTGAAACTAATAACGTCCAAACCCAAATCATTGATGACCTCTTTATCGATGGAAATGAGTATGACTTTAAGTGCTCAGATATTCAACGATTTGAGAGAGTTGATATCTTCACCCCCGATGTAACCACGTTGAGCGCCAATATGACGCCAACGCAGCTTCTTGTTCCTGTCTATTCGGTTACTGGGTGGGAGAAAATGTTTCATGGCCCAACATTCACTGACGCGGTGGGTGATGAGGTAGGGTATCTTCAAATTGACAAGGAAATTATTCGTTGGAATGATACTACAACTGACGGAACACTTGGTCTTTGCTTTGTTGTTGACGGGGCCACTGGTCGTGGAGCGCTAAACACAGTTCCAGCAGAACATAAAGCTGAAACCAATTCTCGTGAAGGACGTGGAACTGAAGTCTCCTCAGTTGTCTATCTTGAAATGCCGTTGATTGAGTTAATGCTTGGCATTTTAACAGGCTCTTACTATACTGAACCTGGAAAATCATTTCCTACAAAGTGGAATTGCGGAATTAACAGTAGTTTGATCAGAACTTCTGATTTTGTTGGGTTTGGTAGTGATATCTGGGACATTAGCACCCCAGAAAATTCGTTCATTGTTCGATTTGTAGGCGAAAAGGAAACCGATGCCAAGCAATGGCTGCAAGAGCAGTGTCACGCGTTGGCAACATCGGCGCCAGTTGTTTATTCAAATGGTGAGCTTGGAATTGAGCGTCTAACAAACGTTCTTGCGGGTTCACCATACGTCGCGCGCTTGGATACCTCATGTGTCATTAAGCCATCTGAAGTACACTTAGACGAAAAATCGATTCGCAACCTCATCACAATTGAATGGAATTGGGACCATACCAGAAATAAACTGACCAGGCAGAAGATTCTTCGTGATAATACCAGCATTGCGAAGAATAAGAAAACAGTTCCTACAAAGATGGCATTCCGTGGGCTTCACGGTTCGCGCCATACGTCGACAACGTTGGAAGGGATGTTTGACCGCGCGCGTGATCGATTCGCTGGCCCTCCAATGATCATGACTGTAGTTTGTCAACCTTGGATGATGCATCTTGAGGTTGGCGATTTAGTTCTGGGGGACTTGCCATCAATTAAAGACCCCATGACTGGTGGGGTATTGAATCGTGTTTTTGAAGTTCAACGGGTAGCCATCAACTGGGAAACTGGTGAGGTTGAGTTTAAGCTCTTTGCCTCAACAGCCCCAGCAGGGCCAATTGCGCCTGAGGACCCGGATGAGCCAGGCGAAACCCCTGATGATGCTGTCATCCCAGATGCCGCCTATTCCGCCCTAGGGGTTAACCTCGCAACTTACGCTGGTGTGACAATTGTTCCTAGCGGTGGTGTGGGCCATATCACAGGTGGCACGGGGATTGTTGGTGGGGCCACGTTCGCGGCTGGCCGCTATTACTATCTTGGCGATCTGCAGTTGGATGACGGCGTTGATTTGCCAATTTTCAACAACGTTGAGCTGTGGGTGCTCGGCCATAATCAAACCAACGGAAAATACAACGGTAAAGGTCGTGGCCTCACAGGTGCGGCCGCACTTCCGTGGTCAGATTCTGACGCCGTCGATGAACCACTGCCGGCACCAGGTGGCCTGTTTGACACGAAGAATCTCGGTACCGCTGGATACATTGGTCCAACTGTCTCTGGTGGCGGATTAAAAGGGGTTGCACCCAGAACTTCTTACAATAGCATTGCGGGGTATACTGTTGAAGGAGCTGTAACAACAGTCCCAAATTTCAACATCGCATTTGATGCGGCCACAAACACGATTACCGGTATCCCAGACTCAATGATGGGAACATCTGGATCTACTGGCCACAATTCAATGTGGGAGGAGGACTTCTTTAGCGGCTCGTCTGTTGAAACCCATTCAGCTGGTGGTGCTGGTGGTAATGGTGGCGCCTCGTTTAAATGCATCAGCCGCGGGCATAGCTTTGGTGTTAATGGTGACGTCGATGTAAGCGGCGGCGATGGCATCCGCTCAACTCTCTACACCTACGGCAACGCAAGTGGTCCGTCAGCCAATGGATTTGACGGTGGTTGGGGCGCGGGTGGCGCACCTGGAGTAGCCCTGTTTATCATTGATGGTTTGATCAATGACATTCCAGAAATTGAACAGGTCACCGCGAAATTTGGTATTGGCTTAGGTGGACCTCCTCCAAGCGTGGCAAGTTCTCCAGTGGTCGCATTTTCACAGGATGGGTTGGGTGAAAGCCCACGCCATTCATTCTACATTGGGTATGGCATGACGCCGCCTGATATGTCAGGCTTTGGTGGTGCAGCACGGGCAATCTTTGTTCCACCAGTTAACACTCCGACTGAAGACCCGCCGGAAGAAGCACGTCCTGTTCTCTCCATTTCATTGAGTGAGGCGACCAATACACCGCCAACTCCAGCTGGAACATTGTCAAGCATTGAGGTTCTTATCACACCACCGGCTGATGACAACTACAGCTACGCAAAAATTTATTACCGAGTTGTGGGCCAAGAAAGTTGGCAGTACGGAACAGCCGCAGATGACGAGGGCGTTGTAGTTGTTCCAAGCGATGGAACAACCTACGAATTTGAGGCACGATCTATCACCGTAAATGCGGTCGAATCTGGTCATGGCGTGCGGGCTACAATCACCGTGACTGACTTGATCAACGACCATCCAGATGACGACCAAGTTCCAGTTGTTTTAGTTGTACCTAACGTGACAGGCCTTGAAATTGCCGGCCAGGGTAACAACACCGATTTTACCGGTCCCAATGTAACTGTAGCTTGGCGTCGGTCGTCTGACCGCGAGTGGCTTGACCCAATTACAGGTCGCCCAGCAGGTAGTGGTCCACAAGACCAGTATTTTAGCCATTACCAAGTTCTAGTTTATGACGCGGATAACGGAGAAATACTGCGAGAAGCTGTTAGGACAACCCCTCAGTTTACTTATGACTTGGCCATGAACGAGGAAGATAGCAATCGGGCTGACGTAACCCATTATCGTTCACTCGCTGGCCCACGCCGTGAGCTGTTATTTGAGGTTTATCAGTGGTCTCGCCAAAACCGCTCAAGCCAACGCCCAGCGAAGATAACTGTTCGAAACCCAGCTCCTGACAACATTACAGGAGTCAACATCGTCGAGGGTGCTTACTCGGCGAAGTTTAGCTATAATCGCCCAACTGATGCTGACTTTGCGGGGATGGAGGTGTGGCTGGACACAACTCCGTCGTTTACTCCAGACGATTTGAATCGTATTTTGCAAGGTGCTGATTCGGCTCTGACAATTGTTGGGCTACAGTCTGGTATCAATTACTATCTGCGGTATCGGCCATACGACGCTTTTGGTCCTGGCGAGATGTCCGATGAGCTTGTGTTTAGCACTGCTGCAATTGTGGTTGATCCAGAAGACCTTGGACTTGGGCCATGGGCCACAGCAGTCGATCCAGTTGATCTTGCGTTTATCAACGCCAACATTGCTGGTGACGCAATTGACTCAACAAAGATTGCCAATCTTACTGCCGCTAAAATTACAACCGGCGTCTTGATTGCCACGCTCACCATTCAGACAACTGGATCTATCCGTGTTACTCAAGGTGTTTATGAAACTCGCATTGGGGTGCACAATGCTTCAGGAATTGACTATGCCATTCGCACGTACGACGGCGCCACATCACCATTCAGTGTTACTGCCGCGGGTATTCTAAATGCGACTGGCGCCAGCATAAGCGGAAACATAACCATTATTGGTGGCAGTGGGTTCGGTAATTTCAGTGATAAACCCGCTGATTATTATATGTTAAACCAATACAGCAGCGGGGCGTTATTTACAGATGATATTGGAGTGGTTGGTGCTGAGCTACATTGGCAAAATTATAATGGCTCTGCAGAGTTGGGCCGAGTTGGGGTTTCTGACGCAAGTGGTGGTTGGATTCTTCGTGTTGGCAACAACTCCGGTAATGATATGTTCTGGGGTGCACACAAGAAGTTAACGGCCGTAGACCCAAATAAATTATACGAGATTCGGTTTCGTGCCAGACAAACTGCAGGGACCGGTGTTTGTTATTTTGGGTTAATGGGCGTTGCCTCTGATGATGTTACTTTGGTTAATGCGACTGGTGTGAACACATATTCTAGCCAGCACTATATAGCCGGAGCAGCAGTCACAGTGCCATCATCTTGGACTGAGTATATTGGATATTTTAAGGGCAGCGCCGCAACTGGTGATACCGTAGCACACAGTGACCCACTGTCTCCAGCTGCCCTGCACACAAACGTACGGTCAGTGAGGCCACTATTCATCGCGAATTACAGTGCTCTTGCCGGAACTGTTGAGATCGATTTTGCAATTATACGAGAAATAACACTTGATGCATCAGGTCGCCCAACTGCTCTATCTTATTCTGGCGATCTTAACGCAACACTAGGCGCCAACTGGTCTACAAATTTAACCAGCAGGCCAACCGAGCTAACCGATGGCCGTGTCGCCACGGGGTTAAATTCTTCTGGTCGTGTGGCCTCTGTTATCCGTGGTGCCGACCTGACCGGCACGGCCGCTACGGGCCTCAACATGAGTTCAACTCGCCTGGGCTACTACGATGGCTCGGCGTGGAAAGTTTACATAGCTAACGATGGGACGTTCTTATTTCAAGGCAACGCCAGCAACTTTGTCCAGTGGAACGGGACTACGCTAACACTGCAAGGGACACTGGTCATCCAAAGCGGCTCTGGCTATGCGAACCTAACCGACCGCCCAAATGATCTTGGTGACATCAACTCAACCGAGGGCACGAAGCTTACTGGCATTGCCACGGGCGCAACCAAAAACGTTATATACCGCCAAGCATCAGCGCCATCTTCGCCAGTTGACGGCGACATTTGGGTTGACACCGATGCAACGCCCAGAACTGTTTCATTGCGTGTTTCAGGTGCTTGGCAAGCCGATGCAGATGCCACCAACAACGTTTTAACCGTTGGCACAACCATTACCGGCGGCGGCATCACCATGTCTGCTGGTGGCTCGGTAAAAGGTGGCAAGACAACTCCAGGAAGCGGAACGGGCTTCTTCCTTGGGTACAGCAGCTCTGTCTATCAATTGGATGTTGGTGATACTACTGCTGGAAAATATATCCGCTTTAATGGTACTGATTTAACGCTTGGCGAAAACACAAAAATTCAATCTGTTCAGTCAATAACATCTGACGACTTATATTTTCAAGAGCAGCTAAATACAACTGGGGCTGGATACACAGTAAATACATCTTCAGGTGGGTCGGTTACTTTTGGCAGCACAGGCCTTATAACTTTTGCGTGTAACGGCAGCCATGGTGCCGCCGATGATGATCTGGCTCGTGCGGAGAAAATATGGAATACGGGTATATTTACTCAACATAGCTGGGACAAGGTAAGATTTTTTAGGTTTGTTCTAAGGCCGTCTGCAACATTTAACAGTCAAAATGAATTTTTTGCGGGGCTTGGCACAGAACTTCCGTCATCAACCACTTCGTACTCTGCGGGATTTGTTGTTAAGTTTGTCTCCTCTCAGCTGAGAATATATGCACACAATAGTGGCGGATCTGGTGAAACTCAAACGATTTGGGGTACTGTCCTTTCCGTCGGATCGAACTATAGCTGCTACCTTGCGTTTTATCCGGGTGATAGAGCTGAGTTTTACATAAATGAGACTCTGATCGCGACGCACACAACAAATCTGCCTACCGGTTTATCAGACGCAACAAGAGCGCCATTTTTTAATCTTGCTGCCACGGCATCTGGTGGAGCGGCTAATATAAGCATCGGTGAATGGCGCTACCTTCAAAAGGAGTAAAAGATGTCTCAATATAAACCAGGTGGAAATTTCCCCACGGTCAACGTTACAAATGCTTCTGCTACGGTCACGGTGCTTGGGGTTGACGCAACAGCCGAAATAGACGTCGGCGACACTTTCTTTGTCAATGGGGCTTTTTCTGGTCGTTATGACGTTGCCTCACGATCCTATTCATCGCCAAATACGACAGTCACATTAACTGCCCCATATGCGGGAGCAACAGCCGCAGGAGCTATTGGGGTCTTTCATCGTGATTTTACTAGTGGACTCAATTTGCCGCTACCATACGATGGGGATCTTGAATTCGCGGCGCTTAATCGTCGCCAAATGGAATTAGTTGACCAGTTTTTCCAAAATCCAGTTTGGACCTCATCTACCAAGGCCCAAGTTGGTAATGCTATTTCAATGCTTGTCGGAGCTGATTCAACAGGAACAACGGTTACTAACTCAACTAATAAAATTGGGCGACTTGGCATCCCCCACTATCTGACTGCTGAAGAGCCTGTCGGCGCTATTTTTGGCAATTCACAGTCATCTACGAATCAAGTTGCTATTGGTGGAGGAAGTTCACTATTTAACGCGGCCACGCTTGTTGAGATCTACACGGGCGCTACGACAACGACGCAAACAGGAACGCGTCGAACGTACTGGAATTCTGCAGGTCGGATGCTTGTGGGGGAACCAACAGACGATTCTACTTGTTTGGCCCAATTTAATGGGCGCATCAAAGCGACTGATTTTACGACGGCCGGAAATTACATATCCATAAACGACGACACGGCCATAAACTTCACAGCGCCAAACGGGTCGGCGAGCACTGGTTTTATCTTGGTAGTATCCTCTAATGTCTCCACTAGAAACGCCATTTTATGGATGCGGCCAAACACAGGTGGCGCCTCAACGGCCACCCTTTATGCTGGCAGTGACGTAGTTGTGACCACTGGGGTGCTGTCTGGAACAACTGGGACGGACGCCAAATTGAATATCTCGGCTCACACCGACGGCAAAATCTATATTGAGAATAGAGCGGGGTCTGCAATTCGTGTGAATTATATTGCCATGGCCGCAACCTAATTGTGTATAATTTAACCAGCCGATAACCCGGCTAATTTTGGAGAAATAAAAATGGCTAAAATTTTGACCAACCAAGAGCTTCTGTCGATTAACGGAGCCCCTCTCATTAACCACGACAGCAACAAGACATTCACACTAAAATCTGCAATTATCAACTCATTGATGGCACAGTACCAAGGAGAGGAGAATCTTTCTGGCGAGGAGAAGCTTAAGCGATTTGAAATGGCACTTCGCGTCCAAAAAGAAGATGTCATCGACCTCACCTCTGAAGAAATTTTATACATCAAAGGTTTTATTGGGAAGGCATACCCACTAGCTGTTGTAGGTCCTGCGTTCATGATTCTTGAGGGCCGCGAGGACCAACTACCCCCACGCTTGGTTATTTTGACAAATCCAGCTGCTACAGACCCACAACCTCACTAATGGAGTGCATTATGGCAATTAAGTGTGATTTCAATCTTCATGGCGCAACGATCCCCAATGCCTACGTTCGCGTTCATGAAATTTCCGGTAGTCGCCACCACGGGTGGAATGCGCTCATCTGTGCGTATTCAGATGCTCATAAGGCAAAGACGTACCGCCAAGAGCCAATGCTTCAATTCAATATCCGCATTCCATATGTGGAAGGTCAAGATCCGTTTCCGTTAATGTATGAAGAGCTGGCGAAGCATCCGTTTATCTCTTGTCCAGTGCGAATTGATGATGTCCCAACGCCACCAGGCGAAGGTGAGGCAGAAACTCAATCTGGCGGCAATGGCGATAAGCCTGACCGTCCGCCAACAACCCAACCGTAGGTCGTGTGTCATGTGGCTCGGTATTCTTTTGACAAAACTTGTTCTTTCTACCTTTGTTATCAAAGTATCGAGCCGCGATGACCTTCGTCGTGCCTCAGCCTGGGCTTACCTTTTGGTGCTGGTAACCCAGGTTGCATTGATGCCAGCACCTAACTCGCTCAAGAAAGATTGGTTTTTGTTGTGTCTAATTTTGGATTTTTCATTGTTGTTGCTTTGGATATTCGCCTCACCTAAATGTCAACTAAGGACGTGGATGGTGTGTGGTCTTTCATGGTGCGTTGTAGTTAACTATGCAACATTTGAAACCTACATCTCTAAAGTTGATTTTTTCTATGACTGGTACGAATATCTAATTGCATTTGGCGCGAGTATGGAACTTGCCGCATTGGTTTTGGGATCGACTAAGGAGAATTTGCATGACACCACCGCCGAAGGAGCGTAGAGTGGAGTCCCCACATTCCTGGGGCCCTAACCGTCGGGGAATCCACCTTGACGGAACTATTAGCCTTACGCATATTATCACGGCGGTGCCGATGATTATGGCTGTGATTATTTTTGGTTTTGACCTGCGAGCAAAAACTGACGCCCAAGCTGTTGAGCTTCAAGGGGTGAAAAAAGAGATTGTTCAAATTCAAGTTGATTTTGATCAGCGTCGACGGGAAGATGTCGAGTCGCGCCGTTTGGAACGTGCTGAAATTTTGTCTCGGGTAGACAAGGTTGACAGTAAACTTGACCAGCTTCTTCTCTTACAGTCAAGGGGTAAATAATTATGTTCAAGCTCAGCCCACGCTCAGTTAGAAACCTCGTAGGCGTCCATGAGGTCCTTATTTCTACGGTGCACCGGGCAATTGAGATCTCTGAGGTCGATTTTTCCATCCGCGACGATGGTGGGCTGCGAACAATTGAAGCGCAAACAGAAAAAGTACGTGCTGGAAATTCAAAAACGTTAAATAGTCGCCACCTAACGGGTCATGCGGTTGACCTTACAGCTATCGTTAATGGCCAACCATCATGGGATTGGGATCACTATTACAAAATAGCTAAGGCAATGCAAACCATCGCTAGAGAAAAATCATATTTGATTGTTTGGGGTGGGGTTTGGGATCGGTTGTTATCCGATCTTGGTTCTGACCTCAAAGAAGAGGTTGTTCAGTATATTGCAAGAATGAAAAAATTAAAAGGGCCAACCTATAGGGTGCTGACCGATGGTCCGCATTTCGAGCTACGACGGAAGGAGTACCCGGCATGAAGATAAAAGCCCGTAAGGTTGGCCTGATTGAAAACTGGCGCAAAGCGTGGAAGTTCTCTAGTGTTATGCTAACTGCCAGCCTAACGACTCTTGCGGTGGCGTATGATCACATACCTGTGATGAAAGAGAACATGCCAGAGGATTGGCTAAAGTATGCACTGCCATTCATCATTGTGGCGCGTATTGTGAGTGTCGTAAAACTCAATGGCGAAAAAGAGGAGCCCAATGATGTGGCCGAAACTGACTAACCTGATCATTCCGTGGTGGGCTTACGCGGTAGTCGCGTTGGCTGTGATGAGTGCGGCGACCACTGGCACATGGTGGCTGACTGCAAAATACAAAGATGCAATCTGGTCGGCCGAGATTGCAAACATGAAGAAAGACTACGCCGACAAGCTTTTAGCGCATACCCAGAATGTACGTGCTATTGAGCTCAAACTGGAAAGACAAAATACTGAAAGTGAGGTGACCAACCGTGAACGAAAAAACCAAATCGATCGATTACATGGCGATAATCGCGCTCTTATTGCTTCTGGCGGGCTGCGGGACCCTGGCGCAAAATCCTGCCCCGCCACCCCCGTGCCCGGAGAGACAGTCACCAGCGTGGATGAGAGAGAAACCACCCACGGCCGACTTTCAAGAGAGGCTGAAGAATTTCTTCTCCAATTCGCCTACGACGCCGACCAAGCCGCCATCTACGCCACTGGATGCTGGGAGCGAGAAGGAATAACTTCGACCACTTTGCTGGAATACTAAACCGTGCAGGAGGTGCGGTTAGGATGGCGGAGAAAAATAAGCCAGTGCTCCGTGATGAGGTGATGATCTTCGTTGCATTGAAAGCAGAGGGATATAGCTTTGCCGAGATAGGACGTAAGATGGAGAGGTCACCAGTAACAATTGAAAAGCATATTCGTGGATACGATAAATATAAGGAGAAGTGGTTTACTGAAATGATGTATAAAAGAAGGTAGGGCTCTCAACCAGCCCTACCTTCTTTTTGTTGCTTAGCGGACTTGCGTATTCGCCGCTGCCTGCGTGCCAGAGGCTGTCATGGTTCCAAGGTTGACGATATCCTGGTCCTGCCGACTGCGCAGGATTTGGTTACCGAATCCATGTAATACCGTAAACAGCTGGGCAAACTGAGCTTGCAGTTGTTGCTGTTGCTGTGCTTGTGCCTGCGCCTGCGTGACAACCTGCGACACATTTACCTCAACATCACGTGAGCGCCGCGTGAAGCGTTCTTCAACCAACGCAGATTGAGCCACGGCCAACTCGCGTTGCAGGTTGTTTTCCTGAATCGAGTTGACACGATCTTCAAGCTTGTCGATCTTGGCGACGATAATGGTGCGGGTCTTGTCACCTTCATTCGCCACGGTTTCACGGGTTTGACAACCTTGGGCACTGACATTTTGGTTCACAAACTGAACATCGCGATCCAGGAACGCAATTCCGTTTTGGACGGCGTCTTTGGTGTTGGCAAAGCCTTGCTGCGTGCCCAACGCCAGAGAGCCGATGGCACTTTGAATTGCATTTTGGATTTCCAACGCGCTAGTCGGAACTTCAGCACGAAGTGAACTTTGACCCTCAAGCAACGTCTGTAAGATTGCTGCCTGGCCAGGTCCGATGCCAGAAGATGGACCACATGAGGCGTCGTCACCACCGAAGCCAAAGCCACCACGACCACGGCCAAGCAGAGCCAACAGAATGATTGGCCATAGGTTGTTCATGCCGTTGTTATTGTTCGCCATCAGTGGACCAAGCATCGCCAACGCGCCGGCACCACCGAAGCCATCGTTGTTGCGATTGCCAAGTGCAGCGATCAGGCCAGCTGTATCACCACCTTCATTGCGATTGCCAAGCGCAGCAATAACAGCGGCGAGCCCAGCTCCACCACCGCTACCCCCGTCGCCACCGACGTTGATGTTTACCTTGTCAGACTGTAGACCTTCCATTTGAATATCCTCATCGATGATCGCCGAAGAAGTTCGGCAACTCAATTTAGATCGGGTTGGATATTGCAGTGGTGGCGCAGGCATACATCTTGGCTATGCCTGCAGCATGGGTGTTTACCAAAGAATTATCTAGCACAGTTGTATAAGAAATGACCAGCTTAACGAGCTCCCCAGAACGCGCGAGTCGTATCCTCGTTCTGGGGATGTATAGCCTATCAGACTAGGTGTGAGATATGATGACTCGCAACCGCTCCCTAAGAGGTTCTGGCTATCTCTCTATCCGCCTCTGGTCAGATTCATGGTCAATCTCCCAGAAAACAACTCCCATAGACGTCCAGACATCTCCCACAGCTCCAGGGCCTCCGGATGTGAGTATTTCTCCAAAAATACAACTCTGCGACAGCTGGTATTCATGAGCAATTTTATGCAGGTCATGCATGGGCTCGCGCTGACGTAGATCGTGTCAATGTCATACACATCACGACATTGGAGCAAGGCGTTTTGCTCCGCGTGAATCGCCTGACAGCCATCAAGGTTTGTGCCACTCAGGCTGAGCGCGCCGGCGCATGAGTTCGGGTGTTTTTTAATTGTTGCACCATCAACTGTGGGTTGCCAACCACCTGCCTGTTCAATCTTGGTACACCAATCTGGATTCACGTCGTTGCAGTGAGGCTGACCAGACGCCACCCCGTTATAGCCCGTGGCTAACACATGGCCACGGGCATTGAGGATGACGCATCCTACATTTCGACGGCAACAGGTTGACCTGGTCGCGGTTGCGGCGACCAAGCTCATCGCCCATTCATCACGTGTTGGTCTCATGTCTTACTCCTTTGCTTCCCACCAACGTAGCGGGTCACCTGGCTTCGTGTCACGGAGGTTGTACAAGCCAGCTAAAAGAAGAAATGGGTCCTTGAACAACGCTTCTGGGGTTTCATTTGTTTCAAACTCAGCGCCATAACGATCTTGCTGGGCGTTAATCAAGTCCAACGCAGCGTCTATGTTCTCCTGGTACAAGTGAAGGCTTGCCGCCGTGTGGTAGAGGACCCCAGGCGACACAGAGGTATTCCCTTTGTAGTGCGTGTTTAGGCGCGCACAGACGTAGTGACCAAGCATGGAGAAATTGAAGACGTCGTACGGGGTTCCAAGCCAGATGTCATTGGACCGCATGAAGATATGAACATTCAGCTTATCTCCTCGAATTGAAAAGAACGCTGACACGGTGCATGGAATGTCTTTGCTTGGGTTTGGGTTTGGCCGCCAGATTGTCAACCCGGCTTGACGCGAGTCTCGATCTTCAATAAGTTTATCGGTCACATAACCTATTTGATTTTTGATCATAGGGCCGTAGGCACCAGCAAAGACGATGCCGTCATCGCTAAACTTGGAGATATTTTTGTTCCATGGCGCAATTCCTTCGACCGTGTCATCACCAGAAAGAATCCAATATGCCTCCGCCGCCATGAATTGATAGTTTAACTTGCGCTCTGGGATAACGACTACAGGTCGTCTCATGTTGACAATAACAGTTTGTTGGAGAATTTCGATGGTAGCCTTACCACGCGGAGATGACGGTTTTCCGTCTGACAAAATGTGCTTGAGATTATAAAACCAGGCTTCACTAGCCGGTCCTTGTCGATGGATGGTCATTTCAACTTCCTCGCTTATTGAGCGCTTTTTGGAGAGGCTCGTAGGGCTGTTTTGAGTTAAACCGCAACCAGCTCTGCGGGTGCGGAACTTTGGTAAAGAACCAAGTATCTTTCATCCAGGAGTTGTCAAACACGGCGTTCAACCGACTTTCAGCCGCGTTTCCAAGCGCAATCACCCGTGCCTTAGGGCCATTTGGAATCTCATTAACAACCTCAATTGCCCGTTCCAGAAATTCATCTAATCGATGTTGATCGGCATTGACAAAGAGCAAGTCATGCTCCGGCACGCCCATTTTCTCCAACTGCCCAGTAAGCCAGGCACTGCACCCGTTTCCTGAGAATGAGACAAATGGGTACTGAAGAAATGGCTCTTGATTCTTTACCTCCGCGAATGCCTCCCCCACGATGATATTTGTGGCGCCAAAGAAGCCAGCTGATTGCACGTCAAGAGAGTGAATTATTGCCCTATAGTTATCAATCAAATGCGGGTCAAAAAACGTACCACGTTGTTTTATGTAATCAAAATCGATGATTGGCAGTGCAGATGTCATCCAGGTATATGAATCATATACATGGAGAAGTTGCTCCTCAGTTTCAAGGTACTCATCTTGCTTTCGCTGAATAAAATTCTCACGAATTATGGCCCACTCTGGGAGGCAGCGAACGACAACGGCCCCGCATCGAAGGGCGACGCGCTCAAGCATTCGCTCGTAAACACGCCCAATTCGATCAGCCCCATTGCGGAACGCCCGTCCATACGGACCTTCACTCATCCAACACCGGTCAAAGACCACGTCTTGGTATCCAAGAAGCGCGGGGATCATGGCTTCGACGTACATGCGGGCAAGACCTTCTTTGACGTTCTTCATCGGGCCAAAGTGGACGTACCGCGCACCGGTGAGTTCGGCATATTTTCTGGCTGTTGTTGTCTTGCCCCCGCCATCTGGACCTTCAAAAATGGTAAGCCTTTTACTGTGGCTTGTGGATAATGTCGTCACGGCACTTCTCCTCGTCAACTACGATCTTGCTTAACCAGTCTGTCTTTATCTCATCAACCCAAGCATTGGGCTGATAACCCGTGGTCAACAAAATTTCCATGGTCCGTGGGCCAACCCACCCAGGTGGTTTCATGGCGTCAACCAGATGCCCGCGGTGAGTTTTCCCAGGGACCTTCTCCATGTTGGCGCGTTGCACGTCGTCCCACAACGTTTCCCATGGGAGGCCGAGCATCACAGCAGTTCCCTTGGCGACGTAGACAAGGTCTATGAGCGCGTCGGCCTGCAGGGCGAGATCCTGTGACTGGCAGGCTTGCTTGAACTCATCAAGCTCTTCCTGCAAGAAGTCAGACCGCTCCTTCAGCTTGCGCTTGGTTAAATGACCTGGGATTGTGAAGTTCAACTGGCCAAATTTTTTTTGGAAGAGCCGAACATCTTCAAGCTCATCGTCATTGCCAATCAACATTGAGATCGCGTAGTGAATGCCACGTTTTAGCCGACCCCAGACCCTACTGAGATTTTCAGAAGCCTCTGATAATGACTCAGGTTTCTTTTCGCTCACTTCTTTGCTCCTTTCACAGGTGTCGGTTTGCGGCACACCCAAAGGTTGTTGCGCGCGTGGTCTGGGTACAATGGAGCAAAGATGCAGCTGATTGCGTCATTGTCAAAGTACTGAGACAATGCATCGCGTACAGACTTGATGTGAGAACTGTTCACGCCACTGTCGCCTTTGCCAATGTGCTTGATGTCCATGAACGTACCAAATCGATGTTCAACGACGAAACCAGTTTTCTCTACGTACTTTTGGAGTTCTGGCACCGTATACTCGTGGATGTGATTGGCGGCATGCCGCACTCCGTCGTAACATGGCGTTGACAAGAGCAAAACACCGCCAGGTTTGAGGCAGGCGTACATGGCTTTGAGAAGATTGATGCCATGCTCAATTTTCATGTGCTCAATGACCTCGTAGTTCACCACAATATCCCAACCCTCAGGTCGTAACAGCTCTTTGTAGCGCTCAACAAAATTGAACTCACCATAGAATGACAGACACACATTCTTTGACGGTTTCAATTTATTGAGGTCTACGCCAGTGTAGTGGTTACAAGATTTTGTCGCGCCACGCGTCAAAATCTTGCTCAATGGCTGGTCTTGGCCACATCCAATCTCAAGAACATTGTCGCTCTTCTTGATGAAGTTACGGGCAAAGCTCCACCGCCAAAAATGAGCGGAGTAGTCACGATGAAGGGACTGTCCATGTCCCGACTCGTGAAGTTGCGTGGTATCATAATCACGGTCATCCCGCAATTTTTCTTTTTTCTGGCGTTCAGCCATGTTAACTCTCCTGGCACGATTAACGGGATGGCGCAACTTATTTTGCGTCAGGCACCTTCTCGCCTTTCTTCCGCATGTCATTCCGATACCATTTGACGTACCCACGCTTGCTGTCGTCCAGGCCAAACGCCTCTTGCACTGAGGCAAAGATCTGGTCATCAGACATCTTGCCCACGCGAATCAAAGAGCGAAATGCGTCTGCCGCGGAGCCTGGGGTTTCAGTTTTAGAGGATTTTTTGCTAAGGGTCGATTTTGCCGGGGCATGGTCATCAGCCTTAGCAACTTTTGAAGTCTTAGCTTCTTTCTTAGTTGGCTTTGCCGGTTCTTCCTTGGATGGCTTACCAAGCGTGGCTTTCTTCACCGTGCCACCTTCGAATGGCGGATTCTTGCCAGCGTGCAGCTTCTTGTCCTTCTTAGATTCTTTCTCTTTGGCAACTTCAGCCGCCTCAAGTTTTTCTTGAAGAGTTTTCTTTGCTTCACTGCCGCGTTTAATGGCCATGTCTTGATCCTCTTTTGCTATCGGAATGATTGTGCTGAGAGCGTTCATGACCTCAGCGGTGGCACCCAGAATGCGGGCGTACTCGTACAAATACGAACCTACTTTTTCAAGCGGGTACGCTCCAACGGGCTGTGACTTAAACAGCTCATTGAATTCGGCTTCTGACAGCGTCTTAACTTCAAGAAACGTGCCGGTAATAAGATGGATAAATCGGATAGTGGGAGATTTCGCTTTCGTGTCGATTGGAAGACGAAGGCAGAACCTTCTTTTGGAATCAGTATAGAGCTGGCATCCTTCTTGGAATGCAGACGCATTTTTGCCTTTCACAACAACCTCCTGGTATTTTTGAAATGTTTCTGGCGCAACAATGACTTTTTCAATAAGTTCTTTGGCAGGCGGAACGCAGTTCTCCCATCTTGATGCTTGAGCAAGATGAAGTGCGGATTCTTTCACCAAGCATTTCGCATCTGGGGCAACAAGCTTAAAGAAGTCTTCAATCAAAACCTCACGGACCTCAACTCTCAATATGTCATGCGTAACGTATTGAATCGCGGTCTTCGTGATAGCTGTGACGATGGCCTCATGACCAGCTAGCTCTGAGCCCCCATAATGGCGAACTTTTCCACGCCACGCAAAGGCATGGAACCACGCAAGACGGTATTTTGGTGAATCTTTAGAGAGCTTCATCTTGGCGCCCCATAATGGAAGCCTTCTTTGAGTCATTTTCCCATTGGTTCAAAATTTCCAAAAACATCATTTCGCCATCTTCATGTGACAACAATGCCTTGATGTATTTCACAACCCGTGGTGATGAGTGGTTCATCTCAAGCACTAGAACCCGACGAGCATTTGCCCAGCTCTTGGTGCGGCCAATGTAATACGCAATCCCGGCAGTGGAGATAACACGGGCAAGAGCTCTGTCAATAGCCTTTGGCTGATCCATAGATTAGAATTCCAGTTGAAAGCCGACGGCGATAACCTCGCCAGGAAACCCAAAAATAGTAAGATTCATCTTATCTGTAAGCTCTACCACCAACCGCGGAGCCACCACAAAATCGATGTCTCTGCCAGTCTTATACTGGTACCCTGTTGCTAGCCCGACAATGACGTCGCCACAAACAAAGTGGTCTTTTACACAAAATTGGTCGGAAACATAACCAATGGAGTTGGTTCGTTTAAACCCGCTGTTGACATAACTAGAAACAAACAAATTTTTGTACTCAACTCCAATGAAGTCGTGGTTTGTCTCATTATATTCAAGACCGTCAACCTTGTTCCAATGGTACGACCTCATGCCAAGGTCAATCTTGGCTGTAGAAAGGTCGTTAGAAAAGCAGGTCGGTGAAAGAAATAAGGTCAAAAGAATGGTTATGATGGCTCGCATTTGGTCAATCCTTAAGTATCCTCAGCGAGACCATCATATCATGGCCATCACACCGTGTAAATAACTAATTACCTGCCAAACCGAATTAAAACGTGTCTGGCGTAGGCAACAACCTGCTCTTTGGTGTTGAACGAGAATGCGTAGGCCAAGCCTGCCAGGTCGATGTCAGATGGATTTAGATGTCTAAACATCTTGATCTCGTGGAGCTCACAGAGGGCCGTGATCACAGTGACGTAGTCGCCATGTTTCCACTGGGCAATAGGCTTCTCGATTAACGCGCCAAGCGCTTCCTCTGAGACTGGGTCACAAAGAGCAGACATAGTAGATAACTCCGCCAATGAACCCAATAAGAACAACAAGCGCCACAACTGAATTTCGGCTGTCTTTTTCAAGTTTGTCATAAATGCAGTCATTCGGTGGGTCAAATGGCATCCAGAGAATGGGTGGCCCTTTCTTGTCTTTCATGATTCTCTCCCTATCTTGCTTTTTTGCCAAGTTTCGAAAGTTCTTCAAAGAATGAATCATGGCCGTGTTCCTTCCGCGAGATCGCGGCCATCACAACATGATCAATGCCCACATCTGCCACTAAATGATGCACAAAGACGCGTTTGTTCTTGTTACCTTGACGCCAGACCCGGCGAATCAGCTGGTCATAAGTCTCGTAATTCCATGGCACGGTGTAAAATGCCACATGATTGCCAGCCTTTTGAAGATTCAATCCACGTGCCACCGCCTCAACCTGCCCAAAAAGCACTGGGATTTCGCCGTTGTTCCACTTGTTTTCGACTGCTTTTGCCAGCTTCATGTCAGTTGAGTTTGGAAAAAAGACCGCCTCTGGGAACGCCTTCTTCAATCGCTCATACTCGTGTTGGTATTCATAGGCCACCAAAATTGGAGATCCTTGAAGTTCATCTATAAGTCCTTCAAGCGCCTCAATTTTTGAGTTATCAATAATGTAGTAGTCGCGCTCTTTTTTCTTCGCGATGATCTTGTCAAACGTGACAAGCTGCGGGTCATCATAGATGGCGCCACCGGAGATTTGCCGACATTTGTTTGAGCGAACCCCGGCAGACGAGGCCGATACCTTTCCTATGCCAAGGTCGGCCACAAGCATGTCTTCTAAGGCGGAGTAGATTTTCTTGGCCGTGTCACTCAGCTCAACTGGAATTATGTTTGAGACAAGCTGCGGCATGTCAATGTGATCATCAGCTCGCATGGACAACACGCTAGGCGAGATTGCCTCATAGATCTCCTCTTCCTTGCCCTCAGCCAGCACAAAGCCGAATCCAGAGGGGTGAGGTACAAAGTACTTTGCTCGATAATGGGTGATATATTTTCCAAGCGCTCGACCCATGTCGATGATGTACATCTGACCAAATAAGTCCAGAAGACCATTTGCCACGGGTGACCCAGTAAGACCCCACCGTCGATCAAACGTATGAAGGACCTCTTTTAGGATCTTGAATTTATTTGTGCCGTGGTGCTTGAATTTTGTTAGCTCATCAATCAACAAAATGTTGAACCCCATTTCCTTGAACCTCTTGACGTCAATGTGGACATTTGTTCGGCCTCTGGGGTCCTTCCATTTTTCTGGTTTGATTAACCAATCCAACCCCTCTGGGTTGATAATGTAGATATCAGCCTCACGCTCCAAAGCCTGGTCTTTCTTCGCCCCATGAAGGATTTCATAGGTCAGCCCATCAAAATTGAGCCATTTTTCCATTTCGGCTGGCCAGACAAGATGGCAAATTCGAACTGGCGCCACGATCAACACGCGGACAGGGTAGCCTGATTTTTTTAGCTCTCGAACAGCGTCAAGCGTGATGCTAGTCTTTCCGAGACCTGGGTCGAGGAACAGAGCTGCGCACGCGTTGTTTAGCAAAAAGCTTTTTGCCTTTTTCTGATACTTGTGCGCGTTCCAACGCTCTTTTGACGCTTTGAAAAGCGAGGTCTGCGTCGTCGTGGACTTCGATTTCATATTTGATCTTCCTCAAGTACTCAATGCGGTCAGCCTGCAATCCCTCAGGTTCTTCACCAGGGCGTTTGTATTCATGAACCAGCGGAACGCCACCTGGAATCCAGTACAATCGATCTGGCCACCCACTGGCGTACCGCATAACAAGCTTGACACTGGCAACCCCAAGCTCATTGAGGGCTCTCTTCGAGACAGCCTCTTCGATGTCAGACTCGTATCTACCGCCTGTTTTAGTGGTCATAACAGCCTTCTCATAAGAACGCCACTGAGAACTTCGCTGTCGATTGCTTTGATACATTTTACCGTGTCAAAAGGAGTGAGATTATAGAGAACACTATCAACCCACTTTCCTTCTGTGATTTCGCCAGAAGGAAGATAAAACTGCCACCGACCACCAACAAAGAACGCCGAGTCAGCCGTTCTCAACATCAACTGGCCGGAGCGAGTTCCAGTTGATTTCGATGTAACAAGAAAATGGCCAGAACCACCGTTGACGTCAACGTGCCACGCCAATCTTTGGGCCCAAGGCCATACCCTACTGTATGGCGGGTTGTTCCAAACACGCGCCTTGTATTTCCACCACTTATCAAGGAGGCCGTCGTCTTCCTTGGTGAGCATTTTCTTTGCTGTTTTCCAAGGCATGTTTGGTGGGCACGCTGGGTCCAAGTCAAAAGGCCCTAGTGCCTTAATAATTTGAGGAGGCGTCAAATAATCATCTGAACCAAAGCTGTGAATTATGCCCACCACAAACTCCTAGTACTTACACGGGCCATTGTTGGCCTTCCGAAAGTGACAGTAGGTACAATATGCGCCAGGCCTGGGTGGGAATCGTTTGTCGGCCATCATTGGTTTCACACGTTTTTCCCAGAGCTTCATTAGCTTTGGGAGGTCTTTTCGTGTGAAGTGTAGACCAACGTTATCAGGCCAAAGAGTTCCCTCGTCAGTGTAAGCCAGTCGACAGTAGACCTCCTCGATGTGTGGGTAAAACATCAAGGCACCAAGGGCGTAGAGCTCTAGCTGCTCTCGGTATTCCTCATTTTTCTGCTCTTTGAATTTACCCGTCTTCCAATCTGTGACGACCATTCCAGCTGAGTCATCTGAGAAGTCCCCAAGGTCAACCTTGATGCGAAGCCAGCAGTTGTTCCAATCATCGTATGTTGTTTTAGACCAATCTTTGCGAAATGCCCAGGTGTCTTCAACCACCATGGCAATGAGCTTTCGTTTAAATCGCTTACGAAGATTTCCAAACACATCTTTGAAGTTAGCCAGCTCTTTTGGCAGCTTAGCAATCTTTGACTTGATGTAGTCCTCAGCAGACTTGTGGATTTCATTTCCACGGTCCATCGCCTTGTTTCCAGGCTCTTTCAGCTTGTCAACGTATTTGCATTTGGCCTTGAATGGGCACTGCTTGTAGTCGTTGTAACGGCTGAAGCTCCAACTTGCAATCAACCCAGCGCTCATACTCGTTTCCCCTTCTTGTCGTAGTCTTTTTCATTGGCCCAGTTGGTCTTGCTGGTGGCTCCTTCGCTAAGAATGGCCACTTCGAAACCAACACTTTCCATTGATGTTCTCAGAATTTCCATCCCATCTTCTAGCTCTTTCACCGGGATGGACGCCAGCATCTGGTCATGCACTGTCAGGAGAAGCTTATGGTGTTTTGGCTTCTTCTCGTAATAGTTGATCATTGCCTGTTTGGTGCAGTCTCCTGCCGATCCTTGAATGAGAAGGTTGACCATCTTGTAGTCAAAGTACTTCAAGCGGCCAGTTTTCTTATCAATGGCCGGTGGCTCGCAGTAATACTCGCGACCGCCCCAGGTGCGAATTGGTTGATCGTTCTCAGCTCTGTGCGTCATTTCTTTGTACATTTCTTTCAGGCCTGGATACAACCTGAGAATCCCCACTTTGAGGTCTTTTGCTTCTTTGACAGCCATGTCGTTCTGCATTGCAAGTTTACCCAACCCCATGCCGTAGATGATACCCAGGTTGGTGTTCTTCACCTGCTTACGTTCATAGAACAGGCCAAACTCCTCAAGCTTTGCTTTTGCGGAGTCATGAAGGTCCATCCAAGGATTTTCTTTGTAGTCCCCCATAAGTTGGCCACCCTCAAAGTGGGCGAGAATGCGCGGCTCTTGTTGTGAGTAGTCGCGGTCAATAAGCATGTGGCCTGGAAATGGAACCACGTAGCTGCGAACCAAAGGCAGGTCAGGAAGGCCTTTGATTGGGCACTCAACAAGAGAAGCCAAAAGGTCTTTCTTCATTCCTTTCGCCGCCTGGTGTTTCCAAAGGGCTTCAAAGGTTTTTGGAATGTTCTGGAAATTTGGGGATGACGACATGCGGCCCGTTCGGGTGCCACCCTTATCCGACCCTTTGGTTTGGTTCCAAGAGGTGAAAATGAAGCCATTCGACGCCTCAGCCATCTTCAACCAACGCTCAAGGAATGTGTTCAGGCAGGTGTGAAGTTGAGCGCGATATTTCAAAATGGCCAGGATTTTTTTATCCGTTACCGCGCCCTCAAGAGATTCCTTATCCCCTTTCCGCTTGCCGGTTTCAGTGACCCCCAGAGCATCCTCGTCAATCTTCTTGACTCGAATCAAGGCGTCAATAAGCTGGTCAGTTGAATTGAGGTTGATCATTTCGCCCTTGGCTATTTTCAACACCTTGAATAGCCAGTCATCAACCGTAAGGTACGCTTGGCGATACATTGTGACGTCAGCACGGAGCCGTTTGAGGTCGACTGGAACCCCTTGGCGCTCAATGTCAAGAATGATTTTGACTAACTTTTGCTCACGCGTGTATGCCTCAAGCATCTGCCGTTCATTTACCACGGTCTTATAGAGCTTTTGGAATAGCTTATCTGTCCGAACAACGTCCCCACCAACATATGCTTCAACAATCTTTCCAGGGGCAAATGGCACGTACTTCATAAAATAATGCGGGCTTTGTTTTGACTTGCTGATTTTGGCCCCTGGAACTGGTTGGTTTTCAATAAGCCAGTCACCGACGGCCTCTTGGTCATCATCTGGGATATTGAGCAGCCGCTTTGCGGTGGGTTTCAACCCCAGTTCATTTTGGTGTGGGTCATCCAGGTACGCCAAGAACAAGGTATCGTGGACCTTGTCATACGGAAGCGACTCAAGGCCAAACCAAGTTTCGGCCACATCACAATCAAATTTGCCATTTTGGCAGACAATGCCATCTCCCTTCTTGGCATCTTTCCAAACCTTAGCAAGAACCTTGGCTACCTCACCCCAAGTTGTATTATTGCCTTCAATGTGGCCGAAGGTGTACTTATCTTCTTTCTTTCCAGGATACTTCACCGAAAGACTGCACGGCATGGGAGGGTATCGTGGCCGATCTTCAATGGCGAATGTTTCAAAGTCAAGAACAATAGGGGTTGGAATAGGTAGGTTCTTATTGGCCATTTTATCCACCAATTAACTTGAGAAGTTCTTTCCGCTCACGATCGGCGCGTAATTTATTCAAACGAGAATGTGCCCTTAACACAAACATCTTACGGCGACTTCCTTTGCACTCCAAGTCAACGTAGGTCCTCGCGACTTCCTCAGAACAATTGCGAATCTTGTCATTAAATTCTTCCCATGCAACTGGGACAAACGTGGGAAGAGTAGGGTTTTTTGCCATTGTCACACCTCAAAAGACTACGCTCCTCTTCGGGGCGTAGTCCACATTGTTATTAGAACCGACGACCACCAGCTTTTCCAGCCGCCGCCTTGACAGCTGCCTTCTGAGGGCGTTTGTCTTTTCCAGCGGTGGAGGCACCTTTCTTACGTTTGGCAGCTCCGGCATCTTCGACCTCAATTGGCACATACGGAAAGTCAATTTCTTCGGCCGCTGTTTCTGACCGTGCAATCAAGATCTCCACCAAATCACTATCAACCTCCTCAATTGCCTCAAAGACAAATTTGAACTGCGTCGACTCATCGGGAACCACCGTGATGGAGGTTATCACGGCAAATGGCGGCAGCTCGTTTGAGGCTAGCGTCTTGACATACCGCGAGAAGTCTCGAATTGAGGTCGGCGGCAGCTTCATATATGCCGTTTCGACAGACTTGAAATGCTCTTCCTTCGTAAATGGCTTGAAGTCGCCATTCTTTGAGAATGAACCAGCTGGAATGACAGCCAATCGACGTGAATTGCGACATGCCTTGCCGCGTCCCTTGTCGGCGGAGCCAAACTTGTTCCACTGGCACACCGCGCAACCATCAGACTGTTTTTCATGCGACTGCTCGTGAGGCTCCATGGTTTTCTCGTCACGACCAAACGCAAAGCACTCTGGCGACGTCGGGGTGTTGGGGTCATAGTCTTCCGTGTAGTACGTATTCTCAAAGACATGGTCCAGAATGATAACGGCGACCCGGTTCCCAGGAAGAGGCTCATCATCAAACTTCAAAATGCCTCCCGCGGCCCTAAAGAACTTACCGCCACCAACAGCGGCAGTCGACTCTTGCTGAGAGTATTTCTTGGCCAACTCAGCCAGGCGCTCATCATACTTCGCCAAGCCTTTTCCAGGAGCGGTCTTCTTAGCCTTTGATGGTGGTTCTTTATCTTTTACTGCCATAATCTTCTCCATGCATGGTGTTAGGGCCACTGGCCCGAGAACGCAGCTGTCGCGTCAGCCGCGTATCAATGAGCCTCGTAGTTGGTTTTCGCCACGATGCCTTCTTGATTCGTGAAAACAGGATTTAACGAGTCATCTAAATCAAATGACGGAACCTTCATAACTTTATCTAACCACTCAAGCAAAAGATCGTTGTTAATTTCGCCAATAGGTGGATTATCTACGCTAGTCGGTCTTGCAAGCAGATCGAAATGTGCTGCAAGTGCAGATATCATTTTAGCCAACATGGCGTTGTGGTGGTTGTAAACTTCAATTATCTCTAGCGCAAGGGTCTTAAATGCCTGCAGCTCTTTTCTTTGAACATCCTTGAGCGCAACCTCAGCTTGTGCAAATGCGGGGTGATTAGCCACGTCAATCTCGGCTTTATATTTGATATCTGCGTACGCATCAAGAACCTGCTCACACGCTTGTTGAGATATCAAAGTCCTGGCCGCCCTGTGGGCAAGCTCTTGGTAAGTCTGGTCGGTGGCGATGATGCCAATCATGCCGTCATACAACTCGGCTTCACAGACCTGGTTAAGTGAGAGCTCAGTAGAAGCTGCAATGATTTCCGTAGTCCGCCTGAGGGCTGGAAGACCTGGGTCTTCCATCACGCTCTTGACAATTTCGAGGATGTGATTTTGGTCTTTCATGTTTTATACCTTTGTGCAGGCAACTTTAGTGACTTTGAACACGCCAACGCCAGGA